>Ga0207652_10000321_pt1 | contig 49720 bp, 44 predicted proteins | sample KBSC63BmetaG_FD_184334 | JGI IMG/M metagenome (GOLD analysis project Ga0207652, IMG submission 184334) | Corn rhizosphere microbial communities from Kellogg Biological Station, Michigan, USA - KBS C6-3B metaG (SPAdes) (version 2) | ecosystem: Host-associated > Plants > Roots > Rhizosphere ... | reverse complement strand
CTCGCGACGACCCACCCCCGGATGGCCCGTCCAACCCGTCGTCGCCCGCTCTGACGCCCGAACCTCCGCCGCTCCCATCGCAACCTCCTAGATCAGGTGTTGCGAGGACCGGTTGAATCCACCCGGTCCATTTCGTGAGGAACATGCACGGTCACTGCCGGCGCGACGAGCGCGGTCTGGTCTCCGCCGCCCTGCGCGAGATCTTCGACGCCCCCGATGCCGAGGTGGCGGGGGAGCGTTGCGGCTCGGTGCTGGAGCGCCTCCGCTCGAGCGTCCCCAAGGTCGCCGAGCTGCTCGAGGAGGCCGAGGAGGACCTGCTCGCCTTCTACCGCCTCCCGCAGGCCCACTGGCCGAAGCTGCGGAGCACCAATCCCCTGGAGCGGGTCAACCGCGAGATCGGAAGACGCTCCGACGTCGTCGGGATCTTCCCCAACGACGCCTCCGCGCTCCGGCTCGCCGGCGCCCTGCTGATCGAGCAGTGCGACGAGTGGCTCGTCGCCCGTCGCTATCTCTCGGTCGAGTCGCTCGCCCTGGTCCTCGAGGACCAGGGCGACGAGGAGCCCGAGGAGGTGGCCCAGCTACAAGCCGCGTGAAGCAAGCCGACGGGTAGTTACACCACTACCGCCTACTTGACTGGGGGTCACAGCCTGCCAGGACCCCCATGAGGCGCTCGGGACGCCCGCCATCCCATCTCGGACGGCCGCGAGGGCCCCAAGCCCCGGCCGTCCCTTCCCACCCTGTCGTCCCTTCCCTCGCCATCGAACCAACCACCCAGCCTCGATTCCGAACGGAAGAGGGCTTACGACTCACGTCACCAGCCCGCTCATGCCCCGCGGCGCAGCGCGAAAGCGATGCGCCGATTGACGCTGGTTGCGGGTGGAAGGACGGCAATTTGCCGCCGGACGTCTTCCTAGCCTGGTTGCGTGCCGGAATCTGCCAAGGCGTTCGTCGCCGACCCATATGACTTCGCCGACGCGCGTGCCGTCGCCGACGAGCTCGGCCTGAGCCGGCCCGTCGCCGTGACGCTGGTCCGGCGCGGCTACCGGACGCCCGCCGAGGCGCGCGCATTCCTCGCCGCGGACGAGTCCCACCCGCCGCGGGCCTTTCAGGGCATGGACGAGGTCGTGGGCCTGGTCTGGGCGGCGATCGAAGCCGGCGAGCGAATCACCGTGCACGGTGATTTCGACGTCGACGGCGTGAGCGCCACCGCGCTGATGATCTCGACGCTGCGCGAGCTCGGGGCCGACTGCGACTGGCTGATCCCGGACCGGATCGCCGACGGATATGGGCTCGGCTCGGAGAACGTCGTAAAGCTGGCGGAGCGCGGGACCGGACTGCTGATCACCGTCGATTGCGGGATCACCGCGGTCGAGCAGGTGCGGCAGGCGCAGGATCTCGGGATGGAAGTGGTCGTCACCGATCACCACCAGAGGGACGAGGAGCTGCCGCCCTGCCTGATCCTGCACCCGGAAGTCTCCAGCTACCCGTTCGCTTCCCTTTGCGGGACGGCGGTGGCATGGAAGCTTGCGTGCGCGCTGCGAGAGGGGGCGGCCATCCCGGGACAAGGGCAGGATGCCTCCGGGACGGCCGCCCCCGACGAGGCCGCGGCGAGGGATCTGGACCTCGTCGCGCTGGCGACGGTCGCCGACGTGGTGCCGCTCGTGAGGGAGAACCGGTCGCTTGTGAAGCGCGGGCTGGCCGAGATGCGCAGGACCAAGCGGGTCGGCCTGCGGGCGCTGATGGAGGCTTCGAAATGCGACCCGAGTCGGCTCGACGAGGGGGATCTCGGGTTCCGGCTCGCTCCGCGGATCAATGCGGCGGGGCGGCTGTATCGGGCCGACGCCGGGGTCGAGCTGCTGCTCACCGAGGATGAGGAGAGGGCGAAGCAGATCGCCGAAGAGCTGGGGCGTGCGAACTCCGAGCGACGGGCGACGGAGCGTGAGGTCGACGCGGCCGCCGAAGCGGCGCGCCGTGAGCTGCCCGATGAGCTGAAGGAAGCCAACGGGCTCGTGCTGGCGGGCGAGGGCTGGCATCCCGGTGTGGTCGGGATCGTCGCCTCGCGGTTGGTCGAGCGGCACCACCGTCCCGTCGTGGTGATCTCCCTGGACGGAGAGGGGGGAGGGCGCGGCTCGGGGCGCAGCATCCCCGGCTTCGACCTGCACGCGGCGCTCGAGGCGTGCTCCGAGCACCTCGAGACCTTCGGCGGCCACAAGGCCGCGGCTGGGTTGTCGTTGCGGGCCGAGAACCTCGAGGCGTTCCGCGCTGCCTTCGCCGCCCATGCGGAGGCGGTCCTGAGCGCGGAGGACCTGAAGCGGACCGAGCGGATCGACGCGATGGTCGGTGGGGTGGGGCTCGGGCTCGAACTGGCCGAAGAGCTGGGTCAGCTGGCGCCGTTCGGCATGGGCAACCCCGGCGTGCGGCTGATGGTGCCTTCGGCGCGAGTGACCGACGTACGGACGATGGGCGAGGAGGGGAAGCACTCACGCTTCAGCCTCCACAGCGGCTCGCACCGCGCCCTTGGCGTCGCCTTCGGCCGCTCCAGCCTCGGCGTCGACGACGAGGACATGCTCGACGCGGCCGTGCGGCTCGAGGTGAACCACTGGAACGGCGCGGTCGAGCCCCGCGTGGTGCTGCGCGAGGTCTACCCATTGGAGGTCGACGCCGACGCCCTGTCCCCACACCCGTGCGACTGCGGCGATGCCGAGTGGTGGACGCGCTTCGAGGCGGAGCTCGCCCGCGAGTTGACTCGCGACGCAGGCGCTGTGGTGGGAAACCGTCGTATAGCGACGGTAAGTCACCACGGACGTGCCGGAGGTTTGCCGCGACGCGTGGTCCAAGGCACAGGTTGGTCGTCGACCGCGACGATCGCGGAGCTCGTGTCGAGCGGGGCGGGGGTGCTCGCGGTCGCCGCGGACGCCTCGCGGCGGGCGGCGCTCGCCAACGGGGCGACGGGGCTCGCGCGGTTCAACGGGGGCGCGGCGCTGGTCGCCTGTCACCGCTGCGGCGCCGAGGCCGTCGCCGGGCTTGCGGCGCGGGGCGGCAGTGGTCTCGCGCTCGTCGATTACGCGGCGCTCGCGATGGCGCCGGGCGTCGCGGCCTCCTTCGAGCACGTCGTCCTCGTCGACGCCCCCCGCACGTCGCGGGACGTCGAGCGGGTCACCGCGCCCTTCGGTGCCGCCTCCGCCGCGCGCGACGGCGCGGCCACCGCGGCTCCGCCGGCCGCCGCCGCTGACAAGGCAGCGCTCCTCGCGGTCGCCCGGGCGGCGATGCTCGCGGCGGAAAGCGACGACCCGGCACCCGAGTCCGAGGTCGAGCAGTCCGGCTCCGGCTTCCTCCACCCGCTCTACTCAGAGGCCGAGGGGGAGTTCGGCCTCGGCGTGCTCGGCCGCCAGGCGCCCTCGCGGGAGACGATCGCGGGCGTCTTCCGGGCGCTTCGAACCGCCGGCCAGGCTTCCGGCGAGGAGCTGCGCGCGGCGCTCGCCGGCCCCGGACCGCACTGTCTCGACCCCGAGAGCGCGGCGCGGTGCTTCCGCGTATTGCGGGAGCTGGGGCTCGTTGCGGGTGACACGAATGCAGGCGACGGCTTGGTCGGCGTCGTATCCTCTGAGGGGACGGATCTGGAGCGTTCGGCGGCTTTCCGGGTCTACAGCGAAGAGCATTCGGAGGCACGGTCATTTCTGCAGAGCCAAAACTTTCGGTAGAGCGCAAAGAGCTGCTCGGCGACCTGTTCGCGGTCATCGAGGAGTTCGACTCCGCGCACGACGAGGCGGCTCCGGCGGCGCTCGGTGGCGCCGCGGTGGCGGTGGCCATGGCGACGATCGATCGCGACAAGGTGGAGCGCGCCTTCGACTTCGCCTGCGAGCGGCACGCCGACCAGAAGCGCTACTCCGGCGACGAGTTCATCACCCACCCGGTGGGCGTCGCCCAGATCTGCGCCGGGATGCGGCTCGACACCGACACGCTCTGCGCGGCGCTGCTGCACGACACCGTCGAGGACACCAGCGCGACGCTGGAGGAGGTCCGCGACGAATTCGGCGAGGAGGTCGCCCAGCTGGTCGACGGCGTCACCAAGTTGACCGGGATGAACTTCGAGAGCCGCGACGAGCGCCAGGCGGAGAACTACCGCAAGATGATGGTGGCGATGGCCACCGACGTCAGGGTGATCCTGATCAAGCTGGCCGACCGCCTCCACAACATGCGCACGCTCGGCGCGCTGCCGAAGCAGAAACAGACCCTGAAGTCGCACGAGACGCTGGAGATCTACGCGCCGCTCGCCCACCGCCTCGGGATCCACGCGATCAAGTGGGAGCTCGAGGATCTCGCCTTCGCCACGCTCCACCCGCGCAAGTACGCGGAAATCAAACAGCTGGTCGCCCAGCAGCGCGACGAGCGCGAGAAGTACGTCGCCGAGGCGGGCGAATTCCTCGGCGAGGAGCTGGAGGAGGTCGGCATCCAGGCCGAGATCTCCGGCCGCGCCAAGCACTTCTACTCGATCTACACGAAGATGGCCAAAAAGGGCCGCGAGTTCAACGAGATCTTCGACCTCACCGCGATGCGGGTGATCGTCGGCTCGGTCAAGGACTGCTACGGCGCGATCGGCGTCATCCACTCGCTGTGGAAGCCGTTGCCGGGGCGCTTCAAGGACTTCGTCGCGATGCCGAAGGCCAACATGTACCAGGCGCTCCACACCACCGTGATCGGGCCCGAGGGCAAACCGCTCGAGATCCAGATCCGCACCGAGGAGATGCACAAGCTGGCCGAGTACGGGATCGCCGCCCACGTCGCCTACAAAGAGGGCGGCCGCGGCGACCCGCAGCGGGAGAAGATGACCTGGCTGCGCCAGCTGGTCGAGGCCGAGGGCGAACAGGACCCGACCGAGTTCCTCGAATCGCTGAAGGTCGACCTCTTCGAGGACGAGGTCTTCGTCTTCACGCCGAAGGGGGAAGTGAAGAACCTCTCGGCGGGCTCGACCCCGCTCGACTTCGCCTACGCGGTCCACACCGACGTCGGCCACAGCTGCGTCGGCGCCAAGGTGAACGGCGCGATCGTGCCGCTCCACTACCAGCTGCGCTCCGGCGACATCGTCGAGGTGCTGACCGCGAAGCAGAAACGGGCGCCGTCGCTCGACTGGCTGAAACTGGTCCGCACCAGCCGTGCCCGCAACAAGATCCGCGCCTGGTTCAAAGAGGAGCGGCGCGAGGACGCCGAGCGCGACGGCCGCGAGGGCCTCGAAGAGGCGCTGAAAAAGCGCGGCGTGCCGATGCAGAAAGTCGCCGGCTCGGCGCTGCTCGCCGACGTCATCCGCGAGATGGGCTTCCGCAAAGCAAGCGAGTTCTACATCGCCCTCGGCCAGGGCAAAATCTCCACCAAGACCGCCGTCAACAAGATCCTGCAGCGGTTGAAATCGGGGGAGTCGGTCGAGGACGACCTGCTGCCGACGACCGAGCACGCCGACCGCGCCCGCCGCACCAAGGACGCCTCCAACTACGGCATCGTGGTGAAGGGGGTCGAGGACGTCGCGGTGCGGCTCGCCAAGTGCTGCCGGCCGGTCCCCGGTGACGAGATCGCGGGCTACGTCAGCCTCGGCCGCGGGATCACGATCCACCGCACCGACTGCAAAAACGTGAAGGCGCTGAAACGGGCGCCGGAGCGCTTCGTCGACGTCGGCTGGGAAGGCGACAACGAGGCCTCATACCGGGTCGAAGTCCAGATCGACGCATACGACCGGACCCGCCTTCTCGAGGACCTCTCGCGGACGTTCTCGGAGGGCGGCATCAACATCATCGGCGCCTCCTGCACGACCAACCACCCGATGGTGAAGAACAAGTTCGTGATCGAGGTCGGCGACACCGAGCAGCTCAAACACTGCATCACGCGACTGCGCAACGTCGAGTCCGTCTTCGACGCCTACCGCATCACGCCGACCGCCTGAGCGGATGCCGCTGACCGTCGCCGTCACCGGGCCGACGGGGGAGATCGGCGGCTCGCTGATCGACGCGCTCGAGGCGAGCGCGGAGGTCGGCGCGGTGCGGGGGATGGCGCGGCGCCCCTTCGACCCGGCCGCGGCGGGCTGGCGCAAGGCGACCTACCAACGCGGCGACATCCTCGACCGCGGGCACCTGGCGCAGCTCTTCGACGGCGCCGACGTCGCCGTCCACCTCGCCTTCGCGATCTTCGGCGACCGCGAGGAGACGCGGCGGATCAACCTCGAGGGCAGCCGCAACGTCTTCGAAGCCGCCGTCGAGGCCGGGGTGGGGCGGCTCGTCTACGCCTCCTCGGTCGCCGCCTACGGCTTCCACCCGGAGAACCCACAGCCGCTGACCGAGGAGACGCCCGCGATCGGCTCCTCGGGCTTCTATTACTCGGCCCAGAAGGCGGAGCTGGAGGAGTCCCTCGACGAGACCCTCGCCGGCACCGAACTCGGCGCCTACATCTTCCGCCCCTGCATCGTGGCCGGGCCGCGGGCGACGATGCTGATCGAGCAGACCGTCGGCGCCGTCCGCCTCGGGGACCCGGTCCCCCGCCTGCGCCGCCACGTCCTCGACCGCATCCCCCTGCTGCGCCCGATCCTCCCCGACGCCGGCGTCCCTCTCCAGCTCGTTCACCACGACGACGTCGCCACGGCCCTCGCCGCCGCTGTCGAGGGCAAGGGGTCGCCAGGCGCCTACAACCTGGCGGGCGACGGCGAGATCCAGATCACCGACATCGCCCGCGCCCTCGGCTGGCGCTCGGTCCGCGTCCCCCGCCCGGCCCTCGGCGTCGGCACCACCCTCGCCGGCCGCCTCTCCTTCATCAGCCCCCAGCTCGAGTGGGCGACCGCGTTGACCACCCCGGTGATCATGGACACGGCCAAGGTTCGGGTGGAGCTTGGGTGGAAGCCCCGGTTCGATGCTTCGGAGACCCTTGTGCAGACCGCGGTTTCAGCTCGGGAAACCGGGTTGCTGGACTAGGTGGTCGGGTCGGCGGGGTTCGTGGGCCGCAGGCTGTCGCCCGGGAGGGATGTGGACCCGCAAGCTGTCGCCCGGTGGGACGCGCCCCTCTCGCCACGGCCCGGGCAGGCTGTGGCCGTGGCGAGAGGGGCGGGTGTGCGGAGGGTGGAGGATCGTGCACGAGGGCGTCACGGGAGTGCGTCGGGGGTGACACGGATCCGTGACGGGAGTCCGACCCCGTCACGGAGACGTCGGGAACTCCACGCTTCCTCCCGTGTTGTCCAACATCGACTTACGCGCTGCGTGTATTGAGGCCCCTATCGGGGCCCAAAGACACGCAGCGCGTTTCCGGCCCCTGGATTCAGGCCCGAAAAGGGCCCCAGAGGGCCGGGAAGTGTGACGTTCCCGGCATCTCTGTGAACGATCCGGCCGAGGTGCGGAGGTTCCCGGACACGATCGTCACGGAAGTCCGACCTCCCCCCGTCCCTGTGCCGCCTCTCTCACGGAAGTCCGACTTCGCGACGTCCCTGTGCCGCCTTCCAAGCGAAAGCCTCACGTCCTGGGCTCCTCATGGGGGTCACAGCCTGCCAGGACCCCCATGAGGAGCCCAGGACCATCTCGGACGGCCGCCCGGACCCCGAACCCCCGCCCGGACGGCCGCCAGCCCCGAACCCCCTCAGGCGATAATCGTCAGCGCCCCCGGCTCAATCCCGAGCTCAACCCTGTTGCGCTCGCCGATGTAGTCGCCGTCGACCTGGAGCTGGAAAGAGCGGGGGGCGCCGGAGCGGTCCTCGGAGATCGACTCGATCACGGCTTTGGTCGCGCCCTCGAAGCCGACGATCTGGCGGTGGCGGACGGCCGGCTTGCGCTGGGAGAAGAGCTTCGGCAGGAGGGTCGGCATGTCGCGCTGGGCGGCGCGTTTGAGGATTGCCATCGAGAGGGTGCCGCTGTCGATCGCGACGTTCTCGTTGACGTAGACCGGTTTGGTCGAGAAGTAGGTGAAGGGGTCGGAGTTCTGGGTGATCGCGGTGACACCCTCGACCGGTGGGTGGTCGTCGACCGCGACCCGCAGGCGCACCGGGTTCACGAGGTAGCGCCGGTAGAAGGCCGAGACGCCGGCCCAGCTGTAGAACCAGGGGCCGAAGCGCGCCTTCAGCTTCGGGCGCGCGTCGACCCGCTTGACCACGGTCGCGTCGATCCCCGCCCCGCAGGCAAAGAGGAAGTAGCGCTCGTCGACCCGCCCGAGGTCCACTTTGCGGGGCTCCCAGTCGTCGGCGAGCGAGAGCAGGTGCTCGGTCGCGTCGACCACGTCGTTGGGGATGCCGAGGCTCCGCGCCACCACGTTGGCCGAGCCGCCCGGCAGGATCGCCATCGGCATGTCGGTCCCCGCGAGGCCGTTGGCCACCTCGTTCAGGGTCCCGTCGCCGCCGAAGGAGACGACCACGTCGTAGCCGCCGTCGCGTGCCTCGCGCCCGATCTCGGTCGCGTGGTTCTGCGCCTCGGTCGCCACCGCCTCGACCTCGTAACGCCCCTGTAGCGCGTAGACGACGAGGTTCCGCAGGCGGTCCGACACCGTCGTCGCGTACGGGTTGACGATGATCAGCATCCGTCTCTTCGCCGGTTTTCCCGACCTCCGCGCGCCGAACGAGACCATCTGCGCGGGAGACTACGCGACCGCTTCGTAGCGGATCACGGCGCCGTCGGCGACCTCGCGGACGCGGCCTTCGTCCACGAGGATGTCCATGTGGCCGATCACCTCCGAGAGGGTGAGGAAGGCCTGGGTGACGGCGATGTTGCCCCACATCGACTGGGCCAGCTCGTAGCCCGAACGCGGGCCCTCGCCGAGCAGGCGGAGGAGTTTCTCCTTGCGGCGCTCGGTGGAGGCGAAGCGAGTGTCGATCAGGGCGCGGTGGTCGTCGATCGGCTCGCCATGGCCGCCGAAGAGGAGGCTTCCCTCGGGCAGCTCGCGGGTCTTCGCCATCGAGTCGAGGTAGGCGATCAGCGAGCGGGTGCGACCGGGCGAGCCGTCGAGCGGGCGGCTGATCAAGGGGTTCGAAGAGATGTGGGGGAGGAGGTGGTCGCCGACGAAGCCGAACCGGCGCTCGGCGTCCCAGAAGACGGTGTCCATGACGCTGTGGCCGGGGCGGAAGAAGACTTCGAGGCGGCGCCCGGCCAGCTCGACCACGTCGCCGTCGGCGAGCGGTCGCGTGACCTGCACCGTCGCGCCCCAGCCGCGGAAGGAGGTGGAGACGCTCCGCAGGGCGATCGCGATCTCCTCGGGGATGCCGCTGCGCAGCATCAGCTCGACCGCGAACTCGTCGTCGGCGGCGGCTTCGGCGTCGTAGTTGGCGAGCCGCTCGGCGGCCGGGCCGAATGCCCCCACCTCGGCGCCGGAGTGCTCGACGACGATCTCCGCCAGCCCGAGGTGGTCGAAGTGGTTGTGGGTCAGGAGGATGAGGCCGATGTCCTCGATCGAGTGGCCGTGCGCGGCGATCGACTCGCCGAGGACGTCGAGGGCCGCGGCCGTAGTTGGCCCGCCGTCGATCAGCGTCAGCGGATCGTCCTCGATCAGGTAGGCGTTGACCTTGCCGATCGCGAACGGGGTCGGTACCGGCAGCCGGTGGATGCCCGCCAGCGCGGCCTGCTCGAGCGCCTCCTCAGGGGTCGTCGTCACCCGCGGATCAGCTCCAGGAGCTCATCGCGACGCCGCTCCATGTCCTCGCGCGAGACCAGCGACTCGAGGTTCAGCCGCAGCAGCGGCTCGGTGTTCGAGGGCCGCACGTTGAAGTGCCAGTCCTCGTAGTCGACCGAGACGCCGTCGAGTTCGGCGATCTCACCGTCGGAGTAGCGCTCGCGGATCTCATCGAGCTTCGCCGCCTGGTCGGCGACCTCGGAGTTGATCTCACCGGAGATGAAGTACCTCGAACGGAACTCGGCCATCAGGTCGCCGATCGTGCGCCCCTCCTTGGACAGCAGCTCGAGCATCAGGAGCGCGGGGATCGTCCCCGAGTCGGCGTTCCAGAAATCGCGGAAGTAGTAGTGGCCGGAGACCTCGCCGCCGAACGCCGCGTCCTCCTCGCGCATCCGCGCCTTGAAGAAGGCGTGGCCGACGCGCGAGAGGTCGGAGCGGCCGCCCTCGGCCGCGACCAGGTCGGGGACGGCGCGGCTCGAGCGCGGGTCGTAGAGGATCGTCGCGCCGGGGTTCTTGGCCAGGATCGAGCGCGCCAGCAGCGCGCAGATGAAGTCGCCGTCACAGAACTCGCCCGAGCCGTCGATGAAGAAGCAGCGGTCGGCGTCGCCGTCCCAGGCGATGCCCAGGTCGGCGCCGGTGGAGCGCACCCGGTCCATGATCATCCGCCGGTTCTCCTCCAGCAGCGGGTTCGGCTCGTGGTCGGGGAACTCGCCGTCCGGCACGAAGTACATCTCCTCCAACTCCAGCGGCAGCCTTTCGAGGATCGGCCCGACCATCGGCCCGCCCATCCCGTTGCCGCCGTCGACCACGACCTTCATCGGCTTGACCGCGGCCGGGTCGATGAAGCCGAGCGCGTGGGCGCGGAATTCCTCCCAGATGTCGACCTCTTCGAGTTCGCCGCCGCCCGGCGCCTCGCCGAGGCCGGCCTCGATCTCGGCCTTGACTTCGCCGATCCCGGCGTCGCCGGAGAGCGGCAGCGCGCCCTCGCGGACGAGCTTCACGCCGGTGTAGGCCTTGGGATTGTGGGACGCCGTGCACATCGCGCCGCCGTCGAGCTCGCGCGAGCCGACCAGGTGGTAGAGCATCTCGGTGGCGACCATGCCCGCGTCGACCACGGTCGCGCCCTCGACGATCATCCCGTCGCGCAGCTCCGCCGCCATCTTCGGCGCGGTCAGACGCATGTCGCGGCCGAGGCCGACGCGCAGATCGCCGGCCGCCTTGTCACGCAGTCGTGCCAGGACGCGCACGAAAGCCCGGCCGATGTCGTGCGCGATTCCCTCGTCCATCTGCTCGCCGTAGACGCCGCGGATGTCGTAGGCCTTGAAGATCCCCGGGTTCAGCTCCACGACGCTCCCTTCAGCGCCGCGTAGCTCTGCTCGATCGTCTGCGGCATGACTTTGGTGTCGGCGATCACCGGCATGAAGTTGTTGTCGCCCGACCAGCGCGGCACCACGTGCATGTGGATGTGGTGCTCGACCCCGGCGCCCGCGATCCGGCCCTGGTTGAAGCCGACGTTGTAGCCGTGCGGCGAGAAGACGTCGCCGAGCCGGCGGATCGCGGTCTGGGCGAGCGCCATCATCTCCGCGGTCGTCTCCGCCGGGATCTCCTCGATCGCGCCGACGTGCGCGTAAGGCGCGACCATCAGGTGCCCGTTCGTGTACGGGTAGAGGTTGAGGATCACGAAGGCGCGCTCGCCGCGGTGGACGATCAGGTTGCCCTCGTCGTCATCCTGCGCGGGCTTCGCGCAGAAGATGCACTCCTCCTCGATGTCCTTGGCCGCGTCTGACACGTAGGCGAGGCGCCAGGGCGCCCAGATCCGAAAATTTGCCACGGGCAGTGGAGGCTATAGCCAACCGCGTCGCTTGAACCACGCGACCATCCCGATGAGGATCAGGAGCATGCAGCCGATCACCACGAAAAAGTCGGCGAGGTTGTCCTGGCCGGGCACCTTCACGTTCATGCCCCAGATGCTCGCGATCAGGGTGAGCGGCAGGATCACGACGCTGATCGAGGTCAGCACGCGGAGGATGTCGTTGAGGCGGTGCGAGATCACCGACTCGTTGGTCGCCTCGAGCGCCTCGATCACCTCCTTGTAGTTCTCCAGCATGTCCCAGATCCGCTCGTGCGAGTCGACGATGTCGTCGAAGTAGATCTCGAGGTCGAAGTCGGGAGAGAGGTAGCGTGATTTGACTTTCTCCAGGTCGCGCAACACCGGCCGCTGCGGCCGGATGACCTTGCGGAAGTTGATGATCTCCTGCTTGGCGTTGGAGATGTCGCGCACGATCTCCTCCGAGCGGCCCTCGAAGATGTCGTCCTCGAGCGCGTCCAGCTTGTTGCCGATCTTGCGCAGCATCGGGAAGCAGTAGTCGAAGCAGTCGTCGACGAGGCGGTAGAGGAGATAGCCGGAGCCGCGCGAGAAGAGCTGCTCGCGTAGCTCCTCTTTGCCGCGGCAGCGCTCGAAGAGGTACTCGACCGGCTGCAGCGGCTGGTTCGGGATCGTGACCAGGAAGTCGGGGCCGACGAAGAGGTCGAGCTCGCCCGCGCCCAGCCGCTTCGCCGCCCGGTCGAAGACCGGCAGGTTCAGGATGCTGAACAGGTACTCGTCGTAGATGTCGATCTTCGGACGCTGGTTGCGCGAGAGCACGTCCTCGAGGTCGAGGGCGTGGAAGTCGAAATGCTCCTCGAGCCAGGCGCGCTCGAGCGCGCCTGCGTGCTCGATGTTCACCCAGCGCAGGCCGCCCCACTCGATCTGCTCGACGCGCGGGGCCTGCGGCTCAGCGGTCTCGACCGGCGCGACGAGCTCGCCGCGGCGATTGCGCCGCAGGCGTGGTTTCGGGAGGTTCGGCATCGGCCGCGCCCGTCTCGTCGTGGGGGAGAATCGCGATCACACGACTAGGTTAGCCGTCCGGCAGGCACCGGAAACGTCTTCAGGTTCATGGTAGGCTTCGCCCACACATAAGCGCCACATCTAGAGGGGTGGAGGGACTGGCCCAGTGAAGCCCCGGCAACCATCTCGGACTTAGCGGTCCGAGGCAGGTGCCAACTCCAGCAGATCTAAGTGATCTGACAGATGTGGGGGACGTCCGATCGGACCTCTGCCCCACGTGGCGGTGGTCTTTTTTTTGATGCTGGTTCACATAAGGGACGTGATCGGATGTCAGTCGAAGGTTTGAAGTGCAAGGAGTGCGGCACCAAGTACGAAGAGAGCGCCGCCTATTTCTGCGAGAACTGCTTCGGCCCGCTGGAGGTCAGCTATGACCACTCGGGGCTGGACGCGGCGGAGGTCAAGCGGCGGATCCAGGCCGGATCCCACGGGATCTGGCGCTACAGCGATTTCCTGCCGGTCTCCGGCAGCCCCGGTGATCCGCTGGAGCCGGGCCTGACGCCGCTGGTGCGCGCCGATCGGCTGGCCGAACTGCTCGGCACCGACGCCGAGCTCTACGTCAAGAACGACGCCGCCAACCCGACCCACTCTTTCAAGGACCGCGTCGTCGCGGTCGCCGTCGCCAAGGCCAAGGAGCTCGGCTTCGACACGATCGCCTGCGCCTCGACCGGCAACCTCGCCAACGCCGTCGCCGCCCGCGCCGCCGCCGAGGGGCTCGAGTCCTACGTCCTCGTCCCGGCCGACCTGGAGGAGCAGAAGCTGCTCGCCTCCGACGTCTACGGCACCAACCTGGTCGGCGTGCGCGGCAACTACGACGCCGTCAACCGGCTCTGCACCGAACTCGTCGACACTCAGCCGTGGGCCTTCGTGAACGTCAACCTGCGCCCGTACTACGCCGAGGGCTCCAAGACGCTCGCCTTCGAGACGGTCGAGCAGCTCGGCTGGGAACTGCCCGACCGGGTGGTCGCGCCGATCGGCTCCGGTTCCCTCTTCACCAAACTGGGCCGCGGCTTCCAGGAATGGATCGACATCGGGCTCGTCGAGGGCGACCAGCCGGCCTTCCACGGCGCCCAGGCCGACGGGTGCAGCCCGGTCGCGACCGCCTTCGCCGCAGGCCACGATGTCTGCAAGCCGCAGCGCCCGGACACGATCGCCAAGAGCCTCGCGATCGGCGACCCCGCCGACGGCCCCTACGCGATCGAGCACGCCCGCAAGACCGGCGGCAACATCGAGTCGGTCTCCGACGACGAGATCCGCGAAGGGATCAAGCTGCTGGCCGAAGGCACCGGGATCTTCACCGAGACCGCCGGCGGCGTGACGATCGCCGTGCTGCGCAAGCTGGCCGAACGAGGCGAGTTCCAGGCGGGCGAGAAAGTCGTCGCCTACATCACCGGCGAGGGGCTGAAGACGCTGGACGCGACCCGCGATACGTTCTCCATGCACGAGATCGACCCGAATCTCGAAAGCTTCGATTCCGAGTTCGCCGCCCAGGAGGTAAGTGCATAGATGAGCGTCACCGTCAAGATCCCGACCCAGTTGCGCGTCGCCACCGGCGGTCAGGCCGAGGTCGAGGTCGAAGGCTCCAACGTCGGCGAGGCCCTCGACGCGGTCTTCGCCGCCTACGGCGACCTGCGCGAGCGGATCACCCAGGACGGCACGCTGCGCCGCTTCGTCAACGTCTACGTCTCCGGCGAGGACATCCGCTTCCAGCAGGGCTTGGAGACGGCCATCTCCGAGGGCGACGAGGTCACGATCCTCCCTGCCGTGGCAGGCGGGTAGAGGCCACCGGGCAGGGGTTCCGCTTAACTTTTTCGGTGGATCCCCTCGCGGCTGGCGCCTCTAGCTTGGTGACGAAAAAGTACAAGACGCTTCACCCCTGCCCGGATGGCCTCTAGCAGGCCGCCGGTGGTCATTCTCTGCGGCGGCCGGGGGACGAGGCTCAGGGAGAAGACCGAATCTGTGCCGAAGCCGCTGGTCGAGATCGGCGGGCGGCCGATCGTCTGGCACGTGATCGGGATCTACGCCGCGCAGGGGTTCGATCGGTTCCTGCTCGCGACGGGGTACCTCGGCGAGCAGGTCGAACGCTTCGCGGCGGCGGAAGACTGGCCGGAGGGGGTCACGGTGGAGTGCGTCGACACCGGCCTCGACACGCCGACCGGCGGGCGGATCGCGGCGCTCGGGGAGCGGCTCGAGGGCGGCACGTTCTGCGCGACCTACGCGGACGGGGTCGCCGACGTCGACCTCGGCGCGCTGCTCGACGGGCACCGCGCGGCCGGGTTGGCCGCGACGGTGACGGTGGTCCGTCCCGACCTGCAGTGGGGAGTGGCGGAGCTCGACGGGGACCGCGTCGCCGGCTTCGTCGAGAAGCCGCGCTCCGAGCACTGGATCAACGGCGGCTTCTTCTGCTTCGAGCCGGCGGCGCTCGATGAGATCGGCCCCAAGTCGGTCTTGGAGCGCGAGCCGCTCGAGCGCCTCGCCGCGGCGGGCCAGCTGCGCGCCCACCGGCACGAGGGCTTCTGGGACTGCATGGACACCTACAAGGACGCGGTCGAGCTCGACGACCTCTGGCGCGGCGGCGAAGCCCCCTGGCAGGTCTGGAATGTTGATGGGCCGAAAACTAGACATATAGGCAAGTTTTCGGCCCATCAACGACGCGGTCGTGGGGAGGTGGCGGCGCGTGGGTAGTCCGGCGGGATCGCTCGCGCTCGTCACCGGCGGCCACGGATTCGTCGGCTCGCACCTTGCCGCGGGGCTGCTTGCCGCCGGGACCGCGGTCCGCGTCCTCGACCGCCCGGGCCCGCGCCAGACCGACCTCGGCGGGCCGCGCGCCTCGGGGCTCGACCTGCTCGGGCTGCGCGGGGAGGTCGAGCTGGTCGAGGCGGACCTGCTCGACGGGGAGAGCGTCGCCGGCGCGGTCGCGAGGTGCGATTCGGTCTTCCACCTCGCCGCGCAGACGATCGTCGGTGTCGCCCGTCGCTGCCCGCACGCGACCGTCGACGTCAACGTCCGCGGCTCCTGGAACGTCTTCATGGCCTGCCGCGACGCCGGCGTCGGCAAGGTCGTCTTCGCGTCTTCCGACAAGGCCTACGGCACCGCGCCGGAGCTCCCTTATCGCGAGGACTTCCCGCTGCGCGCCGACCATCCCTACGACTCCTCGAAGGCGGCCGCCGACGTGATGGCGCGCGGGCTGGCGCGGGAGTGGGGGCTGCCCGTTGCGGTCAGCCGCTTCGCCAACGTCTACGGCGGCGGCGACCTCAACTTCACCCGGCTGGTGCCGGAGACGGCGATCGCGGTGGCCGACCGGCGGGCGCCGCGGATCCGCTCCGACGGGGCGCCGCGGCGGGACTTCCTCCACGTCGACGACGCGATCTCGGCCTACCTGGCGATCGCCGGCGCGCTCGACGGCGAGGGCGCCGCGGGCGAGGCCTTCAACGCGGGCGGCGACCGGCCCCACTCGGTGCGCGAGGTCGTCGACCTGATCGCCGCGGTGGGCGGGGGAGAGGTTGAGCCGGAGTACGGGCCCGGCCTGCCGCCGGGCGAGATCCTCGACCAGTACCTCGACTCGACCAAGCTCCGCGAGCTGACCGGTTGGGCGCCCGCGGTCGATCTGCGGGCCGGCCTGGGGCGTACGGTGGAGTGGTACCGCGAGCACGAGGAGGCGCGTCCCTGATGTGCGGGCGCTTCACCGTCACCACCAAGGACACGAAGAAGATCGCCGACCGCTTCCAGGTGGAACTGGAGAAGGCGCTGGAACAGGGCGCTCCCGCGGCCAAAGAGTCGGCCAAGGCCGCGTCGGACGGCAGCGACGGCGCGGAGGCCAGGGAGAAATCCCCGCCCGGCATGGGCCGCTACAACGTCGCGCCGACGCAGGAGATCCTCGTCGTCCGCTCCTCGCCCGATGAGGCTGCGGCCGAGCAGGGCGAGCGCGAGGCGCGGCTGATGCGCTGGGGCCTGATCCCGGTCTGGTCCAAGGACCTGAAGGTCGGCTACCGGATGATCAACGCGAAAAAAGAGAACCTGACGAAAAGCCGCGCCTACGGGCCGCTGGTCGGCAAGTTCCGCCACCGCTGCCTGATCGTCGCCGACGGCTTCTACGAGTGGATGAAGGCGGAGGATCCGAAGCAGCCGCGCCAGCCGTGGCGATTCACCGTCGACGGCGGCGAGCCGTTCGCCTTCGCCGGCCTCTGCACGCGCAAGGAGTGGGACGACCCGGAGGAGCGCGGCGTCGATCCCGACGGCTTCCTCTACTCGGCGACCTTGATCACGACGACGCCGAACGCGGTCGCCAAGCCGGTCCACGACCGGATGCCCGCGATCCTGCCGAGCCCCGAGGCGGAGGCGGCCTGGCTCGACCCTCGGCTGTCGACCGAGGACGCGATCGCGATGTGCGGGCCGCTCGATCCGGCGCGGATGGAAGGTGCGCCCGCCAACCCGGCGCTCAACAAGGTCGGCAAATGGATGGCCGAAGGGCCGGAGCTGCTGGTCGCGCCGGCGTCCTGAGCGCGCGGCGGAGCGCTATTCGCCTTCCGCTTCTCCGGCCGCTTCGTCGGCTTCTTCGCGTTCTTCCTGTTTCAGTTCTTCGGCTTCTTCGTCGATCGGCGGCGAGACGTGGGGCAGCGAGCCTTCGGTTTCCACCGTCGCTTTCCCCGCGTTGACTTCGAGCGTGCAGGAGATCTGCGCCGCGGGCGCCTTCGTGCTTTTCCAGATCGTGTAGAAGGGCAGTTCGACCGTCGTTTCGGCCTTGCCGTGCGGCAGGTAGAAGAGGATGTGCTCGGTGCCCTCCTGGTACTCGGGCCAGCCGACCTTCACGCCTTTGATCGTGGTCCAGCGGTCGGGCAGGTCTTCGGTGATTTCTTCCAGCACCGCCAGCAGGTGGCCGTGGGAGGCGAACCGGGCCAGCACCGTCGCCGGGACGTCCTGGCCGTAGATGCCCGCTTCGGAGGAGCGCGGGTAGAGCATCCGCAGACCGCCGGAGCTCTGGGCGATCAGCGTGCCCGTCCGGGGGGCGTGGATCGAGCAGAGGAGTTCGCCGCCGATCCGGGCGCCCGCGTCGATCTTCACCGTCGAGAGGACCCGGAAGAGCGAGTAGCCCGCGACGTTCGTCCCGGTTGCCTTGATGTTGCCGTCGACCAGCTGCATCTTCGCCGTCTTGCTGCCGGGGACGGCGATCTTCTTGGAGTCCGGGATCTTCTTCTTCTGCACGAATTCCAGGTGCGCCGCTTCGCCGCTCGCGGCGCCGGTGTCGGACAGGAGGGCCGCCGCCAGCGTGGCGAGCAGGCCGATCGCGACGACGATGATCGCGCCCCGCGGAATGCGTTCGTCCGTCGGGACCGATGAGCGCTTGAACGAGGGACGCCTCATTGGTCGGCGACAGTATTGAAAACAGATGACGTGGTGTTCCCTCCGCCGCGCCATGGGGTACATCTGTGACCGTGCCACCGATCGATGCAAGCTTCTCGACCGTTCAGACGGTCTCCGTCCACGGTCGCTCCGTCAGCTACCTGCGGGCGGGCAATGGCCCGTTGCTGCTGCTCGTCCACGGCATGGCCGGGACGGCGCGCAACTGGGACCCGGTGATCGAGCCGCTGGCGCTCCACAACACCGTGGTCGCGCCCGATTTCCCCGGCCACGGCGACTCGGAGCCGGGCGGCGGCGACTACAGCCTCGGCAGCCTGGCGAGCGGGCTGCGGGACCTGATGGTGTCGCTCGGCCACGACCGCGGGACGCTGGTCGGCCACAGCCTCGGCGGCGGCGTCGCCCTCCAGTTCGCCTACCAGTTCCCCGAGATGGTCGAGCGGCTGGTGCTCGTCTCCAGCGGCGGCCTCGGGCCCGAGGTGGGGGCGATCCTCCGCGCCGCGGCGCTGCCCGGCGCCGACCTCTTCATCCGCGCGACCGCCGCGCCCGGCTCGGTCGCGGGCGGCTGGCTGACCGGGGCGCTCGGCAAGGTGGGGCTGCGCCCGAACACCGATTTGGCCGAGGTCGGCCGCGCCTACGCCTCGCTTGCCGACGCCGACCGCCGCAAGGCCTTCCTCTCGACCCTCCACGCCGTGGTCGGCACCGACGGCCAGCGGGTCGCCGCCCTCGACCGCCTCTACCTCGCCGAGTCCCTGCCGATGCTGATCGTCTGGGGCGGGCGCGACCCGATCATCCCCGTCGCCCACGGCCGCGCCGCCCACGCCCAACTGCCCGGCAGCCGCCTCGAGGTCTTCCCCGACGCCGGCCACATCCCGCAGTTGGAGAGCCCCGGCCGCTTCGCCGCCGTCCTCCAGCGCTTCCTCGACGACACCGAGCCCGCCGAATTCGACGGCGCCGACTGGCGCGACCGGCTCAGCGGCCGGTAGGTCGTCGGTCCCGCGGCGCTGAGGTTCGACGGGGGCAAAGGGACGGGGCCGCTGCGAGCGCCGCGGATGCCGTCCCGACCCGGGCAGGCTGTGGTCGGCACGGCATCCGCGGCACCCCCGGCCCGGTAGGGGGATGGCGGCGCGCGCGTACGCACTCCCTGGGCCATTTCTGCGAACGCGCCCCGGCAGGTGGGGCGAAAGGGTCACGGAGGGGAAGAGGTGTGACGCTTCCGTGCGCCTCCCGCGCGCCTTCGTCCCGGAAGCGACGATCCCGTGACCACGCGTTCGCACTTTCCCGTGCTATGTACGGGAAAGTGCGAACGCGCCGGCGGGGCCCGGCCGAAGGCGCACCGGACTCTCACGGATGCCTCATGTCACCCGCCCGCCTCCGTCGCGAAGCGCACCGATTCGTCCCGTAACCCCGTCCCCTTCGAAACCTCCCCGGCCCGACGGCTGATCGGCGGCCCTCAGCTGGCCGGGGCCGCCGATCAGCCGCCCGAGGCGCCAGCTTCCCCGCCGCACGGGCCCGAGGCGCCAGCTCCCGGTCCGCCGCGGGCATGGAATGAACCCGCTTGCTCACCCCGCCCCGGCGTAGGCCCGCCAGATCTCGCCGTAGAGCTCGTGCGCGGCGGTGAAGGGCGCCAGGTCCTCCGTGTGGTCCCAGCCGTAGGCGTCGAGCGCGCGGCGGACGAAGGCGGCGTCGGCGCCGCGATCTTCGAGCGCCATCACGTACCCCGCGACGTCCCAGTGGACCGGTCCGCGCAGGACGTCCTCGAAGTCGTTCCAGATCAGCCCCATGGGCGTGCGCAGCAGGTTGGTGAGCGACGCGTCGCCGTGCAGCGCCTGGGTTGGCAGCGAGGTGTCGAAGACCGTGTCGGTCAGGGCGATGAGCCGTTCGCGTAGGGCCTTTGCCTGCGGGGTCGACGGCAGCTGCCGTCGCAGGCGCTCGATGTCCTGCTGGAGGTCGAGCATCGTGCCCAGCTCTCCCGGGAACTTCGCCAGCGCATCGTGCAGGCTGCGCAGGGCGAGCCCCAGCACCTCGGCGTCAGAGGGCTCCATCGGGCCGTCGACCTCGACCCACGAGGCGAAGGTCATCCACAACCCGCCCGAGCGGAAGGGCCCCGGCGCGATCATCGAGCTCGGCGGGATCGCCAGCCCCGTCGGAGCGAGGAAGTCCGTCACCTCGACCTCACGCGACAGCCACGCCTGCGGATCGTCATGCAGCGCGACCGTCCCGCTCATCACCCGCGCGATGACCGGCGAGGGCAGCAGGTGCACCAGCACGTTGCTCCCCGAGTAGACGACCTCCGCGTCCCCGCACGGCAAGCCGTGCTTGACCGCGACCGAGCACGCCGCGGCAAGGGCTTCCTCCTCGATCCCAAAGGTCAACGCGCCCGACAGGATTCGAACCTGTGGCCTACGCCTCCGGAGGGCGTCGCTCTATCCAGCTGAGCTACGGGCGCCTGTGGGGCAGCTTAGTCGTCCCGCAGCTTGCGGGCTGATACGAACATATGTTCTATCCGCTGCGCCGCCTACCTTCGACGGAATGAAGTCGGCGGCGAGGGGGAATGCGGCGGAGGCCGCGGTGCTGAACAACCTGGTGAGGCGCGGCCTCCATGTACTAGTGCCGTTCGGCGGCGGTCACCCCTACGACCTGGTCGTCGACATCGGCGGTCGCGACTTCCTAAGAATCCAATGCAAGCGGGCATGGCCCTTGAAGGGTTGTCTCGTCTTCAACAGTCGAAGCACCGATCATGGGCGGGGGCCACAGAGCTACGCGGGCCTGGCCGATCTGTTCGGGGTCTACTTTCCGCCGACCGACAAGGTCTTCCTCGTGCCGATCGATGGCGTCGCCACGTTTGAGGGGCGCCTTCGGCTCAAGCCGGCGCGGAACAACCAACGCAAACGGATTGGACTCGCGGAAGAATTCGAGATCGACCGTTGGACGGAGGAGAAACTGCGGGCGATAAGTGCGTAGGCTCGCCGGTCATGGACCTCGAGGTGACGTTTCTGGGGACCGGGGCCTCGGCGCCTTCGGCGCGGCGCTCGACGGCGGCGGTGCTGATCGCGCGGGGCGGGGACCGGTTGCTGTTCGACTGCGGGGAAGGCACGCAGCGGCAGATGCAGAAGTCGCTGGGGCTGACGCAGGTCGACGAGATCTACCTGACGCACTACCACGCCGACCACACGCTGGGGCTGCCAGGGCTGCTCAAAACGTACGACCTGACCGATCGCGAGGCGCCGCTGCGGGTGTTCGGGCCGCCGGGCCTGAAGGAGCTGTTCACGATCCTGCGGCCGCTGATCGGGCGACTGCGGTATCCGCTGGAGCTGGAGGAGCTGCGGCCGGGGGAGCGGGTCGACCACGACGACTTCGCGGTCGAGTCCTACGAGGCCGCCCACAACGTGCGCGCCTCGGGCTGGGCGCTGGTCGAGGACAACCGGCCCGGCCGCTTCGACCCGGCGGCGGCAAAGGCGCTCGGCGTGCGCGAAGGCCCGGACTTCGCGCGGCTGCAGCGCGGCGAGGAGGTCGAGGGGTCGAAGGGGACGGTGAGGCCGGACCAGGTGATGGGAGATGCGCGCGACGGCCGGATCGTCGTCGTCACCGGCGACACGGCGCCCTCGCCGCAGACGGTGGCGGCGGCGGCCGACGCCGAGCTCCTCATCCACGACGCCAGCTTCGCCGAGGAAGACGCCCAGCGCGCGGCGGAAACGGGCCACTCGACGGTCGGCCAGGCCGCCGCGGTCGCCGCCGAGGCCCACGTGACGATGCTCGCCCTCGTCCACATCTCCGCCCGCTATCACGTCGGCAAGGTGCTCGACGAGGCGCGCGAGGTCTTCCCCGACTGCGTCGCCCCCCGCGATTTCGACCAGATCGTCGTCCCCCTTCCGGAGAAAGGCCCCCCGCAGCTTTTGCCGAACCGCGCCCGTGAAAGAGGCGGATCAGATGACGTCCTGGACGAACCTCCCCGCAGTTCGTGAGGGAAGGACGTCATCTGATCCGCCTCTGCCCTTGCTACCGTGAGGGAGTCCTTTAACCGGGTCCAGAGAGGCCAGGAAGGAAGCAACAAGTGAGTGAGAAGGTCGTCCTCGAGCACGAGGATCTGAGGCGAACGCTGCGGCGGATCGCCCACGAGATCGCCGAGAAGAACCCGGAGCCCGCGGGGCTCGCGCTCCTTGGCATCCACACCAGGGGCGCGGTGCTGGCCCGTCGCCTTCACGCCGTCCTCAGCGAGCTGATCGGGACCGACCTGCCGATCGGCGACATCGACATCAGCTTCTACCGCGACGACGTCGGCGCCCAGTCGCCCGCCCGGCAGCCGGTCGTCCACGCCTCCCACATCGACTTCGACCTCGCCGGCCGCACCGTCGTCCTTGTCGACGACGTCCTCTTCACCGGCCGCACCGTCCGCGCCGCGATCGAGGCGCTCTTCGACTACGGCCGCCCGCAGCGCGTCCAGCTCGCCGTCCTCTGTGATCGCGGACACCGCGAGCTGCCGATCCGCCCCGACTACGTCGGCAAGAACCTGCCGACGGCGCGCGAGGAGCGGGTGAACGTCCGCCTCGAGGAGACCGACGGGGTGGACCAGGTGACGATCTCCGAACCCCAACTGACGGAGGCGATGGCATGAGGAGCCCCCTATGAACAACCTCCTGAGCATCGAGGAAGTCGACCGTGACGCGATGGAGGCGATCCTCGGGCGCGCCGAGAGCTTCGCCGAGGTCGGCCGCCGCGACATCAAGAAGGTGCCGACCCTGCGCGGCCGCACCGTGGTCACGCTCTTCTACGAGTCCAGCACCCGTACCTCGAGTTCCTTCGAGCTCGCCGCGAAGCGCCTTTCGGCGGACCTGGTGTCCGTCAAGGCAGCCGGCTCGAGCGTCGACAAGGGCGAGTCGCTGAAGGACACCGTCGCCACCCTCTCCGCCTACGACCCGGCGGCGATCGTCATCCGCCACCCCTACGCGGGGGCCGCCCAGATGGTCGCCGGCTGGACCTCCGCCGCGGTCGTCAACGCCGGCGACGGCAAGCACGAGCACCCGAGCCAGGCGCTGCTCGACGTCTACACGCTGCGCCGCAGGCTCGGCTCGCTGGAGGGCAAGCGGATCTGGATCGTCGGCGATGTCCTCCATAGCCGCGTCGCCCGCTCCAACCTGATCGCGTTCCGGCGGATGGGCGCCGAGGTGACGCTGTGCGGGCCGCCGACCCTGATCCCGCGCGGCATCGAGGAGCTCGGCTGCGAGGTCAGCTACTCGCTCGACCGGCTGGAGGAGGCCGACGTCGTCTACGCCCTGCGCATGCAGCTGGAGCGGATGAAGGACAGCTTCGTCCCCAGCCTGCGCGAGTACGCGGCGACCTTCCAGATCGACACCCGGCGCCTCGGCCCGCGCCAGCTGCTGATGCACCCAGGGCCGGTCAACCGCGGGGTCGAGCTCTCCGGCGAGGTGATCGACTCGCCACAATCGCTGATCGGCGAGCAGGTCGCCGCCGGCCTGGTGGTGCGGATGGCGATCCTCTACGAGCTGCTCGCCGGCCGGCCGGAGCGCCCGACCACGCTCGGCGACGGGCCCGCCGCCGAAGCCGCCGCGCCGACGATCGGACAGCCCGCATGAACCCGTCACAGAGCCTCACCGACCTGCTCGACGTGCGGGCCGGGCAGCCCGCCGACCTGGTCCTGCGCCGCGCGACCCTGCTCGACCCGGTCGCCGGCATCGACGGCGTCCACGATCTCGTGATCCGCGGCGGGCGCATCGCCGCGATCGCCGCCCCCGGCGAGGCCGACGCGAACGGCGGCGAGGAGCTCGACGCCGAGGGCCTGCACGCCTTCCCCGCCTTCTTCGACCCGCACGTGCACCTGCGTACGCCCGGACAGGAGCACAAGGAGGACGTCGAAACCGGCACCCGGGCCGCCGCCGCGGGCGGTTACTGCGGGATCATCGCGATGGCCAACACGTCGCCGCCCGTCTCCACCGCCGCCGACATCACGGCGCTGCGCGAGCAGGCGCGCGCCGGGGCCTCGGTCCCGGTCGGCTTCGTCGCCACCGTCACGGTCGGCATGAATGGCGAGGAGCTGACCGAGATGGTCGAGGTGCGCGACGCCGGCGCGATCGGCTTCTCCGACGATGGCCTGCCGATCGGCAACGCAAGAATCATGCGGAGAGCTCTCCAGTACCAGCAGCTCTGCGGCGGCAACATCGCCCTGCATGAGGAGGACCCCGACCTCTCCGGCGACGGCGTCATGCACGAAGGCGCCGTCTCGGCGGCGATCGGCCTCGCCGGGGTCCCCTCGGTCTCGGAGTCGACGATGATCGCCCGCGACGCCGCCCTCGCCGCCTACGAGGACGCCCGCATCCACGTCCAGCACCTCTCGGCCAAGGAGTCGGTCGAAGTCGTCCGCGCCGCCAAGGCCGCCGGGGTGCGGATCAGCGCCGAGGCCAGCCCGCACCACCTCTGTCTCACCGACGAGGAGGTCCGCAGCCTCGACGCGCGTCGCTTCAAGATGAACCCGCCGCTGCGGCACGAGTCCGACCGCCAGGCGCTGATCGCGGCGCTCCGCGACGGGACGATCGAGTGCATCGCCACCGACCACGCACCGCATCACGCCGACGAAAAGGAGGTGCCCTACGAGCAGGCGGCGATGGGGGTAACCGGCCTCGAGACCGCCTTCGCGGCGCTCCACACCGAGCTCGTCCTGCCCGGCGTGATCGACCTGGCGCTGCTGGTCGAGCGGCTGGCGGGCGGCGCCGCGCCCTTCGACGTCCCCCGCCCGACGCTGGCGGTCGGCGCGGAGGCCAACGTCGCCCTCTGCGATCTCGCCACCGAGTGGACGGTCGGCGAGGACGGCTACGAGAGCCGCTCCTCGAACTCCTGGGCCGAGGGCCGCACGCTGACCGGCCGCGTCCTCGTCACCGTCGCCGCCGGCCAGATCGCCTTCCGCCTTCGTTCATTCTCCCTAGGAGTCGCCTCATGACACCAGCCACCCCCGCCCACCTGTTCTTTATGGCGCCCCGGGCGCCAAAAGGAACAGCGGAATGAGTGCCTACCTGCTGCTGGAGGACGGCCTTCGCTTCGACGGCGACCTGGTCGGGCATCCCGACGCGATCACCGGCGAGGTCGTCTTCAACACCTCGATGACCGGCTACCAGGAGGCGGTCACCGATCCCTCCTACGTGGGGCAGATCATCGTCTTCACCTACCCGCTGATCGGCAACTACGGGGTCTCCGGCGCGGCGATGGAGTCGGAAGCCGTCCAGGCCCGCGGGGTCGTCATGCGCGACGCGAAGAACCGCGAGGACGCCGCCACCGCCGAGGGCGGCTGGCTCGACTGGCTCGACATGACCGGCACGCCGGGGATCACCGGCGTCGACACCCGCGCCCTGGTCCGCCACCTGCGCGATCGCGGCGCGATGCGCGGCGGCATCTTCCCGGCCTCGGTGCCCGAGGGAGAGGCGCGCGAACGGGTCGCCGGCGAGCCCTCGATGGCGGGCGCCGACCTCGCCCACACGGTGACGCCGCAGGAAGTCACCCGCTTCGACGGCGAGGGCCCGCACGTGGTCGGCATCGACACCGGGGTCAAGCTCTCGATCGTCCGCCAGCTGCGCGAGCACGGCGCCAGGCTGACCCTCGTCCCCTGTGACTGGAGCCCCGAGCAGGTGCTCGCCGAGGATCCCGACATCGTCTTCCTCGCCAACGGCCCCGGCGACCCGGCGGCGCTCGACCACGTGGTCGACACCGTCCGCGGGCTGATCGGGCGCAAGCCCGTCTTCGGCATCTGCCTCGGCCACCAGCTGCTCTGCCGGGCGGTCGGCCTGCGGACCTACAAGCTGCCCTTCGGCCACCGCGGCGCCAACCACCCGGTGAAGGACCTCGCCAGCGGCCGCATCGACATCACCTCGCAGAACCACGGCTTCGCGGTCGAGGGCCCTGGCGGCGAGCAGAAGATCGACGGCGATGAGCCGGTCCGCTGGGACACGGACTTCGGGGTCGCGGAGCTTTCGCAGCTGAACTTGTACGACAGAACGGTGGAGGGATTGACCTTGCGGGATGTCGCCGGAGCAACGGTGCAGTACCACCCAGAGGCGGGCCCCGGCCCGCATGACGCACGCCCCATGTTCAGGGAATTCTTGTCACTGGCGGGAGATCTGGCGTGATCGAGAGGACCCATGCCGCGTAGAGACGACATCCAGAAGATCCTGCTGATCGGCTCCGGGCCGATCGTCATCGGCCAGGCCGCCGAGTTCGACTACTCGGGCGTGCAAGCCTGCAAGGTGCTGCTCGAGGAGGGCTACGAAGTCGTCCTCGTCAACTCCAACCCGGCGACGATCATGACCGACCCCGAGTTCGCCACCGCCACCTACATCGAGCCGCTCCTGCCCGGGCCGGTGACCAAGATCCTCGAAAAGGAGCGCCCCGACGCGCTGCTGCCGACGCTCGGCGGGCAGACCGCGCTGAACCTGGCGATGGCGCTGGACCAGGACGGCACCCTGGAGCGGCTCGGGGTCGAGCTGATCGGCGCGAACGCCGAGGCGATCTCCAAGGCCGAGGACCGCGAGAAGTTCCGCGCGACGATGAACGAGGCGGGGCTCCGCATCCCCTGGTCGATCGCGGTGGAATCCGTCAAAGAGGTCGAGGACGGCCTCGCCTCCGGCGAAATCAGCCTGCCCGCGATCGTCCGCCCGGCGTTCACCCTCGGCGGCCAGGGGGGAGGGGTCGGCAACACCGAGACCGAGCTGCGCCAGGTCGTCTCCGAGGGCCTCGCGGCCAGCCCGATCAACCAGGTGCTGGTCGAGGAGTCGGTGATCGGCTGGGGCGAGTTCGAGCTCGAGGTGATGCGCGATCGCAACGACAACGTGGTGATCATCTGCTCGATCGAGAACGTCGACCCGATGGGAGTTCATACGGGCGACTCGGTCACCGTCGCGCCCGCACAGACCTTGACCGACCCGCTTTACCAGGAGCTGCGCGACGCCGCGATCAAGGTGATCCGCGCCATCGGGGTCGAGACCGGTGGCTCCAACGTGCAGTTCGCGGTCGACCCGGAGACCGGCGCGGTCGTCGTGATCGAGATGAACCCCAGAGTCAGCCGCTCCTCGGCGCTCGCCTCCAAGGCGACCGGGTTCCCGATCGCCAAGATGGCCGCGAAACTCGCCGTCGGCTACGCGCTGGAGGAGATCCCCAACGACATCACCCGGGCGACGCCCGCCTCCTTCGAGCCGACGATCGATTACGTCGTCACCAAGATCCCGCGCTTCGCCTTCGAGAAGTTCCCCGGCGCCGAGGGCCGGCTCTCGACCTACATGCAGTCGGTCGGCGAGGCGATGTCGATCGGGCGGACCTTCCGCGAGTCCTTCGCCAAGGCGATGCGCTCGCGCGAGCTCGACTCGCATCCGGAGATCCCTGCCGACGACGCCGAGCTGCTGGCGGCGATCGCCGTGCCGAGCGCGGAGCGCTTCGACCAGGTGCTGGAGGCGCTGCGACGCGGCCTCGGGGTCGAGGCGGTCCACGAGTCGAGCTTGATCGACCGCTGGTTCCTGCGCGAGCTGGAGGCGCTCGCCCGCGAAGGCGACGGCACCGACGGGCTCGCGCGCACCTACAAGTCGGTCGACACCTGCGCGGCCGAGTTCGAGGCGGCCACCCCGTACTACTACTCCGCCCACGAGCGCCGCGGCGCCGACGGCGCCCCGCCCGCCTCGGAGATCCGCCGCGGCGAGCGTGACTCAATCGTCATCCTCGGCGCCGGGCCCAACCGGATCGGGCAAGGCATCGAGTTCGATTATTGCTGCGTGCACGCGGCGATGACCGCGCGCGAGCTCGGCCGTGATGCGGTGATGATCAACTGCAACCCGGAGACGGTCTCCACCGATTACGACACCTCCGACCGGCTCTACTTCGAGCCGCTGACCGCCGAGGACGTGCTCGCGGTCTGCGCCGAGGAGAAGCCGGAGGGCGTGATCGTCCAGTTCGGCGGCCAGACCCCGCTGAAGCTGGCGCGGACGCTGGAAGAGGCGGGCGTGCCGCTGCTCGGCACCCCTGTGGACGCGATCGACCTGGCCGAGGACCGCGGTCGCTTCGGCGCCCTGCTGCGCAAGCTCGGCATCGCCCACCCGCCCTACGGCACCGCCCACTCGGCCGAGGAAGCCGAGGAGATCGCCGGTCAGGTCGGCTTCCCGCTGCTGGTGCGGCCGAGCTACGTGCTCGGCGGCCGGGCGATGGAGATCTGTTATTCGACCGAGGATCTGCGCGCCTACCTCGACGTCCACGTCAAGGCCGACCAGGAGCACCCGCTGCTGCTCGACCGCTTCCTCGAGAACGCGATCGAGGTCGACGTCGATGCGCTCGGCGACGGCGAGTCGGTGCACGTCGCCGGGATCATGCAGCACGTCGAGGAGGCAGGCGTCCACTCCGGCGACTCGGCCTGCGTGATCCCGCCGCTCAGCCTCGGCGAGGAGATGCTCGACGAGATCCGCGCGACCACCGAGCGGTTGGCCCTGGAACTGGGCGTGATCGGCCTGATCAACGTCCAGTACGCGATCGCCGAGGGCAAGCTCTACGTGATCGAGGCCAACCCGCGCGCCTCGCGGACGGTGCCCTTCGTCTCCAAGGCGATCGGGGTGCCGCTGGCGAAAGTCGCCGCGCGGCTGATGCTGGGGGAGAAGCTCGCCGACATGGACCTGCCGACGGGTCTGCCCGAGCACGTCAGCGTGAAGGAGGCGGTGATGCCGTTCGCCCGCTTCGCCGGCGCCGACTCGGTCCTCGGCCCGGAGATGAAGTCGACCGGCGAGGTGATGGGGATCGCGGCCGACTTCCCGACCGCCTTCGGCAAGTCGCAGGCCGCCGCCGGGGTCGTCCTGCCGTGCGAGGGCACCGTCTTCATCACCGTCACCGACACCGACAAGGCGGCTGCGACGCAGCTGGCGGCGCGCCTCCACGACATCGGCTTCCAGGTCGTCGCCACCGGCGGCACGGCGATGGCGATCGAGCGCATGGGGGTGCCGGTGCGGCGGATCAACAAACTGAACGAGGGCTCGCCGCACGTCCTCGACCTGATCCGCAAGCACGAATGCGACCTGGTGATCAACACCCCGAGCGGCTCCGGCGCGCGCGCCGACGGCTACGAGATCCGCACCGCGGCGGTCAAGCACGGGATCCCCTCGATCACGACGATGACGGCGGCGACGGCGGCGGTGCGGGCGATGGCCGCGGGGCGGGGGATCGACGACGAAGTCCGCTCGCTGCAGGAGATCCACGCGGCGGCGCGGGAGGCGGCGGGCCGCCCGTGACCGCCCCCTTCGGCCGCAGGCTCTGCGAGGTAGCTGGGAACCGGGACTCGGGCGGTTACAAAATCCTCTCGATCATCGATCACGAGGGGCCCGAGCCGCGGGCGGGCCAGTTCTACATGCTCGCCGCGGCCGCGGGCTGGGGCGCGCGCGAGGGCCGCGCCTTCCTGCCGCGGGCGATCTCGGTCGCCGAGACGCGGCCCGCCCCGGGCGGCGGCGTGCGGCTCGAGTTCCTGCTGGACGCGGTCGGGCCGGGGACGGAGCGGCTTTGTGATCTGCGGGAGCGCGACGCGGTCTGGGTCACCGGCCCGCTCGGCAACTCCTTCGCGGCGCCGCGCGAGGTGTCGGCGGACGCCGCCGGGGCGGTCCTGGTCGGCGGCGGGGTGGGGGTCGCGCCGCTGGCGCTGCTGCGCCGGCGCTTCGCCGAGCGCGGCATCCCGCACCGCGTCCTGCTCGGCTTCCGCAATCGCGCCCACACCGGCGGCCTTGACCTCTTCTGCGGCTCCTCAGGGGCGCTCTGCCCGGATGTGAGGCTGGCGACCGAGGACGGCCACGCGGGCGTCCAGGGACGTGTCACGGACCTCCTGCTGCCGATCCTGGCCGGGGACGACGCGCGCTCGGGCGTCGTCTACTCCTGCGGGCCGCCCCCGATGCTGGAGGCGGTGCGGACGCTCTGCGCCGAGCACGGCGTCGCGGTCGAGCTGGCGCTCGAGTCGCCGATGGCCTGCGGCTTCGGCGCCTGCTTCGGCTGCGCGGTGCCGAAGCCCGGCGGCGGCTTCCTGCGGCTCTGCGTCGACGGCCCGGTCCTGCGCGGCGACGAGGTCGAGGAGGTGAGCCACGCGTATGCCTGAGCTCTGCGGGATCGAGCTCGCCCATCCGGTGATCAACGCGTCGGGGACCTACGACGCGATCGCCGCCCGCAAGGTCTTCGGCGACGCGCTGCTCGAGGACTTCCCCTTCGCCGCCTTCGTCTCGAAGACGATCACGCCCGAGCCACGCGCCGGGAACGCCCCGCGGCGCATCTGGGAGACGCCGAGCGGGATGCTCAACTCGATCGGACTGCCGAACAAGGGGCTCGAGGGCTTCCTCGCCGAGGATCTGCCGCAGCTCCGGGAGCTGCCGGTCCCCCTGATCGTCTCGATCATGGCGACGACCCGCGAGGAGTTCGCCCGCTGCGTCGAGCGGGTCGCGGCGCGCCGCGAGGTGGCGGCGATCGAGCTGAACGTCTCCTGCCCGAACGTCCACTCGGGGCTGATCGTCGGCGAGAACCCGAGCGAGACCGAGGCGCTCCTGGAGACCCTGCGCCCCCTGAGCGAGAAGCCGCTGATCGTGAAGCTGACGCCGAACGTCGCTGACCCGGCGGCGGTCGCCGGGGGCGCCGAGCGGGGCGGCGCCGACGCGGTCTCGCTGATCAACACGCTGAAGGGGACGGCGATCGATCCGGCGACCGGGGCGCCGGCGCTCGGCAACGGCTACGGCGGCCTGTCGGGGCCGGCCGTGCGGCCGGTCGCGCTCGAGCAGGTGCGCTCGGTGCGCGCCGCGGTCGGGCTGCCGATCGTCGGCATGGGGGGGATCGCGACCGGCGGCGACGCGGCCGAATTTCTCGCCCTCGGCGCCGCGGCGGTCGCGGTCGGGACCGAGAACTTCCGCGATCCGCGCGCCGGCTCCCGGGTCGCGCTGGAACTGGAGTCCTCACTCCGCCCAGAGCGGATTTCCGAGCCGGTGCTGGACCTCGACTAGAGGTTGAGATGAATTTGGGCTCAAATGGGTGAGGACGGCTTGCGCACCCCCGACCCCCGGCTATACTCGCCGCCGCATGACGACCTCTTCCGTAAAGACCTCCCTCGCGGCCCCGGAAAGGTCCCTCGATCAGAGGATGGAGGCACTCAAGCGGGCCAACGACATCCGCACGGCGCGGGCCAAACTCAAGAAGGACCTGAAGGCCGGCCGGTCCAATATCCACAACGTCCTGCTCGACCCGCCCGAGTACGTGATGACCGCCAAGGTTTTCGACATGCTCCTCGCGGTTCCCAAGTACGGACGCGTGAAGACCAATCGGATCCTCAACCAGTGCAGGATCTCGCCGTCGAAGACGATCGGCGGCCTGAGCGAGCGTCAGCGCACCGAGCTCGTCTCGCTGCTTCGTCGATAACTCGACCGATCCCTTCGGCAGTATCGGCGCCCGGATGAGCGCCAAGGTCTTCGTTATCACCGGCCCCTCGGGCGTCGGCAAGGGCACGCTGATCAAGCGGCTGCTCGAACGCGTGCCGGACCTTGCGCTCTCCGTCTCGGCGACGACGCGCTCGCCGCGCGAGGGCGAGCGAGACGGCGTCGACTACCACTTCCTCACCGAGGAGCAGTTCCAGGAGCGGATCGCCGCGAAAGACTTCCTCGAGTTCGCCACCTACTCGGGCAACCACTACGGCACGCTGAACTCCGAGCTCGACCGCTGCCTGGAAAAGGACCGCTCGGTCGTCCTCGAGATCGAGGTCCAAGGAGCGACCCAGGTCCGCGCCGCCCGTCCCGACTCGGTTCAGATCTTCATCGCCCCGCCTGACGAGTCGGTCCTACGCGAACGCCTCCGCGGCCGCGGCACCGATTCCCCCGAGGCCATCGACCGCCGTCTGAAAACCGCCGAGCAAGAGCTCGCCCAACGAGACGACTTCGACCACCGCATCGTCAACGACGACCTCGACCAGGCCGCCGCCGAGCTGGAGTCCATAGTCCGCGCCGCCACCCGAGCGTGAGTTCGCCCCGCGGGGCCGGCCCCGGCATGCCGTACACTGCTTCGTCGAATGATCAAACCACGCGTAGACAAGCTTCTCGATCACTCCGACTCGCATTACGCCGCCGTTGTCGTGTCGGCGAAGCGGGCGCGGCAGATCAACAGCTACTTCCACAATCTCGGTGAGGGTGGCTTCGGCGAGTACCCGCCTCCGATGGTGGAGACGAATGCCGAGGGCAACTACCTCACGATGGCGCTGGAAGAGCTGGCCGAGGGCAAACTGAAATACGAGTACCGCAGCTAGGCGCGTAGCGCCCGGCTCGCAAGGAGCTCTTATATGGCCCGGTTGCTGCTGGGTGTGAGCGGAGGGATAGCGGCGTACAAGTCGCTCGAGTTCGCGCGCGCGGCGACGCTGGCCGGGCACGGTGTCCGGGTCCTGATGACCGAGAACGCCGGCCGCTTCGTCGGCGCCGCCTCCTTCGAAGGGATCGTCGGCGCGCCCGTGCTGGCCTCCGAGTACGAGCGCGACCCGATGCGCGGCGCCTTCCCCGGCGAACCCGGGGAGCCGGGGCACGACCCGATCGGCCACCTCGAGCTGGCCGCCAACTGCGATGCCTTCCTCGTCGCGCCCGCCTCGGCCAACACGGTCGCCAAGCTGGCGGGCGGCTTCGCCGACTCGATGCTGACCACCTCGTTCCTCGCCTGCACGGCGCCGCGCCTCGTCGCCCCGGCGATGAACGACCGCATGTACGCCGACGCGGCGACCCAGGCCAACCTGGCGACGCTCCGCGCACGCGGGGTGGAGGTGATCGAGCCCGACGAGGGCCTCCTCGCCTCGCGCGGCGAGCGCGGCCGCGGCAGGCTGCCCGACCCCGCGCGCCTGCTCGCGGCGGTCGAGGCCGCCGCCTCCTGGGAAGGCGCGCGCCCCTGGGACGGCCTCAACGTCCTCGTGACCGCGGGCGGCACCCGCGAGCCGATCGACCCCGTCCGCTTCCTCGGCAACCGCTCCAGCGGGCGGATGGGCATCGCGATCGCCGCCGCCGCGGCGAAGCGGGGGGCGACCGTCACCCTGATCGCCGCCAACGTGGCCCTGCCCGCGCCGGCGGGCGTGCGCCGGATCGACGTCGAGACGACCGCCGACCTGGAGCGGGTCGCCCGCGAGGAGTTCCCTTCCTCCCAGATCCTGCTGATGGCCGCCGCGCCCGCCGACTTCCGCCCCGAGGCCACCGCCGAGTCGAAGCTGACCAGGGACGGGTCGCTCGATCTCAAGCTCAAGCCGACCGCGGACATCCTCGCCGGCTTGGTCGCGAACCGGGCGCCTGGCCAGACGATCGTCGGCTTCGCCGCCGAGCACGGCGGCGACGCGGTGACCCGCGCCCGCGCCAAGCTCACCCGCAAGGGCGCCGACCTGATCGTCCTCAACGACGTCTCCGACCCGACGATCGGCTTCGAGAGCACCGAGAACGCGGTCACCCTGGTCGCCGCCGCCGACGAGGTCGAGGTGCCGAAGGCGGGCAAGGACGCCGTCGCCGAGGCGATCCTCGACCGGGTCGAGCGCCTCCGCGCCGCGGCCCGGGCCTCCCACTAGAGACTTGCGCCACCACCGTCCCGAGAGCGGCCGGGAGGCGCCGGGGCGCGGTCGCACTGCATGGGGGCCGTGCGTCGCGCCGCCGGGCCGGGGCGGGCGCGTCGCAGGATCCGGACGGAATCACCGAACTAGCCCGCAAAAGAGCCATTTCGGCTGATCACGCGAGCAAGCTATACTGGCCTCAAGCTTTTCTGTCCCTATCTGTTCTGCGCAGTCGAGAAGTGGGCCTGGCCCACTTTTTTTACGGCCCGAATCGGGCATCACGAAGTGAGAGCCGCCCCCTATGAGTGACCTTCAAACCGACATCCAGAGCCAACTTTTTGAACTCGACCCGGATATCGACCTGCTTGCCGTCGAGCAGCCGGGCGGCGACATGCTGCGGCTTTTCATCGACCACCCCGATGGGGTCGACCTGGCGCTCTGCGAACGGATCACCCATCACCTGAATCACCTGCGCGCCGATTACGCGCTCGAGGTCTCCTCACCCGGGGAGAAGTACCGTCGTAAGAGCGCCGCCGGCGCTGCCGAGAAGGAGGAGTCGTCCCAGTGAGCAAAGAGATCGTCGACGCAGTCAAAGGCCTCGAGCAGGAGAAGGGGATCTCGGCCGACAAGCTGATGGACGCTCTCGAGGACGCCCTGCTCTCGGCCTACAAGAAGACCCCCGGCGCGGCCAAATACGCGCGGGTCGACCTCGACCACGAGACCGGTGACTTCCGCGTCTTCGAACTGATCCTGCCCGCCGAGCTGGAGGAGAAACTCCTCGCCGAAGCCGCCGAGCAGCAGGAGGAGCCGGAAGTCGACCCGGAGACCGGCGAACTGAAAGAGCCGGAGGACCCCGAGCTCGACCCGGAGATGATCGCCCCTTACGAGGACCAGATCACGACCCGCGACGTCACCCCGGACGACTTCGGCCGGATCGCCGCGCAGACCGCCAAGCAGGTGATCCTGCAGCGGATCCGCGAGGCCGAGCGCCAGATGATGTACGACGAGTACCAGGACCGGGTCGGCGAGCTGATCACCGGGATCATCCAGCAGTCCGACAAGCGCTACACGCTGGTCCAGCTACGCGAGCGGGTCGAGGCGCTGCTGCCGAAGTCCGAGCAGGTCTACAACGAGCGCTACGACCACGGGATGCGGGTCAAGGCGGTCATCACCGACGTCTCCGACTCGACCAAAGGCCCGGCGATCGTCGTCTCGCGTCGCAGCCCGGAGCTGATCAAAAGCCTGTTCGAGCTCGAGGTGCCGGAGATCGCCGACCGCCTCGTCGAAATCGTCGGCGTCGCCCGCGAGCCCGGCTACCGCTCGAAGATCGCCGTCGTCTCCCACGCCGACGGCGTCGACCCGGTGGGCGCCTGCGTCGGCCCGCGCGGCTCGCGCGTCCGCATGGTCGTCTCCGAGCTGCGCGGCGAGAAGATCGACATCATCCCTTACAACGACGAGCCCGCCCGGTTCGTCGCCAAAGCGCTCTCCCCGGCCCGCGTCCGCGAGGTGATCGTCGACGACGAGGAACGCCAGGCGACCGTGATCGTCCCTGACGACCAGCTCTCGCTGGCGATCGGCCGCGACGGCCAGAACGCCCGCCTCGCCGCCCGCCTCACCGGTTGGCGGGTCGACATCAAGTCGGAGACGGAGTTCGCCTCCGAGGAATCCGACGTCGAGTACGAGGGCGAAGAGACCTTCGACGGGCGCTGCATGGCGGTGCTCTCGAACGGCCGTCGCTGCCCGAACGCGGCGATCCCCGGCTCGACCTACTGCGGCCTGCCGCAGCACCAGGCGCTCTCACGCTTCGACACCAGCCAGGTGGCGATCCTGGGTGACCTGTCCGACGCCGAGGTGGCGATCCTCGCCGACCCCGACGGCGACCAGGGCCAGGTCGACGAGATCGCCGCCCGGGCGGTGGCGAACTTCGTCGAGGACGCCGAGGCGGAGCTTGCCGAGGAGGCCGCCGACGAGGCGGCGATCGAGGCCGAGGAGGCGACCGGCGGCGGGACCGCCGAGAACGGGACCGCGGAGGACGCCGGCGCGCCGGTGCCCGAGGAGGCGGAGAAAGCCTAGTGGCGAAGAAGCGGGTTCACGAAATCGCGAAGGCGCAGGGCGTCAGCTCGAAAGAGCTGCTGAAAGCCCTCAAAGCGGCCGGGATCGAAGCGAAAGCGGCTGCCTCGAGCGTCGAGGAGGCCGATGCCCTGCGGGCGATCGGCGCCTCCAACGGGGGCGGCGGTGCCGCCACTCAGGCGCCGCCGAAGCCGCCGGAGGCCCCGGCGAAAGCCGCTCCCAATACCGCGGCGCCCACGGCGCCGAAAGCCGCGGCGCCCGCCGCCGCGAAGCCGGCGCCGGCCGCGCCGCAGGGCGGAGGCCCGAAAGCCCCGACGGGCGACGGGGCCGCCAGACCCACTGCGCCCGCCACCTCCAACGCGCCGGTGAAACCGCCGGCCAAAAAACCGGGCACGTCGAACAAACCCGTCCGTCCCGGTGGTCCCGGCGGCGGGGGCGGTGGTGGCGGCGCCGCGGGCAAGAAACGCCGCGTGGTGATCGACTCGCAGGCCGCCCGCCGCGACCAGATGGGCGGTCCGCCGCCCCAGCGCCCGCCGCGCCGCCGCGGTGGCCGCCGCCGTCGCCCGCTCCTGGAGGAGCCGCCGATGGGCCCGCAGACGCCGGTCGAGCCCGAGGCGACCAAGGTCAACTCCGGCGCCACCGTGCGGGAGCTCGGCGAGGCGCTCGGCCTCGCCCCGGCCGAGGTGATCAAAAAACTGATGATGATGGGCGAGATGGCGACGCTCACCCAGACGCTCACCGACGAGTCGATCCGGGCGATCGCCGACGAGTACGACCGCAAGATCGAGATCGTCCGCGCCGCCGACGAGGAGCCCGAGGAACCGGAATTCGCCGACGCCGAGGAGGACCTGGTCGAACGGCCGCCGGTGGTGACGATCATGGGCCACGTCGACCACGGCAAGACCTCGCTGCTCGACGCGATCCGCTCGACCCAGGTCGCCGCGGGCGAGGCGGGCGGCATCACCCAGCACATCGGCGCCTACCAGGTCCGCCACGGGGACAAGACGATCACCTTCCTTGACACCCCCGGCCACGCCGCCTTCACCGCGATGCGTGCCCGCGGCGCCAAGGTCACCGACGTGGTGGTCGTGGTCGTCGCCGCCGACGACGGCGTCATGCCGCAGACCAAAGAGGCGATCGACCACGCCCGCGCCGCCGACGTGCCGATGCTGGTCGCGGTCAACAAGATCGACAAAGAGGGCGCCAACCCGGAACGGGTCCGCACCGAGCTCGCGCAGGAGAACATCACCCCCGAGGAATGGGGCGGCGACGTGATCTTCTGCGACGTCTCGGCGAAGTCGCACCAGGGGCTGGAGGAGCTGCTCGAGTCGATCCTCCTGGTCACCGAGCTGGAGGAGCTCGCGGCCAACCCCGACGCGCCCGCCTCAGGCAACGTGATCGAGTCCCAGCTCGACCCGGGCCGCGGTCCGGTCGTCACCGTGCTGGTCTCCCGCGGCACGCTCCGCGTCGGCGACTCGCTGGTCGCCGGCCCGCAGTGGGGCCGCGTCCGCGCGATGCACGACTTCCGTGGCGAGGTCGTCACCGAGGCGGTCCCCGGTATGCCGGTGGAGGTGCTCGGCTTCGACGGCGTCGCCGACGCGGGCGAGTTCGTGCAGACGGTCGAGAACGACCGCGAGGCCCGCCGCCAGGCCCAGGAGCGCGCCGACCGCCTGCAGCGCGAGGCGCTCGCCCGCCGCAACGCCCGCAAGGTCAGCCTCGACGAGGTCTTCGCGCGCGCCCAGGCCGGTGACATCAAGGAGCTCGACATCGTCCTCAAGGCCGACGTCGCGGGCTCGCTGGAGGCGCTTCAGGACGAGCTCGCGAAAGTGCCGCAGGAGCGGGTCGCGATCAACATCATCCACTCGCAGACCGGTGGCATCAACGAGTCCGATGTGATGCTGGCCTCGGCGTCGGAAGCGATCATCATCGGCTTCAACGTGCGGCCGCTGGCCGACGCGCGCCGGGCCGCCAACCGCGAGGGCGTCGACATCCGCACGTACTCGGTCATCTACAAAATCACCGAAGACCTGCGCAACGCGATGGAGGGTCTGCTGGAGGCGATCGACGTCGAGGAGACGGTCGGCGAGGCCGTCGTCAAAGAGACGTTCAAAGCCTCGAAGGTGGGGCGGATCGCCGGCTGTCAGGTCGCCGAGGGCAAAGCGGTGCGTGCCGCCAGCGTCCGCCTGCTCCGCGAAGGCACCGTCGTCTGGACCGGCAAACTCGCTTCGCTGCGTCGCTTCAAAGACGACGTCGCCGAGGTCGAGGAGGGCCAGGAGTGCGGCATCGTGCTCGACGGATACGCCGACGTCAAAGAGGGCGACGTGATCGAGTTCTTCCAGACCAAACAGGTCGAGCAGACCCTCGAGTAGGGTGGAATGGCCGGCGCGCGCATGCGGCGGGTCGACGAGGCGATGCGGGAGATCGTCGCCGCAACCGTCGCCGAACTCGCCGATCCCAGACTCGGATTCGTCACCGTGACCGGCGTCGAGACCAGCCCGGACCTGCGCACCGCGAAGGTCTTCGTGAGCGTTTTCGGCGACTTGACTGAGCGCGACGCTACGCTGGATGCCTTGCGTTCCTCCCACGGCGTGATCCAATCGCGGATCGCGGCCGAGACCCGGATGAAGCGCACGCCTACCTTGACCTTCCACTACGACGACACGATCGAGAAGGGAGTGCGGATCTCCCGGCTGCTCGACGAGAGTGGGGAGGACGCCGAGCCATGAGCGATCTCACCACCACGCAGGCCGTCAAGGCCGTCGCCGACGGCGCCGCCCCCGACCCCGCCACACGGGGCGACCTGGAGCGGATGGTCGCCGAGCTGGGCAGCCACGACCGCTTCCTGCTGACCGCCCACGAGGGCCCCGACGGCGACGCCCTCGGCTCGCTGCTCGGGATGCACCACCTGCTCAAGAAGATCGGCAAGGACTCGGTGATGTTCCTCGCGGCGAAGGAGTTCCCGCTGCCGATCGAGTACCGCTTCCTGCCGCTGGAGGAGGTCTTCCACGAGGCCCCCGCCGACATGGCCGACCGGGTCATCGTCTTCCTCGACTGCGGCAACATCGACCGCATGCCGGTCGACTTCCTCACCAAGGGGACGAACCGCAAGCTGAACATCGACCACCACCACGACAACACCCGCTTCGGCGACGTCGACCTGGTGATGCCCGGCGCCTCCTGCACCGCCGAGATCGTCTACGACATCGCGCACCTGCTGGGGGTGCCGATCGACGCCGAGATGGCGATGCCGCTCTACGTCGGCCTGATCACCGACACCGGCAAATTCATGTACGAGAACACCAACGCCCACACCCACCGGGTGGCGGCGGAGCTGATCGACGCCGGGGTCGACGTCGACGACACCTACCGGCGCCTCTACGAGCACGTGCCGATCGAGAAGCTGCGGCTGGTCGCGCGGGCGCTGGACGGGATCGGCCGCTACTGCGACGACCGCCTCGTGGTCAGCTACATCACCGCCGAGGACTACGCCGCGACCGGTGCCGGCGAGGAGATGACCGAGGGCGTGATCGACCACCTGCGCTCGATCGAGGGCACCAAGGTCGCCGCGGTGATCCGCGATCTCGGCAACCGCGGCCGCGCCGCCCGCAAGGTGAGCCTGCGCTCCAGCGAGGGCGACGTCGACGTCTCCGCGATCGCCCGCAAGCAGGGGGGAGGGGGCCACAAACGCGCCGCCGGCTTCTCCACCGACGACGACCTGCCGACGCTCGTCGACTTCCTCTGCGGCGAGGTCAAGGCGCAGCTCGGCGACTAGGCGCCGGCCCCGGGACTGGCGATGGCGCCGATCGACACCGCGGGGGCGGTGCTGCTGCTCGACAAGCCGGCCGGGAGGACCTCGCACGACGTCGTCGCCGCGGTGCGCCGCGAGCGCGGCGTGAAAGCGGGGCACGCGGGGACGCTCGACCCTTTCGCCACCGGCCTCCTGCTGGTGCTGCTCGGCAGGGCGACGCGGCTGCAGCGCTTCCTCGTCGGCCTGCCGAAGACCTATCTGGCGACCGCGCGGCTCGGCTGGACCTCGACCACCGGCGACCCCGACGGGGAGCTGACCGAGACCGGCGTGGTGCCGGAGTCCCTGGAGCTGCCGACCGGCACGGTGCGCCAGCGGGTGCCGATGACCTCGGCGGTCCGGGTCGGCGGCGAGCGCCTCTACAAGAAGGCCCACCGCGGCGAGACGATCGCGACGCCGGTGCGCGACGTGGAGGTGCACCGGGCCGAGCTGCTGTCTGCCGGCGACGGGCACGCCCACTACGAGATCGAGTGCAGCGCCGGGACCTACGTGCGGACCCTGATCGAGATTCTCGGCGACGCCTACTGCTCGGATCTCCGCCGCGTGGGGGTCGGCCCGTTCCGCGTCGAGGAGGCCGGGCGGGAGGTCCCGATCGCCGCGGTGGCGGAGTTGGTGCCTGCCGTGGGCGACGCGCTGCGATGATGATGCCCAGCTGATGTCGATCAAGGTCACTCGCCTCGAGGACGCAGAGCCGCGCGCCCGTGATGTCGCCATCGGCACGTTCGACGGCGTCCACCTCGGCCACCGCGCGGTGATCGAGGGCATGGACACCGTCCTCACCTTCGAGCCGCACCCGCTCGAGGTGCTGAAGCCGGACGCCGCGCCGAAGCTGATCAACGCGCTCGCGGTGAAGCGCGACGTGCTCGACGGCCTCGGGGTCGAGGAGCTCGTCGTCATCCACTTCGACGAGGAGTTCTCGCACCGCAGCGCCGAGAACTTCATCGATTATGCGCTGATCGAGAAGCTCGGGGCGCGCCGCGTCGCGGTCGGCGAGAACTTCCACTTCGGCGCGAAAGCGCGGGGGACGCCGGCGATGCTGGCCTCGCACCCCGAGTTCGAGACCCGGATCCAGAAGCTGGTCGAGGTCGACGGCGAGACCGTCTCCTCCTCCCGCATCCGCGCCGAGGTCGCCGCGGGCGACATGGAGGGCGCGCGCCGCTGTCTCGGCGTCCCCTACATGCTCGAGGGCGAGGTAGTGGGGGGCGAGAAGCGCGGCCGCGAGCTCGGTTTCCCGACCGCCAACATCGTCCCCGACCCGCGCCTCGTCACGCCCGGCCACGGCGTCTACGCCGCGTTTGCCAACGGCCACCCGGCGGCGGTCAACGTCGGGACCCGCCCGACCTTCGACTCCGACCTCGGCGTCCTCGTCGAGACCTACCTGATCGACTTCTCCGGCGATCTCTACGGCCAGACCCTGCGCGTCGCCTTCGTCGCGAAGCTGCGCGACGAGCTCGCCTTCGACGGCGCGGACGCCCTGGTCGCGCAGATGCACGCCGACGTCGAGGAGGCGCGCCGCATCTGCGCCGACTTCACCGAGACTGCCGCGCGGGGCGGCTGAGCCGGCCGCTGTGCTACCTTGCTGCGAGCCGCGACCCGAGAGGGCCGCGCTTTTTACGAGATGAGCCTGACCAAAGAGAAAAAAAGCGAGTTGATCGGCAAGTACGGCCGCGGCGACGGTGACACCGGTTCCGCCGAGGTCCAGGTCGCGCTGATGACCGAGCGGATCAACGAACTCACCGATCACCTGCGGACGCACGCCAAAGACCACCACTCGCGCCGCGGCCTGCTGATGCTGGTCGGCAAGCGCCGGCGGATGCTCCGTTATCTCGAGCGCCGGGACCTGGAGCGCTACCGCGCCCTGGTCGCCGACCTCGGCCTCCGCCGCTAGCGATGATCGCGGTCGGCGACGCGGCCCCCGACTTCACGGTCAAAGATCAGGACGGGGAAGAGGTCTCGCTCACCGACTTCAAGGGCCGCAAGGTCCTGATCGCCTTCTACCCGCTCGACTTCAGCCCGGTCTGCTCGGACCAGCTCGCCCTCTACCAGGAGGGCGTCAAGACCGAACTCGCCGACGCCGGCATCACCCTCGTCGGCCTCAGCGTCGACAGCCCCTACGCCCACAAGGCGTTCCAGGAGAAGCTCGGCATCGACACCGTCCTCCTCTCCGACTTCGAGCCCAAGGGCGCCACCGCCAAGGCCTTCGGCTCCTACATCGACGCCGCCGGCATCGCCAACCGCACCCTGGTCCTCCTCGACGAGGACGGCAAGGTCGCCTGGACCTACGAGTCTCCGAGCCCCGGCGAGTTCCCCGGCCCGGACATCGTCCGCCAGGCCATCGGCGCTTAGGCGGTCGAATAGCGCGGGGCCTGCGGGCGCCCGGAAGGGCCCAGGCCCCGCAGGCCGGCGCCCGGGGAGGGTCCGTGGTCCCGCAAGCCGGCGCCCGGGAAGGGATGTGGTCCCGCAGGCTGTCCCCCGGGTAAGGGACCCGCCCCTCTCGCCACGGCCCGGGCAGGCTGTGGCCGTGGCGAGAGGGGCGGGTCTTCGAGGAGTGGAGGAACCTCAACGGGAGCGTGACGAGGGCGCCACGGGAGTGCCACGGATCCGTGACGGGAGTCCGACCCCGTCACGGAGATGTCGGGAACCCAGGTCTTCTGCCCGTGTTGTCCAACAGTGACGGACGCGCGTCCGTTCCCGGCCCCTCGGATCCGGCCCGAAATGGGCCTCGGAGGGCCGGAAAGTGTGACGTTCCCGGCATCTTCGTCAACGAAAGGGCCGAGGTGTGGAAGCTCTCCGACACGATCGTCACGGAAGTCCGACCTCGCACCGTCCCTGTGACGCCTTCCAAATGAAAGCCTCACGTCCTGGGCTCCTCATGGGGGTCACAGCCTGCCAGGACCCCCATGAGGAGCCCAGGACCATCTCGGACGGCCGCCCGGCCCCCGGACAACACGCGGACGGCCGCCCCGCCCCCGACCCCCCCGCCCGTCCCTTCCCCCGCCCCAGAATCAACCGCTCAGCGCCCCGAATCGCCCCGTACGCGAGGGGATGTACTCTTTCGGGGGAATAGGAACGAGAGTTCTGTAAAGAAAGCTATGGCCGTCATCCGGATGGCCGGAGGTAAAAATACGAATGAGCATGTTTGACGTGACCCGCGTCACGGCGGAGGTCGGCGACAGCACGATCTCCTTCGAGACCGGCAAACTCGCGAAGCAGGCGAGCGGCGCCGTCGTGGTGAGCAGTGGCGACACGATGGTCCTCAACACCGCCACGATCGGCGGGCTTCGTGATGTGGACTTCCTTCCGCTCACCGTCGACGTCGAGGAGCGCATGTACGCCGCGGGGAAAATCCCCGGGTCGTTCTTCCGTCGCGAGGGCAAATCGTCGGAGAAAGCGACGCTGACCGCGCGCATGATCGACCGGCCGATCCGCCCGCTCTTCCCCAAGGGCTGGCACTACGAGACCCAGCTGGTCGCGATGCCGCTGTCGGTCGACGGGGTGCACCCGTACGACATCCTGGCGATGAACGGCGCCTCCGCGGCGCTGGCGATCTCCCCGGTCCCGGTCGCCAAGCACGTCGGCGCGGTCCGCATCGGCAAACTCGACGGTGACTTCGTCGTCAACCCGCCCGAGGAGAGCCACCAGGAGCTGGAGCTCGACCTGATCGTCGCCGGCACCGACGAGGCGATCCTGATGGTCGAGGCCGGCGCCCAGGGCGTCACCGAGGCCGAGATCCTCGACGCCCTCGACATCGCCCACGGCGAGATCAAGAAGCTGACCGCCGCGATGGAGGAGCTGCAGCAGAAGGCCGGCAAGGAGAAGCTCCAGATCGACGCCCCGTCGATCGACGAGGGCCTGCTCAGCTCGATCCGCGACTCGCACGGCCAGGCGCTGGTCGACGCGATCGCGACCGAGGGCAAGCTCGAGCGCTACGAGGCGATCGACCAGGTCAAGGAGCAGGTCATCGTCCACTACGCGCCGGAGTCCGGCGGCGAGGAGGCCGTCGCCGCCCGCAAGAGCGAGGTCGGCGCCGCCTTCGACTCGATCGAGAAGGAAACGATCCGCAAGGCGATCGCCGTCGACAAGAAGCGCCCCGACGGCCGCGCCCGGGACGAGATCCGGCCGATCGAGACCGAGGTCGACATCTCCCCGCGCGTCCACGGCTCGGCCCTCTTCACCCGCGGCGAGACGCAGGTCCTCTCCAACGTCGCCCTCGGGACGACGCGGATGGACATGCGGATCGACACGCTCGGGCTGGTGACCACGAAACGGTTCTGGCACCACTACAACTTCCCGCCCTACTCGGTCGGCGAGGCGGGCTTCATGCGCGGCCCGAAGCGGCGTGACATCGGCCACGGCGCGCTCGCCGAGCGGGCCCTGCTGGCGACGATCCCCGACGAAGAGTCCTTCCCGTACGTGATCCGAGTCGTCTCCGAGACGCTCGAGTCCAACGGGTCCTCCTCGATGGGCTCCGTCTGCGCCTCCTCGATGGCGCTGCAGGCCGCGGGCGTCCCGGTCTCCGCACCGGTCGCCGGCGTCGCCATGGGCCTGATCAAAGAGGGCGACGACTACATCGTCCTCACCGACATCGCCGGCGTCGAGGACCACCTCGGCGACATGGACTTCAAGGTCGCCGGCACCGCGGACGGGATCACCGCCCTGCAGATGGACATCAAGATCACCGGCGTCACCTTCGACATCCTGCGCGATGCCCTGGACCAGGCCCACAAGGGCCGCCAGTTCATCCTCGGCAAGATGGCCGAGGCGATCGACGGCGCGCGTGAGAAGCTCTCGCCGCACGCCCCGGCGATCGAGTCGATCAAGATCGACCCGGAGAAGATCGGGGCCGTGATCGGCAAAGGCGGCGAAACGATCCGCGGCCTCTGCGAGGAGTTCGAAGCCGAGATCGACGTCGAGGACGACGGCACGGTGCGCGTGTACGCGCCGACCGGCGAACTGGTCGACGGCGTGGTCCAGCGGATCACCTCGATGACCAAGGAGGCCGAGATCGGCGATCACTACCCGCAGGCCAAGGTCGTCAAGACGACGACCTTCGGCGCCTTCGTCGAGCTGGTCAAGGGCACCGACGGCCTGCTCCACATCTCCAACGTGAAGCCGGGGGAGAGGGTGGACTCGGTCGACGACGTGCTCTCGAGCGGCGACCTGATCGACGTCACCGTGGTCGAGGTCGACAAGGAGCGCGGCCGGATCGGTCTGCGCCTCACCGAAGACCCCTCGGTCGCCGGCAAATCGCCCGAGGAGCTGGCCTCGGTCGGCTCCGGCGACGGCGGTCGGCGCGGCGGCGGTGACCGCGGCGGCGATCGTGGCGGACGCGGTCGCGACCGTGACCGCGGCGGCCGTGGCCGTGAACGCGAGCGCCGTAATTGAGCGCTCGCGTCACCACTCTGGACTCGGGCGTCCGGGTCGTCACCGAAGAGGTTCCTTCGGTGCGCTCGGTCGCCCTGGGTCTCTGGGTACGCACCGGATCGCGTAATGAGACCCCGGCACAGGCCGGGGTCTCGCATTTCCTCGAGCACCTGCTCTTCAAGGGCACGAAGCGCTACTCGGCGATCGAGATCTCCGAGCTCTTCGACGGGCTCGGCGCCTCCGTCAACGCGGCGACCGGCAAGGAGACCACGCACCTCCACGCCCGCTTCCTCGACGAGCACACCGAGGAGGTCTTCGACCTCTTCTCGGAGATGCTGCTGGCGCCGACCTACCCCGAAGTGGACTCCGAGCGCCAGGTCGTGATCGAGGAGATCGCGATGTACGACGACGAGCCGCAGGACCGCGTCCACGACGTGCTCGCCGACGCCGTCTTCGGCTCGCACCCGCTCGGCCGCCGCGTGCTCGGCGAGGCTGAGGTGATCGCCAACATCCCGATCCCCGACATCGAGGCCTACCGCGGCAACCGCTATGCCGCCTCGGAGATCGTCGTCGGCGCGGCCGGGCACCTCGACCACGAGAGCATCGTCGCCCTGGCGGAGAAGTTCGTGAACCCGCCGACCGACGGCGGCGGCGTCGCCGCGCCGGTCGAGCTGACCGAACCGCCGCGCCTCTGCTTCCTCAGCAAGGACACCGAGCAGTACCACATCTGCTTCGGGGCGCCCGGCATCGACCGTCACGACGAGCGGCGCTTCGGCCTTGCCGTCCTCGACTCGATCTTCGGCGGGTCGTCCTCCTCGCGGCTCTTCCGCGAGGTGCGCGAGAAGCGCGGCCTCGCCTACTCGGTGGGCTCCTACAACGAGCAGTTCACCGACCAGGGCCTGGTCGCCACCTACGTCGGCACCCGCGAGGACAATGTCGAGGAGGCCTGCGCGATCATCGGCACCGAGCTGGCGCGGCTGCGCTCCGAGCCGGTCTCGGCGGCTGAGCTCCGGCGCGCCAAGGAGAGCGTCAAGGGGAGGCTCGTGCTGTCCTCCGAGTCGACCGCGGCGCGGATGACGCGGATCTCCCGCGCGACCCTGTTCGGCCTGCCGATCGAAGAGCTCGACGAGATGCTGGCGAAAGTCGACGCGGTCGAGGTCGACCAGCTCACCGAGCTGGCGGCCGAGCTCTACGCGGCCGACCGCCTCTCGGCGGCCTGCGTCGGCGCCGACGAAGACCGCTTCCGGGCGGCCCTGGCGCCGGTCTCGGAGGCACTGGTAGCGGCATGACGAAGGTGGCCGTCTCCGGCGCCGCCGGACGGATGGGCGCGACGGTCGCAGGCGCCGTCGAATCGGCCGACGACCTGACCCTGAGCGGTCGGGCCGACCCGGCGCTCAAGACCCCGCTCGCCGAGGTGCTGGAGGAGGCCGATGTCGTCGTCGACTTCAGCGTCCCGGCAACGGCGCTCGACAACGTCAAGGAGTGCCTGGCGGCCGACGTCCACGTCGTCGTCGGCACCACCGGCTTCGATCTCGACGCGGCGCGCGCCGCGGCGGAGGCCTCCGAGGCCAACTGCTTCGTCGCGCCGAACTTCGCGATCGGCGCGGTGCTGATGATGGTCGTCTCGCAGACGATCGCCAAGCACATGCCGGATGCCGAGATCATCGAGCTCCACCACGACAAGAAGCTCGACGCGCCGTCGGGGACCGCGGCGCGCACCGCCGAGTTGATCGACGCGGCGGGGGGAAGGGTCCGCCAACCGATCCACTCGGTCAGGCTGCCCGGCCTGGTCGCCCACCAGGAAGTGATCTTCGGCGGGCTCGGCCAGACGCTCTCGATCCGCCACGACTCGATCGACCGCTGGTCGTTCATGCCCGGCGTCCTGCTGGCCGTGCGCAAGGTCCCGACCCTGCCGGACCACTTCACGGTCGGCCTGGAGAAGCTCCTCTGATGACCGCACTCACGGCCGTCGTCCGCGCCGGAGAGGTACCCTGGGAGCGATGAAGGAGCTCCGAGGAGTCTTCACCGCGATGGCGACCCCGTTCGACGAGTCGGGCGCGGTGGACCATGACGGCGCGCGGCGCCTGGCCGCACACCTGCTCGAGCACGGCTCGCACGGCCTCGTGCTCGCCGGCTCCACCGGCGAGTGCCCGACCCTGACCGACGGCGAGACCGTCGAGCTCCTGCGCGCGGTGCGCAAGGAGGTCGGCGACGACGTGCTCATCGTGGTCGGCACCGGCACCAACGACACCCGCCACTCCCGCGAACTGACCAAGATGGCCGCCGACGCGGGCGCGGACGCCTCGCTGGTGGTCGTGCCGTACTACAACAAGCCCAACCCGGCCGGGATCCGCGCGCACTTCGAAACGGTGGCCGCGGCCGTCCCGGACCTGCCGATGATCATGTACAACATCCCGTCGCGGGTGATCGTCAACGCCGACACCACGCTGCTCGGCGAGCTTGGCGCGGTGGACAACATCGTCGCGGTCAAGCAGGCCAACGACGACGAACTGGGCCCGATCGAGGGCCTATCGATCCTGGCGGGCAACGACAACACCTTCCTGCGGGTGCTGGAGTTCGGCGGCGCGGGCGTGATCGGCGTCGCCACCCACGTGGTCGGCGACCAGATGCGCGCGATGTGGGACGCCGCGCAGGAAAACGACTTGAACCGGGCGCGGGAGATCGACGCCGAACTGACCCCCGTCTACACGGGGCTTTCGGTGACGACCAACCCGATCCCGTTGAAGGCCGCGCTTGAGATGCTCGGCCTCGCCCCCGACCGGCTGCGCTTGCCGCTGGTCTCCGCCGACCCCGGACAGCGGGCGGCGGTGCGGGCGGCACTGGAGGGCATCGGGCTCTCCGTCGCCGCCGGCTGAACCTGACTTCGAAGAGAAAGAGTTACCGAATTGCCTAGTAAGACACTGCGAGTGCTGCCTCTCGGCGGCCTCGGCGAGATCGGCAAGAACATGACGGTCGTCGAATACGACGGCCGCATCGTGATCGTCGACACCGGCCTGATGTTCCCGACGGCGGAGATGCACGGCATCGACCTCGTCCTGCCCGACTTCTCCTACCTGCGCGGTAGGGCCGACGACATCGAGGCGATCGTGCTCACGCACGGCCACGAGGACCACGTCGGCGCGCTGCCCTACGTGCTGCGCGAGATCGGCATGCCACCGAAGATCTACGGCGGGATGCTGACGATCGGCATGGTCCGCTCGAAGCTCGACGAGCACAAGCTCGGCGACAAGGCGCCCCTGGAGGAGCTGCCGGCAGGGGAGAAGGTGCGGCGCGGGCCGTTCGAGCTGGAGCTCGTCCACCTCGCCCACTCGATCCCCGACATGCGCGGCGTGCTGATCAAGACCGAGCTCGGCTCGATGCTGATGACCGGGGACTACAAGTTCGACCAGACCCCGGTCGACGGGCGGCCCGCCGACATCTCGCGCCTCGCCCAGATCGGCGGCGATGGCCTGCTGCTGCTCTGCGGCGACTCGACCAACGCCGACCGGCCGGGCGTCGCGCCGTCGGAGTCGAGCGTCGGCCCGGCGCTCCTGCGGCAGTTCTCGCTCTGCAAGGGCCGCATCATCGTTACCTCGTTCGCGTCCAACATCCACCGCGTTCAGCAGGTCATCGACGCCGCCGTCGCGCTCGACCGCAAGGTCGCCCTGGTCGGCCGCTCGATGCGCAAGAACTTCAACATCGCCTCGAACCTCGGCATGGCGCGGGCGCCGCATGGCACCTTGATCCAGCCCCGCGAGATCGAGAACTTCCCCGACGAGAAAGTCGTCGTCGTCTCCACCGGCAGCCAGGGCGAGCCGCTCTCGGCGCTCCGCCGGATGGCCAACAACGACCATCGCGACGTGCAGCTCCGCGCCGGCGACACGGTGGTCTTCTCGGCCTCGCCGGTGCCCGGCAACGAGCGCGCGGTCAACGAGACGATCGACCGGATCTACCAGATCGGGGCGAAGGTGATCACGGCGAAGGACGCGCCGATCCACGCCTCCGGCCACGGCTCCCGCGAGGAGCTGAAGCTGATGCTGAACCTGACCAAGCCGCGCTACGTGATGCCGGTCCACGGCGACTTCCAGCGGATCCGCCTGCACGCCGAGCTGGCCGAAATGGTCGGCATCGAGGAGGAGAACATCTTCAAGGGCCGCAACGGCCTGCCGCTTGAGATCGACGAGTCCGGCGCCCGCTTCGGCGACGATCTGCACGTCGGCACGATGTACGTCGACGGCGTCAACATCGGCGACCCCGACGATGCCGCCCTTCGCGACCGTCGCGAGATCTCCGCCGACGGCATCTTCATCGTCGTCGTCACGGTCTCCGGCAACGATGGCTCGATCGTCGCCGACCCCGAGGTCATCCTCCGCGGCGTCGCCTTCCTCGAAGATGCCGACGGCATCCTGGAAGACCTCAAGGACCTGGTCGAAGATTCCCTAGAAGACGCCGCCGACAGCGGCACCCGCGAGCCCGACCTGATCCAGGAGGACCTCCACGACGCGATCGGCAAGTTCGTCTGGCAACGCCTGAGGCGACGCCCGATGATCCTGCCGGTGGTCATCCAGGTCTGACGGGGCACCGCAGGCCGTCGCCCAGGAGGGCTCATCCCCGCAAGCTGGTGCCCGGAAGGGATGGGGCCCCGCAAGCTGGCGGCCGGAAGGGACGGGGACCCGCAAGCTGTCGCCCGGAAGGCACCCGCCCCTCTCGCCACGGCCCGGGCAGGCTGTGGCCGTGGCGAGAGGGGCGGGTGTGCGAAGAGCGGAGGGATGCGCACGGGGGCGTCACGGGAGTGCGTCGGGGGTGACACGGATCCGTGACGGAGGTCGGACCTCGTCACGGAGACGTCGGGAACTCCACGCTTCCTCCCGTGTTGTGCAACACCGACCTACGCGCTGCGTGTATTGAGGCCCCTATAGGGGCCCAAAGACACGCAGCGCGTTTCAGGCCCCTCGAACCTGGCCCGAAGGGGGCCTTTCAGGGCCGGGAAGTGTGACGTTCCCGGCATCTCTGTGACCGATCGGGCCGAGGTGTGGGATCTCCCGGACACGATCGTCACGGAAGTCCG
>Ga0207652_10000319_pt1 | contig 49739 bp, 49 predicted proteins | sample KBSC63BmetaG_FD_184334 | JGI IMG/M metagenome (GOLD analysis project Ga0207652, IMG submission 184334) | Corn rhizosphere microbial communities from Kellogg Biological Station, Michigan, USA - KBS C6-3B metaG (SPAdes) (version 2) | ecosystem: Host-associated > Plants > Roots > Rhizosphere ... | reverse complement strand
TACCGCCTGAAACCCACGGCGGCCCTGCCCGCACCACGTCAGGAGCGTCAGACCGACACAACACTCCGAGCAAGCTCGTCGTCCAACTCAGCTCGCCACCACGGTCAGCCGCCCTGACAAGCCCGGACCCAACCCGCTCAAAGACGCGTTGTTCAGCAGTCTCCTAGAGGCTCCTCAACCTCAACGTGAGTGTTGAGGTGTATGTCGCTTCGTCGTCTCGGTAGGGCGGCGCCCGCGCCGGCTGCGCACTCCCCACACCGTGATCCGCCACAGCGCCTCCGCGACCACGTCGCGGCTCATCTTGCTGACGCCGGCGGTGCGCTCGACGAACCGAATCGGCACCTCGACGACGCGGAAGCCTGCCTGCCAGGCTCGCCACAGCAGGTCGACCTGGAAGCAGTAGCCGGCTGATGCGACGTCGCCGAGAGCGACCGTCTCAAGCACCGCGCGCCGGTAGACCCGGTAGCCACCGGTGGCGTCCCGCACCGGCAGGCCCAGCAGGAGCCGGGCGTAGGCGTTACCGCCACGGGAGAGCACCTCGCGTCGACGCGGCCAGTCGACCACTGACCCGCCCGGCACCCATCGGGAGCCGAGGACCACATCCGCATCTGCGGCGGCCGCCAGCAGCTTCGGCAGTTCCTCGGGCGCGTGGGAACCGTCGGCGTCCATCTCGACCAGCGCGTCGTAGTCGCGGTCCAGGCCCCAAGCGAAGCCTGCCAGATAGGCCGGCCCGAGTCCCTGCTTGCTCGGACGGTGCAGGACATGCACGCGGGCGTCTGACGCGGCGAGCTCGTCCGCGAGCGCGCCGGTGCCGTCCGGACTGTCATCGTCGACGACCAGCACATCCGCGTTCGGCACCGCGGCCCGCAGCCGCGCGATGATGCGGCCGAGGTTGTCTCGCTCGTCGTAGGTGGGGATCACGACGAGGACGCGCTCGAGCTCGTTGCGCGGATTCGTCATGGCGTTCGCGCCAGTTCGGGCTCGGTGCTCGCGTCCGGCTCCTCGACTGCTGGGCGACGTCGCCGGGAGAGCCACACCGTGAGCGCGAGCCACAGCAGGCCGGCCGCTGCCAGCGCGTGCTCCGGCCAGCCGCCGATCCGGTCGGCCACCGTCCGCGGATCCCGCAACGGGACGTCAGCGACAAGCCGAGCGGGCCGGAACACCCCACTGCGCGCCAGCACCTCGCCATTCGGCGCGATGACGGCGCTGACGCCACTGGTCGCAGCAACGACAACCGCCCGGCCGTGCTCGACGGCCCGCAGCCTGGAGATCTCCAGCTGCTGCGCCGTCTCGCCACCGTTGCCGGTGTCGCCGATGCGTTCGTACGTCGCGTTGTTCGTCTGCACCGCGATCAGTCGTCCCCCGCCGGTCACCGCCTGACGCACGACGTCGTCGTCGGCGACTTCGAAGCAGATCACATCGGCGAGCTCGACCGGGCCAACGTGCAGCACACCGGGGGTGTGGCCGGGAGCGAAGTCGCGTGGAATGAGCGAGAACCGGCCGATCAGATGGCCGAGCACGCTCCGGAACGGCAGGTACTCGCCGAACGGCACCAGGTGCCGCTTGACATAAATCTCACCGGGACCGGTCGTCGGCGACCACACGACACCCGCGTTGCGGACGTGGTCCGGCCCGGGGCCGTCGAGGATCGCGCCGACGAGCACCGGCACGCCGATCGCGCGAACTGCCGTCTCCACCATCGAGCCCGCCACCGGGTCGGTGGTCGGGTCGTCATCGGTCGCGTTCTCGGGCCAGATCACGATGTCCGGCTTCGGCACCCGGCCGGCTGCAACATCCGCGGCGAGCGCTTGCGTCTCGGCCAGATGGTTGGCGGTGACTGCCCGGCGCTGGGCGAACTCATCGAGGCCGAGCCTTGGCACATTGCCCTGGACGAGCGCGACGACGGCGTGTGATGCGCCACCAGTCGTCGTACCCGCGGTGGGGGTCGACACAGCCGCAGCTCCCCCGAGCGAGGCCCCGAGGACGACCGCCGCCGTCGCGATCGCCGCCAAGGTAGGCCGGGTGGCGAGCGCCGCGAGGCAAGCGGCGACCAGCGCGGCCGTGAAGGTCATCAGCACCGCGCCACCGAGCGCAGCCAGCGGCAGCAGTGGCCCATGCGTCTGGCTGAACGCCAATCTGCCCCACGGAAAGCCGTGGAACGGCACACGGTCGCGGGCCCACTCCTGTGCCACCCACAGCAGCGCGACGGCCAGCGGCCAGGCCGGGAACCGTTGGACGAACCGGACGGCCACCGCGAGGAGTGCGAACCACAGCGACTCCCCCACGGCGAGCACCAGCCAGGCGTCCCAGCCCAGCCCGCGCAGGAACGACAGCATCGGGACGAACATGCCGAGGCCGAAGAGCAGTCCGAGGACCAGGCAGAACCGCGGGCGAACACCGCGGACGACCAGGGTGAAGCCAGCCACTCCGGCGATGGCCAGTGGCCACACGTTGAGCGGCGGAAACGCCATCCACACGGCGACTCCGGCCAGCACGCTCGCGGCGGCCCGGACGAGTTCGCGCTGTGCCGGCAGCCGCAGTTGCGCGATGGCGTGCCGGGCGGTCACTGGGCGGTCACCCCCGCAGGCGGTCGTCGCCCCGGTTGCGGAGCAGTGCCCTCGACGGTACCTGGAATGTGGACGCCGCTGACCTGCAGTTCTACTGGCAAAACGGCGGACCCACTGGACGCCTGGGCATCCAGCCCCGGGTGCCCTTCGGAGATGGCAGACGGCGGACCCACTGGACGTGGGCCCGGGTGCCCTTCGGACCGACTCGCCGGCAGATGGTTGCCGTCGACGTGCCGTTGTCTACTGGGCACCCGGGCCCCTCCCAGGTGGTCGCACCCCGCCGACAGTGCGAGTCGGCGCCATCAAACCGCTCCGGCTGGACCTGGCACCCGCCCGGCGGAACGGGTGCTCGTTCCGTCGGTCCTGGCCAGCCGGGACACGGTGTGGCGCCCTCGTACGCCGAACGTCCCTGCGGTGGACGTCGGGGAACTTACTGGTTAACGCACGGTGGCTGTCAACACCCGCCTGACCTGGGCATTTACACATTCCCGCAGGTCAAGCCCTTGATCATCGATCTTGTCCGTTTCTGGAATCCTCCGAACGGACTAGCCAAATGACCAGGTCAGGCTGGCACGACGACCGTGCCGTGGGCGACCACCGCCACCAAGGGCGGATCGACCACGCGCGCCGCGGAGGCCGTGCGCTCGGGCTCGGCCCGGCAGACCACCGCCGCCGAGAACGCGACCGCCCGGCTGCGTCGCCCCACCCGGTCGATGGTCGCGGTCACCTCCAGCACGTCGCCGGCGAACACCGGCTCTAGGAACGTGACGTCGGCGTACGACGCGAACAGCCCCTCGTCACCGTCGGTATGTATGCACAGCTCAGTCGCGACGTCACCGAACAGTCCGAGGACGTATGCCCCGTCGACCAGACTGCCGCCGTAGTGCGCGTCGCTGTGCTTGACGTAACGGCGGTGCGTCACGTGCATGCCCACCTCGGCGCTCACGCCGGCTGCCCCTGACGAGATTCGGGCACGAGTGCGTGAACGAGGTACGAGGCGACCTCACCGGGCGTCGTGCCCTTCACGAAGACGCGATCCGCCCCCAGCTCCCCCGCCATCGCGGGGTCGAAGCGCGGGCCGCCGACGAGCAGCAGCGGCCGGGGCCGTTGCGACGGCCAGGCATCCAGCGCCCGGGCGACCTCCTGGACGTGGTGCAGGTGCGCGTCCCGCTGCGTCACGACCTGGCTCACGAGAACGGCATCCGCCCGGTCCGCGACGGCACGGTCGACGAGGTCTTCGGCAGCGACCTGAGCGCCCAGATTGACCACGCGGATCTCGCGGTAGGACTCCAGGCCCTTCTCCCCCGCGAAGCCCTTGACGTTGAGAATCGCGTCGAGGCCGACCGTGTGTGCGTCCGTCCCGACTGTGGCTCCGACGACCACCATGCGGCGCTTCAGTCTCGACCTGATCTCGAGGTTGACTTCCTTTGGTGTCAAAAGTGGGAATTCGCGCTCGACGACGACGACCTCATCCATGTTCACCACGACTGACGAGCGGCCGTAGACGACGTAGAACGAGTGCCGCTCCCCGACCGCCTTGGCGTGAACGACGAGCGCTGGGTCCAGTCCCATCTTCCGTGCGAACACTGCTGCGGCGGCCTCGGCACGTGGCCCGGCCGGCAGCGGCAGCGTGAACGACAGCTGGACCATGCCGTCACCCGTGGTGTCGCCGTAGGCGCGGACCAGTTGTGCCTCGCTCATGCGGCACCCCCGTGCTCGAGCATCTCGGCCGCCGGGTTGTAGTAACCGTCAGCGCGCCGGACGACGCCATCCAGGCCGCGCCCGCCGTCCACCGGTCGGCGGGTCACGCCGAAAGTGCCGTCCGCGATCGCCTCGAACAGCCCCTCGTCCGCGATGCGTTCCAGCAGGTCGACCGCTTCGGCCAGCACCTGTTCGGCGCGCTTCGCGATGAACCCACCGCGCGTCGGGACGAAGTCCTCGGCCAGGCCCGCGCACGCGTTGCGCACGTAGGCGACGTTTTCGAGGGCAAGATCGCGGTCGGCCAGGAACGGGGTGACGATCCCCTCGGTCATCATGCCGACCAAGATGATCTCCTGCTGGGTCAGGACGCCGGCGAGGTTGAAGAACGCGTCCAGCAGGTAGCCGAAGAACACGTTTCCGGTCATGTGCTTGGTCGGCGGCATGTACTTCAGCGGTGCGCGCGGGAACAGCTCCCGCACGAGCAGGGCGTGGGCGAGCTCGAGCCGGAACTGCTCGGGCAGCGCCGGGTTGATCTCGAAGGCGTGGCCGAGGCCGAGCTGCCAGTCCTCCAGGCCGGCCTCGAGGCCGAACCGCTCGTTGAGCAGTTGGCTGACGATCACCGTGTGCGCGGCATCGACGGCGTCCGCGGTCGTGAGGTAGTTGTCCTCACCGGTGTTGATGACGATGCCGGCTCGTGCATGGATTTGTCGACTAAACCGCTGATCGATAAAGGTACGTTTCGGGTTGATGTCGCGGAAGATGATGCCGTACATGCAGTCGTTGAGCATCATGTCGAGTCGCTCGAGCCCGGCAAGCGTCGCGATCTCCGGCATACACAGCCCGGAGGCGTAGTTCGTCAGCCGGACGTAGCGTCCGAGCTCCTTCGACGTCTCGTCCAGCGCGGCTCGCATCAGCCGGAAGTTCTCCTGTGTCGCGTAGGTGCCGGCGAACCCTTCGCGGGTGGCGCCCTCGGGGACGTAGTCGAGCAGCGACTGGCCGGCGGAGCGGATCACTGCGATGACATCGGCCCCAGCGCGAGCAGCTGCCTGCGCCTGCGGGATGTCCTCGTAGATGTCCCCGGTCGCGACGATCAGGTAGATCCAGGGCTTGGGTGGGTCGCCGAGGCGGCGCAGCAGCCGGTCGCGCTCGCGTCGGTTGCGATCGATCGTCGCGATCCCCCCGCGCGCGGCTCGACGGGCCGCAGCCCGCGCCGACGTGGCTGCCCGGCCTTCGGGAACCCGGAACCGTACGCCGCCGGCCGCCGCCTTCTGCGCAAGCGCGGCGAGATCAGCATGGTCCCCGCTCACGATGGCGTCATAGACCGGCAAGGCAACGCCGTGCTCCAGCCCGACGTCAGCCCGCACCGCATCGACGAGTCGGTTGACCCACGGAATGCCCTCGGCGTCAGCCCCGGCCAGTCCCGCCAGTCGCAGGACGGCGCGTTCGACCGAGGTCGTCGTCGAGGTGCGGGCCAGGTTGACGACCGGCTTCGCGGCCCTGTCGGCGAGTCGGCGCGCCCGCCGAACCAATGCTTGGTCGAGCTGGAGTCGACCTTGGTCCCGGCTCATGGAGTCACCGTCAAGGAGAGGTCGAGATCTTGAAGCCTTGCCTCGAATAGCCGCCGCACTCCTGGCTCGGTGCGCAGCAGGTCAAGGGCCATTTCGGCGTGACCCGGGACGAAGCCGTTGCCGATCAGCATGGTCACGTCAGCGCCCAGGCCCTCTCCCCCCAACGCGGCGGCAGCGAAAGACGTGGCCATCGAGAAGAAGATGACAGTGCCGCCTGGACGGGTGCTGAGGATCGCCGCGCCCTCCGCACCGGGCACATCGACGCACACGACGGTGACATCAGCCGGTTCCCCGACCGCCGCACTCACGGCAACCGGATCACGGGCGTCCGTCAGGACTATCTCGTCGGCGAGGCCGGTGGCGGCAAGAGCCTTTGCTTCGCCGTCGTTCGGCACCAGGCCGACCACCTGATCGGCACCGGCCCGCCGGGCAGCGGCAAGGGACAACGAACCGCTCTTGCCCGCTCCCCCGATGACGAGGACTCGCGGCGTGGCATAGCCGCCGACGACCCGAGCGGTCAGCGCGGGCGCTCCGCAGACGTCCAGCACGGCCAGCGCTAACGGCGCCGCGAGGTCATCCGGAAGCCGGGCAGCAACGGACCGGCCGAACAGGATTGCGTGACCGTCAGCCGGCACCTGCTCGCTGCGCCCATCCCAGCGGGCCAGGCCATCGCGAAGTGCGAGCGGGGTGAGAGTGAGCGACACCAACGTCGCCACCCGGTCGCCCACCCGTAGCCCCAGCGGCGAATCCGGGCCGACCTCATCCACGATCCCGATGAGCATCCCTCCCGAGCCGGTCACCGGGTTGTGCATCTTGCCCCGCGTGGCGACGATCGACGCCACCGCGTCGCGAACCGCCGCCGGATCCTCCGGGTGCGCCTCGCTCAGCTGCCGAAATGACGCCGCGTCGAGATTCAGTCGTTCGACCCGAATCCGGACCTCGTCCGGCCACAGAATCGGATCCGCGTCCAGCCGCCAAGCCGCCTGCGGAAGGACTCCTGCGGGCTCGAGCACGCGGTGCAGCCCCAACGGTGATCCACCGGCCCGGTTCACGCTCGTCCCTTTCGTCCAAGTTCTACGTGTAACCCGCCTACAGACAGGAAATCCTTCTGTCGATGATTGTTACAGCAGGATGTCCTCCGTATCCTACGACTGACACAAGAGTGGCACGCTCCGCGCACACAAGGAAGTGATGGCGGGATGAACCAGCCCTACACCTACCGGCGCCGCGAACTCGCCGAACCCGATTGGCGGCGGCTTCCCGGCTGGCGCGACGTGACCCGCGAGGAGTGGGAGTCCGCGCAATGGCAGCGCGCGCACTGCGTCAAGAACGTCAAGCAGCTGCGCGAGGTCTACGGCCACCTGCTCGGCGAGGCGTTCTACGCCGACCTCGAACGCGACCAGGCCGAGCGCGCAACCATGTCCATCCTCGTCCCACCGCAGATGCTGAACACGATGGCCCCCGCGGCGGTGCCGTCGACCGAGGCGATGTATGCCGACCCGGTTCGCCGCTACATGCTTCCGGTCTTCTCCGACCGCGACACCGAGTGGGCGAGCCACCCGCGCTCTAGCCGTGACTCGCTGCACGAAGCGGAGATGTGGGCGGTCGAGGGGCTCACCCACCGCTACCCGACCAAGGTGCTCGCGGAAGTCTTGCCGACCTGCCCGCAGTACTGCGGCCATTGCACCCGGATGGACCTGGTCGGCAACTCCACGGCGCAGGTGGACAAGCACAAATTCGCGTTGAAGCCGGTCGACCGGCTCGACGCGATGGTCGACTATCTACGCCGCTCCCCCAGGGTCCGCGACGTCGTCGTTTCCGGCGGCGATGTCGCCAACCTGCCGTGGCCGCGCCTCGAGTCATTCGTCGAGCGGTTGCTCGAGATCGACAACGTCCGTGACATCCGGCTCGCGACCAAGGCTTTGATGGGCCTGCCGCAGCACTGGCTTCAGGACGACGTGCGACAGGGCATGGAGCGGCTGGCGACGACCGCCCGCGCGCGCGGCGTCAGCATCGCCATCCACACGCACGTCAACTCGGTGCAGTCGGTGACGCCTTTGGTGGCACAGGCGGCCCGCGCGATGCTCGATGCCGGGATTCGCGATGTGCGCAACCAGGGCGTGCTGTTGCGCGGCGTCAACGCGACACAGCACGACCTGCTCGACCTGTGCTTCGCCCTGCAGGACGAGGCATCGATCCTTCCCTACTACTTCTACATGTGCGATCTCATCCCAGGCAGCGAGCACTGGCGGGTCGCCGTCCATGAGGCGCAGGCCCTGCAGCACGCGATCATGGGTTACCTGCCGGGCTTCGCCACGCCACGCATCGTCTGTGACGTGCCCTATGTCGGCAAGCGCTGGGTGCACCAGCTCGACAGCTATGACCGCACGCGGGGCATCTCCTACTGGACGAAGAACTACCGCACGTCCGTCGAGACCGACGACCCCGACGCGTTGAACCGGCTCTACGAGTACTACGACCCCATCAGCACGCTGCCGGCGGAAGGCCAGGCGTGGTGGCGGGAGCACAGCGGGCAGGCCGTGTTCGACAGCATCGCCGCGCAACGCAGCCGCGACAACGCAGCCGCGCTCGTGCGCTGACGGCGTTACGACGGATGGCGGAAGACCTCGTCGACATAGAGGATGCCGTGCGCGTCTCGCGCCGTACCGATCCCGACCTGGGTGAAGTCACGCGACAGGATGTTGTCGCGGTGGTAGGTGTCGCCCATGAACATCCGCTGGATGTTCGCCTCGTTGGGACCGCGCCCCACGTTCTCTCCTACTGACTGCCAGCCCTGCACTTGCGAGGTCAGGTAGGGGTTGTGCCGCATCGACTGGTGCTGCGCCATCCAGTTGGCCCACCGCTGCGCGATCTGTGCGAGGTCGCGAGCGACTTGATAGCTGCGGATGTCGCGATCAGCACGAGCGCCATTGGTGTCGCTGATGAAGGCGCGCTTGGAGCGCAGCTCAGCAGCGGCCGACGGTGCGAGGACAACGGACGTGGTAGCAGCGCAGGCGAGGGCAAGGCCTAGGAGACGGGGGCGCATGGGAGGCCACTTTGGCCCGATTTGCCCATGAATTGCAACAACGGAAGAAGTGTGTCGCGCCGAAGTAAGCCCGATGTGACTCTAGGTAAGAAGGGCACAACTCACAGTGCGGGTGGGCGGCCTTCGTATGGCGTCGAGAGTACGACGGTCGTGCGCGTCGAGACGTTTGCCGCGGCGCGAATTTCCTGCAATAACGACTCGAGCGCAGCCGGACTGACCACTCGAACCTTGAGGATGTAGCTCTCCTCCCCCGCAACGCTGTGACAGGCCTCGATGGCCGCCAGGTGCGCGAGTCGGTCCGGTGCGTCGTCCGGCGCTGCCGGGTCGATCGGCTTGATCGACACGAACGCAGTCAGCGGCAGGTCCACCTCGTCCGGGTTGACGATCGCGTGGTAGCCCTGGATGACCCCGCGCTTCTCCAGCCGCCGGACGCGCTGGTGCAGCGCAGAGACCGACAACCCGGTGTCCTTGGCCAGGTCGGTGTAGCTGCGCCGACCATCAGCGGCGAGGAGCCGAACGATCTGCCGATCCAGGTCTTCCACGCATGAAGATTAAGTGACGGAACGGCATGAACGGTATGACAGCCCTCAACCTCTGTTGACGGTTTGCGTAATTTTGCCCGACATTCGACGCCATGCGCAGTCGCTCGACCCTGCTCGCAGGTGCCCTCCTTCTCACCGCCGGCCTCGTGTGGCCGCTGTCCGCCGGCGCCGCCGGTCCGTCCGGCGATGGCCCTCCGACGGTGCTTCGGGATGTGCAGGCCTCGACGTACGACGTCGAATGCCCGGCGGCCTACCAGGCCGACTGTCATCCGGCCTTTCCGGTCGACGGGTCGCACGTCCAGCAGGACACGCAGATCGAGCCGTCGATCGCGGTCAACCCGAGCGATCCGCTCAACGCTGTTGCGGCGTTCCAAGAGGGACGAGTCGACGCGGGCGGCGATGCGACCAACGGCTTCGCCACCACACTCGACGGCGGCAAGACGTGGGTGCACGGCATGCTGCCGAACCTCACGATCATGACCGGTGCAACCGCCGACAACGGTGGCAGCACCTTCGACCGGGCCTCCGACGCGGTGGTCACCTTCGGCGTCAACCCCGCGCACGCGACGGACCCGAGCCAGCCGGCCTACCTCGTCTATGCCAACTCGCTCGTGTTCGACGACGGCTCGAACAGTGGGGACACGCAAGGGCTCAAGAGCGGGATGGCCATCAACGTCTCGCGCGACGGCGGCGTGACCTGGAGCAACCCGGTCGTGCTCGAGGCCGACAACGGCGCGGGCCTCAACGACAAGAACTGGATCGTCGTCGACAACGGCACCGGAGTCGGCCATCACCCGGGCCGGCTCTACGTCGTTTGGGACCGAGTCGCACCGATGGTCTACGCCTACTGCGATCCCGACGTCGTGACGAGCGCGGTAACCGGCGCCGGCTGTGACAAGTTGGCCAATTGGTCGAACGCTCCGCAGAACAACGGTGCGTTTTACACATTCAACCCAGGCCCCGGCATCGGCTCGATTCCGCTCGTCCTGCCCAACGGCTCGCTCGGCATCATGTTCGAGGGTGACTTCGGCGGGACGCCGGCGATCTCCAGCACACCGACCGACCAGCCCGACGTCAGCGTCCTGGGCTCACAGATCATGTTTGCCGAGGCACCGGCCGCGGGCGCCGTACCGTTCCCGGCACCGCTGACGTTCACACAGGCGGCCGTCGGCATCGCGAGCAACCAAAGCACGTGCTGCGCACAACAGCGCGCCGGCACCTTGCCGGCAGCCGTCGTCGACTCAACTGGGCGCATCTTCGTCGCATGGGAGGACAGCCGCTTCCGCACTGACGGGCTGAACGACATCCTCGTGGCGAGCTCGACGGACGGGGTCAGGTGGACGCCGGCGGCTCGGGTCAACAAGGATCCGGAAGGGTCAGGCGTCAACCACTGGAACGCGATGATCGACGTCGGACAAGACGGCGTGGTGCATGTCGCCTACCGAACCCGCCTCGAGAAGCCCGCGATGTCCAACAACATCGACACCTACTACCAGCAGTCAGCCGATGAGGGCGCGACCTGGAGCGACCCCCTCAAGGTCAACACGATCACGACGGACGTCGGCTACTGCTCGTTCTCGCGAAACGGTTGCTTCCTTGGCGACTACAACCAGGTCGCGACGGCCTCCAACGGCTGGACCTATGTCGTGCACAACGAGGCCTACCCGCGCAGCCCAGGCGACCCCTGCAACTGCAGCTTCACCCAGGGCAGCTCGTTCACCGATGCCAACGGTGTCGAGCAGCCGAGGATCAACCAGACGACCTGGGTGGGCGTGGTCGGCACCGACGCACCGCAGGCGGACGTCCCCGAGGCTCCCTGGGCTGCGTTGCTCGTTGCCGCCGGCGTCGGCGTCATGGCGATGGCGATGCGACGTCGCCGCCACCCGGTTCCTGCCTGACCGCGATCAGGGCCAAGACATGGCTGAGGGCGCCGAGCTCGAATAGAGCCGGCGCCCTCTCGCTGCGTCTTAGCGGACCCGATGCACGTGACCGTTGCGGTCCTTGACGTACTTCACGGCGGTACCGATCTGCACGTTGGACTGCTGGTGGTGCACCGAGACGACGGGGGTGCCCGTCACCGCGGCAGCGGGTACGGCGGGAAGCGCCGCGCTGCCCACCATCCCCGCCGTAACGAAGATGAACGCTGCGCGTCCCGCCGACCTGCCCAGGACCGTGCGCATTGAGTGCTCCCGTCCATTTGGGGTCTCGCCCCATCCGGTCGGGCCGGTCTCGCCACTCACTCCCCGAACTACCTAGGCGACCGTTTGTCTCCGTGCCCCGGCCAAGCGAACTCAGCTGGGGTCGGTGAGGGTCGTTCGGATCACCGTGTCCCGCATCTGATGCTTGTCATCAGACATAAGAGCCTTCGGCGCGTCCAGGCGCGTCCTTGAGGCACCCTTTTGGGTGGTTCCTCAGTCCGCGGTCGGCGGAGCGAGCAACAGCCGCTGCGCGATGGCGACGACGGCGTCCTCGAGCCCGGGCAACGACTGCGCCGAATCGGTCAGCAGGTGCGTCGCGACGAGCTCCCGGACAGCACCGACAAAGGCCAGCAGAAGCGCCCGATCCGGTGCGGGCACGGCCGGATCACGCTGCATGGCGAGCTCGACCATGGTCGTGAGCACGTCGAGGAAGCTCTCGGTCGCTTCCCGGCGACGGGCCAGGATTCGAGGGCCCGCGGCGACGGCCTCGACGAAGAACATCCACGTGAACGCGGGCTCGGCGGCTAGCCCGGCCAGATGTGAGCGCACGGCGCTGCGCACCATCTCTACCGGCGTCTCCCCCTCCCGGAAGCTCTCCAGCAGGTGACGGTGAACCAGCTGGATGCCGGCGTAGGCGTCGAGAAATGCCGACTCCTTGCCGTCATACAGCTCGTAGAAGGTGCTGCGGCTCACGCCCGCCCGCGCGATCACGTCCGCGACGCTCGTGTCGGCGTAGCCCTTGGCGGCCACCGACTCGGCGACGGCTCGCAGAATGCGGCCACGCTGTGAGCGGGCGACGTCCTCGCGGGACAGCCGATGCGGATGGCGCGGCAGCCGCTCCGGCGCCGGCCCGGCGAGCCGCGTCGCCAGCGTTGGACGGATCGCACTCACCGTGTCAGAGTAGCCACGAACACCAGTGTTCGTCACTCTCTCCTCGAGGAGCGCTTGTGGGCAGCAGTGAGATCTATGCGACCCCCGTCGACACGACGACCCGGTGGGGAGTGCAGGCCGCGGGTGACTCGCGGTTCACCTGGGAGTACGACGACGGACGTGCGCGCCTGTTGGGGCTCTACCAGAAGGGCAAGGACAAGCAGTGGGACCAGACGAAGCGCATCGACTGGTCGCTGGAGATCGATCCGAACAACCCGCTCGGCATCGCTGACGCCGCCAACCCGCTGCTCGGCAGCGACATGTGGGAGAAGGCGCCGCAGTCGGTGAAGCTGTCGTGGCGGCAGCACCAGATCGCGTGGCAGTTCAGCCAGTTCCTGCACGGCGAGCAGGGCGCGATGATCACCAGCGCGCGGATCGTCGAGACCGTGCCAGATCTCGACTCGAAGTTCTATGCCGCGACGCAGACGATGGACGAGGCGCGTCATGCGGAGACTTACGCGCGGTTCCTCAAGGAGAAGCTCGGGCTGATGTATCCGATCAACTCCAACTTGAAGGCATTGTTGGACGACACGTTGAGCGACAGCCGATGGGACATCCCCTATCTCGGGATGCAGGTGTTGATCGAGGGCCTGGCGCTTGCGGCGTTCGGCTTGATGCGCGACATGACGCAGTCGTCGTTGCCGAAGCAGATCCTCGCCTATGTCATGCAGGACGAAGCTCGACATGTGGCGTTCGGCCGGATGGCGTTGAAGGACTACTACGCCGAGATCACGGCCGCGGAGAAGGCAGAGCGCGAGGAGTTCGTCATCGAGGGCTGCTACCTCATGCGCGACCGCATCCGCAGCGTGGAGGTGTGGGAGAACCTCGGCTTCGACGTCGACACTTGTCTCGAGCTCACGAAGCAGTCGCCATACATGCAGATGTTCCAGTCGCACCTGTTCTCGCGCGTCGTGCCGATCGTCAAGGACATCGGGCTGTGGAGCGACAAGGTCCAGGCGGCCTATCTCGATATGGGCGTGCTCGACATGGCGGGCGTCGATCTCGCGAAGCTGATGGAGGACGACGAGAACACCGCCGAGCGGATCGAGCAGGAGCACCGCGAGCTGATCGCGCGGCAAGGCGAGGTCGAGGCCACCATCGCCCTAGGTGCGTCCAGCTAGCTCACCGCGCAGGTCGTGGCAACAACGGTCGTCAATCTCAAGGGTCATCGCGATGACCCGGACTATGCCGACGTTGTTTATGTCGGCCGGCCGATGCACCGCGGTGGCTGGCACGTTGACGGCTCGCCGCTCGCCAACCCGTTCCGACCAGGGCCGGACGGAAGCCGCGAAGAGGTAATGGCGAAGTACCGCGATTATTTGCTCGCGCGACCGGACCTCCTCGAGGTGGCGCGGCAGCTTCGTGGCAAGCGGCTCGGCTGCTGGTGCCTGCCGGAGCCTTGTCACGCGCAGGTGATCGCCGAGGTCGCCGACTCGGCCTAAGGTTTGCGCATGACAAGTGCGCACGACAACGACGTACGTTCCGCTCTTGCTGCCGGTGCCGCCGATGCGCGCGCCGTCCTCGAGGATCTGGTCCGCATCCCGAGCATCTCCTCGGCGCCTGGCCATGTGGGCGACGTCGAGGCGGTCATCACCCGGGTGTCCGAGCTTGCCCACGACGCCGGTGCGGCGAAGACCGAGATTGTGCGCAGCGGCGGCCAGCCCGCGCTGATCGCATCCTGGCCTGCTCCGGCTGGTGCGCCGACCGTGCTGCTCTATGCGCATGCTGACGTCCAGCCGACGGGCCCGCTGGCGGAGTGGACGTCGCCGCCGTTCGAGCCGACCGAGCGCGACGGGCGGCTCTATGCGCGCGGAGCCGCCGACGACAAGGCAGGCGTCGCGATGCACCTTGCCGTCCTGCGTGCGTTCGGCGGCCGTCCACCGGTCGGGGTAACGCTGTTCATCGAGGGCGAGGAGGAGATCGGCTCGCCGACACTTCCCGCCTTGTTGCGTGAGCATCGGGACAAGCTCGCCGCGGACGTGATCGTCATCGCCGACTCCGGCAACGCAACGATCGACGTACCCGCGCTCACCACCAGTCTTCGCGGACTCGTCGACGCGGTTGTCGACGTACGCATGTTGGAGCGCGCCGTTCACTCCGGCGTCTATGGCGGACCTGTCGGCGACGCGCTGAGTGCGTTGTGCAAACTGCTGGCGACGCTGCATGACGACAACGGCGACGTGGCGATCGAGGGCCTGCACACGGCCACCACTGACTCCCCCGACATCCCGGCGGACGAATGGCGCGCCGACGCAGGTGTACTGCCCGGTGTGCAGCTCATGGGCACCGGATCCATCCCGGACCGTGCATGGATGCGGCCTGCCGTGTCGGTGCTCGCCATCGATGCGCCGGCGACCGACGAGGCGATCAACATCCTGCTCCCGCGCGCACGTGCGGTCGTCAGCTTGCGCCTTGCTCCCGGCGAGGACGCGCAGATGGCGATGAAGTCACTCGTCGGGCATCTGGAGACACACGCGCCGTGGGGTGCCCAGGTCGAGGTCACGCCCGGCGCGATCGGCGAGCCGTTCGCACTCGAGACGATCGGACCGGCGTATGACGCGGCTCGCGCCGCATTCGCCGACGCGTATGGCAACGCGGTGGTCGAGATGGGTGTCGGTGGGTCAATCCCGTTCATCGCCGAGTTCGCGCGTGCTTACCCGGGTGCGGCCGTTCTCGTGACGGGTGTCGGCGACCCGGCATCGCGCTGGCACGGCATCGACGAGAGCCTCCACCTGGACATGTGGCACAAGGCGTGCGTCGCCGAGGCCCTTCTCCTGCTGCGGCTAGGACACTAGGCGTCCGCGCGCCGAATACGTCATCTGCAGTACTGGCGGTCTGCCCAGGGCGAACTTTTTCCGCCACATTTGGGGCGATTCTCGCGCCAGCACTGACGAAGGGGATTTGCCTCGGACAGGTGCTGCCGCCAACCATGGATTCGATCGGGGCGTCGCGCGCATGGGAGGCTTGTCAGTGCCGGACGCGCCGACCGCATTCGGTTTCCAGGGTGTCACCGGGGATCGGGTAGACGACCGGCTTCTTAGCGCGTTGATGTACCGGGCGCACGAGGTCGCCTTTCTCGTCGACGAGAACGGTGCGGTGACGTTCGTTCCGCATGTCGCGGAGCCGCCGCTGGGCTATCAACCCGACGAGAGTCTGGGCCACTCCGCGTTCGATTTCGTGCATGCGGACGACCAGGACAAGGCACGGGCCTTGCTTGCGGACACGGTGGCGTCGAAGGCGCCGCAATCCCCTGTGCAGCTCAGGGCTCTGGCGAGCGACGGCAGCTACAGGATCGTCGAGCTCGCCGCGACCAACCTGCTGGGAAACCCGGCTGTGGCGGGGGTGCTCGTCAACATGCGCGATGTCACCGACCGGGTGTCGATGGAAGAAGCCCTGCGGGCCAGCGAGGCGCGGTATCGCAGCATCGTCGAGACGGCACTCGAAGGGATTTGGCTACTGGATAGCGATGGCCAGTCGCTGTTCGCGAACGAGTCGCTGGCTCAGATCCTCGGCAGAGACCTCGACGAGATCGCGAAGATAGGCGCATTCGACGTGATCGACCTCGAGGCGCACGGCCGGGCGCGAGAGCGCCTCGCCCGGCGTCGTGTCGCTGGCCACGAGGTCTATGAGCTGCCGTTCACACGCGGCGACGGCCAGCATCGAGTGGCGTCGGTGAGCGCAAGCCCACTGTTCGTGAACGACGAGTACGTCGGATCGTTAGCGATGATCAGCGATATCACCGAACGCAAGCACACGGAGATTGAGTTACAGCGTCGGGCCTTGTACGACGACGTGACCGGGCTCCCGAACCGTGCGCTGCTGCAGGACCGGTTAGAGCACGCGATGCATCGGCGTCCCGTCAACAAGAACGTGGCCGTCTTCTTCGTTGACGTTGACAACTTCAAAGCCGTCAACGACAGCTACGGACACGAGGCTGGCGACGAGGTGTTGCGTCAGGTCGCGCGCCGACTTGGGACCGTCGTACGCGAAGGCGACACGCTGGCACGGTTCGCCGGGGATGAGTTCGTCATGGTCTGCCTCGACGTTGAGGGTGAGCTCGAAGCGAATGCTCTTGCGGAGCGACTCCTCGAGGTGGTGATGCAGCCGGTTGAGGTGGCGGGTACGTCGATCAATGTCAATGCGAGCATCGGCATATCCCTGCAGGACTCTCCAAGCGACGGCGCGCAGATGGTGCGCGATGCCGATTCTGCGATGCTTCTGGCGAAGAAGCGCGGCCGGGGCCGCCACGTGATGTTCGACGCCAAGGTTGCGCATCAGTCGCGCTATCACCTCGAAGACGTTCGGGAGCTTCGGAACGCGCTCGACCGCGGCGAAGTCACTGTCTACTTTCAGCCTCAGATCGACCTAGCGGACGGAACCGTCTGCAGCGTCGAGGCGCTGGCCCGGTGGCGACACCCTTCGCGCGGGCTGCTCGGGCCGGGCGAGTTCATCTCCCTGGCCGAGGCGAGCGGCCTGATCAACCAACTCGGCCGGCACGTTCTCCAGGTCGCGTGCGCGCAGGCCGCGCAGTGGGCACGTGAGCTGCGTGAGCCGATTCCGGTTGCCGTCAACGTGTCCGCGCGACAGCTGGACGATGTTGAACTTCCCGCCACCGTCCGAGACGCGCTGGACCAAGCTCATCTGCCGCCTGAGCTGCTCGGCCTCGAGATCACCGAGACTGCGGTCATGAGTGATCCCGAACGTGCATTGCGCGTCTTGACGGAGCTGCACGATGACGGCGTGCGTGTCGCGATCGACGACTTCGGCACCGGCTACTCGTCACTCTCGCATCTGAAGCGTCTCCCGGTCGACGAGATCAAGATCGACCGCGAGTTCGTCGACGGCGTCGGCCAAGAAACGGACGACCGCAGCATTGTGAATGCTGTCGTCAGCATGGCTCAGGCATTGGATCTGCGCGTGGTCGGCGAAGGCGTCGAGACTGCCGACCAGGCGCAAGCCCTGCGGTCCATGGGGTGCGATGTCGTTCAGGGTTTCCTGTTCGGCCACCCAACGACGGCGGAGCAGATGACCGATCTGTTGACCGAGGAGAGCCGGTCACAGGACGGTCGGGCGAAATAGTTGGAGACGTAGCCGAGAAGGTGGGCGGGCGAGGTGCGTCGAACCAGCATCCATGCCGCGTGCGGAATGGACGGGTTCGGCCACGACCTTCGCAAACACGTTGTCCCGAGACGTAAACGACGCGATGGCCGCGTGGAAGATTCGATCGGCAGCCGTCGGACTGTGGCTGCGCCTTACCCGGGCACAGCTTCCCGCAGACGGGCAGGCCCGCATTGTTCTCGAGTTCGACGAGTCCGCGAGGCTGCTGTCCTTGGACGCGTGGGTCGACGAGCAGAGGATCTTCGGAGCTGATGACTGGCTCGGCTAAAGCCGTGATGGACCGAGCATGAGTAGAGCGGCCAGGTCGCCCCGGCCGCTCTACTGCTTTGTTGGCTATGGCTTGTCGCTAACCACTGACGTTGACTGTCGCACTGGATGTGGGAGACGTAACTGCCGGGCCAGACGGCGGGGTGCCGGTGGCACTGGCCGTGTTCGTGAAGCTCTGGGTAGTCGCCGGCAAGCTGTCGCCGCAGAAGTACTCGGTACTTGCGCCGGGATCCAAGCTGGCTATCACCGGGCCGCCACAGCTCGGCAGGGCAGCGTCATTTGTGGTGATGTTGGTCAGCGCGACTGAACCGGTGTTGGTGATCAGGAAGTGGAACAAGACTTTCGAACCGGCGGGGACGGTGACACTGGAGCTGTAGCTGCTTCCAGGCGAGGTGCAGTCATTCGAAGCAGTCACTGGGCCGCACACCGTCTTGCTGAGCGTGATGCTCGCGGGCGACGACGGTGGCGGGACGCTCGTGCAGAAGCCACTACCGACGGATGGATCGAAGGCGTTGGTGAGGATCGAGTTGTCGTCGTCATTGACCGCGCTGTAGTCCTTGGCGCTCCCGCTCTGCTTGTTGATACTGCCGTGCGGGTCATACATGTTGACGCAGAGCCTCGGCGGAATGAGTGACGCGTTCGGGTAGGTCGCGGTTGCCGACCAATTGCCCGACGAGTTCTTCCCACTAGTCGTGCACGTCCCGAGGTGAACGGTGGTCCCGTCGGCCGTGGTGTAGGTGTTGTCGCTGACGTTGTTGATGATCTGGCCGGCATAGAACTGAGGGACGTGGAAGAAGGTCGGCGGCTTTGACCCCTTGATCTGGATCGCGCCCGCAGGGCTAACCGTTTGCAACGACGTTGTCAGGCCGTTCGGGTACACGACCGTGCTGGCGTTGGTGAGACTGAAGCTTGGGCTCGGCGTCTTGCTGGTGCTGATGCCCCACCAGTCCACCGCCCAACCTTCAGCAAACCGCCCGGCGCAAGGCTGGCCAATCCACGTCCAGGTACCGCCGATCGTGACGGTCACTGAGCCGTCACCGTTCGTCGTCGCGGAGACCAGCGTCGTGCTCGGATTGGGGTTCGGGGCATTTGCCCATGCCACCGACTGGCTCGATACGGCGATGCCGGTGGCGAGGCTGGCCACCATCGCCACCTTGGCCAGCCGAGATCCTCTTGGCTTGAACATCTGAGCCCCCTTCCGAGCTCCAGTGGGAAAGGTCTCCCGTGACTCAGAGGGGGGAATATTCCGGGAGATACCGGACCCCAATCGGGGCGAAGCAACGTGCTGCCGTTGCGGTAGTCCGTCTCGAGTAGTCGCAACTGAAGCGACGATCAGCCCCTACAACGATCGCTTGTTACAGCCGCGTTGGCCTGGGCCGGCTGCCAACCCGTTTTGAACTCCGTGCAGCAATTCGGGCACGCGACGCTTGCAATGCCCGCTTCCTGCACGAAGTTCGGGAGGGGTGATCATGCGTATTTGGTTTTGACGGGTCACCAAAATGGTGATCGTCATGACCTGGGCTGTGGTCAGCGTTTGCCCTGGTCAGAAGCCAAGTGACGGCCGATGACCATGCGCTGGATCTGGTTGGTCCCCTCGAAAATCTGCATCACTTTGACTTCGCGCATGTAGCGCTCGAGTGGGAAGTCGGTCGTGTAGCCGTAACCGCCAAGGACCTGTACGGCGTCGGTGGTCACGCGCATCGCCGTATCGGTCGCAAAGAGCTTCGCCATCGACGCTTGTGCGGCATCCGGCTTTCCCGCATCACGTCGGCGAGCGGCAGATAGATACAGTGCCCGCGCTGCCTCGACGCCCGTCGCCATGTCGGCCAGCAGGAACGAGACACCTTGGAAGTCGACGATGCGCTGACCGAACTGCTTGCGGTCCTTTGCATATGCAGTCGCGGCGTCGAGGGCAGCTTGCGCAACGCCGACCGCGACGGCACTGATGCCGAGGCGACCACCGTCAAGTGCAGACAACGCGATACGCAGTCCTTCACCCTCAGCGCCAACCAGGCGGCTCGCATCCACGCGCGCGCTGTCCAGCGAGAGTTGCGCAGTTGGTGAGGACTTGAGACCCATCTTCTTCTCCGGCGGCTGCGGCACCAGACCTGGAGTCGACGCGTCCGCCAGGACACACGAGATGCCGCGCTTCGCATCGTCTGATGTGCGACAGAAGATGTTGTAGTAGTCGGCTACTCCGCCGTGCGTCACCCACGCCTTGACGCCGTCGAGCACGTAACTGTCGCCGTCGCGACGGGCGCGTGCCTGCAAAGAGCCGGCATCCGAGCCGGCCTGTGCCTCGGACAACGCATAGGCGCCAACCAGCTCACCGCCGAGCATGTCCGGCAGGAATTCCTTCTTCTGCTCATCGCTGCCGAACGCGAACACCGGATAGCAGGACAGGGTGTGCACGCTTATCCCAAGCGCGACCGCGGCCCAACCAGTCGCCAGCTCCTCGAGCACTTGCAGATAGACCTCGTAGGGCTGGCCACCGCCGCCGTACTCCTCCGGGTAGGCCAGACCCAGCAGGCCAGCACGGCCGAGCGTGCGGAACACCTCGCGCGGGAACTCGCCGCGCTCCTCGAACTCGGCCGCGCGTGGAGCGAGCTCCTCCGTCGCCAGCTCCCGCGCAAGTGTCAACAGGTCGCGTGCCTCGTCGGTGGGCAGGTCGCGGTCGACGGCCATGCGTGTCAACCCACCACGACGAGGTCACGGTCGATGGTGTCCAACCGCTCTACCCCATCGTCCGTCACCGCGACGATGTCCTCGATCCGCGCGCCGTGACGGCCGGCCAGATAGACGCCGGGTTCGATCGAGAAGCACATGCCGGGCTGCAGCGTCGTCGTGTTGCCCGAGACGATGTAGGGGTCCTCGTGCTCTTCGAGCCCGATGCCGTGGCCGGTGCGATGCATGAAGTATTCGCCGTACCCGGCCGCGGCGATGACGTCGCGGGCGGCGGCGTCGACGCTCTCGGCCGTCACACCCGGGCGAACTGCGTCGCACGAACGCTTCTGCGCATCGAGCAGTACGGCGTAGTAGCGCGCGAACTCCGGATCCGGTTCTCCACCCGCCACATAGGTCCGGGTGCAGTCCGAGCAGTACCCGTCCGACATCGTGCCGCCGATATCGACGACAACGGCGTCACCGGTTTCGATCACGCGGTTGGACACGTGGTGGTGCGGGCTGGCGGCGTTGGGACCGCTCGCCACGATGACGAAATTGACCCGCTCATGGCCTTCATCGGTGATGGCCTGGGCGATGTCGCGGCCGACTTCGGCCTCGGTGCGACCGGGTCGCAGCCACTCATTCATCCGCGAGTGGACACGGTCGATCGCCGCGCCGGCGCGGCGCAAGCCGTCGACCTCGTCTGCGGTCTTCACCAGGCGCAGCGCCCGCAACACCTCACCCGCGGTGACCTGCTCAGCGGCCGGCAGCAGCCGGCGGAACCTCAGCACCTGCTCGGCCCACATCCGGTCCGCGACGCCGATGCGTTCCGGGAGCCCCATGGCGTCTCGGACCAACCCAATAGCCAGCGCGAACGCGTTGTCGTTCTCGCCGTGCGTGACGATCTTGACGATGCGCTCTGCCCCGCTCGCTTCCGCCGCCAGCCGTTCCAACAGCGGTACGACGAGAGTCGGCTCCCCCTCTGCCGGGACGACCAGGCAGGTCAACCGTTCGAGCGGGAGCGCTTCGTAGCCGGTCAGATAGCGCAAGTCCGCACCTGGCGTCAGCAGTAGCGCGTCGATGTTTGCCGCGCGAGCCGCCTCGGCCGCGCGCTGCAGACGGGCGGACAGGATGTCGGGAGTAGGCGCCGTTGCCACGTTCTCAGGCTATCGAGTTGCAGGATGGACGCATGCATCTCGCGTTGATCTACGACCTTGTCGACGACTACCTCGACCGGCGGCCGCCGTTGCGAGAGGAGCATCTGGCCCTCGCCCGCGCGGCGCATGAGCGCGGCGAGCTGGCCATGGCCGGCGCGTTCACCGAGCCAGCGGACCAGGCCTTGCTCGTCTGGGCGACCGAGGACGAGGACGTCGTACGACGGTTTGCCGAGGCAGATCCCTACGTACAGAACGGCCTGGTCAAGTCCTGGCAGGTCCGACACTGGAACGTCGTGGTCGGAGCATGAGCACGGACAAGCTGCTGCTGCTCGACACGCCGTCGCTGTATTTCCGTGCGTTTTACGGCATCCCGGACACAATCACCGCGGCTGACGGCACACCGGTCAACGCGATCCGCGGACTGCTCGACTTCATCGCCCGCCTGGTCCGTGACGCCAAGCCCACCCGCTTCGTCGCGGCGATGGACGACGACTGGCGGCCGGCGTGGCGGGTGGAGGCACTTCCGTCATACAAGGCGCACCGTGTCAGTCCGGGCGGCGGCGATCAGACTCCGCCCGGCTTGGAAGTACAGGTACCGATCATCGAGGACGTGCTGGATGCGTTAGGCCTGGCGCGACTGGGCGCGAAGAACTACGAGGCGGACGACGTCATCGGCACTCTTGCTACTACCGCAGGCTGCCCGGTCGACATCGTCACGGGTGATCGCGACCTCTTCCAGCTGGTGCGTGACGACCAGCCGGTGCGACTCGTCTACACGGCAAAAGGTGTCGGCCAAGCGACCGCGTGGGACGAGGCGGCGGTATCGGCGAAATACGCGATTCCTGGCCGCGGGTATGGCGAGTTCGCGATTCTTCGCGGTGACCCGTCTGACGGGTTACCGGGAGTGCCAGGCGTCGGCGAGAAGACCGCAGCCGCATTGGTGACGAAGTTCGGTACGGCGGAAGCGATCCTTGCCGCTGCGGAGAGCGGCAGTGATGACGGCTTTCCGGCCGGCGCTCGCGCCAAAGTGCTCGCGGCGACCGACTATCTGTCGCGCGCGCCTGCCGTCGTGCGCGTGGTGTGCGACATCGATCTGCCAGCGATCGACGACCGACTTCCGAGCGCGCCACGCGATGCGGAGCGTCTGCTCGAGCTGGCCGACCGTTGGAGCCTCGAAGGCGCGCTCAACCGTGTCCTCAACGCGCTGCAGGAGACGGCGGCTATTTGACCGTCACGTGCTGACGTCGTTGACGATGTCGTGGGCGACCTGGCGAAGCTTGAGATTCCCTCGTTGCGACTTCTCGCGCAGCAGGTCGAAAGCCGTGTAGGCGTCGCAGCCGAACTGCGCCATCAGGACCCCTTTGGCCTGCTCGATGACCGCCCGCGATTTCATCGCCTCGGCCAACTGCTCTGCCAGGTCACGATGACGGAAGAAAGCGGCGCTGACCTCGCTCGCCAACCCCATATGTCCGCCGATGACCGCACCGATGGATGCTGACTCCGCGTCGAAGGCGTCCGGATGCTTGGCATAGAGGTTCAGCGCACCGAGCACATTGCCCTGGGCGGTGAGCGGCACGCTCATCGTGCTCCGCGCCCCGCGCGCAAGGACTTGCTCCGAGTACGACGGCCAACGCGACTCCGACGCGAAATCGCGCACGCGGAAGGCGTTACCCGTGCGAAAAGCATCGAGACACGGGCCTTCGTGCTCTTCGAACTGGAGTTCGTCCAGCTCCTGGGCCCATGCGTCGCTCGCGACGGCTGACGGACGACCCTCGGCAACCGTCGTGACTGAGGCACCATCTGCAGCAGGCAGTGCCTGTACCGCGGTTCGACACATCGAGACGAACGTCTGCGGCAGGTCGGTGGCGACGAGGACGACACCGGCCAACTCAGTGAGCGCCTCGAGCGCCTCATCGGTGAGCTGCACCACTAGGTCCTGTCCAACCCAGGGCGGTTGTATGCAGGAAGTGCGGTCAGAGGCCGCTGTAGGCGACGACGCCGCGTCGGATTGCCTTCACGGCCTGTACGGCGGTCGTGCGTACCGGAGAGGACTCGGGCGCGGCGTCGACGATCTGATCGAGCAGATCCACCAGCTGCTTCATCCACCGCACGAAGTCACCGGCGGCCATGTCCGCCGCCTCCAGCACCTCGTCGAGGTCGGCGCCCTGCGCCCATCGCCACGCCGCCCAGGCAAACCCCGGATCGGGCTCGCGCAGGAACTCCAGATGCGCGTCGCGCTCAGCATTGCGCAACTGCACCCACAACCGGGTCAGATCGGTCAACGCCCCGCGCACAGCGCCCGGCGGCAGGCGTGGCGGCGGCGCGTCATCACGACGCGCCTCGTAGACAAGTGCGGAGCACACCGCAGCAAGCTCAGCCGCCGACAGCTGCGCCCATCGCCCGTCGCGCAGCGTCTCCGCGATGACGAGATCGGACTCGGAATAAATACGCGCCAGCATGCGGCCCGCGTCGGAGACGTCGTCACCGTGCAGATAGCCCAACGACTCGAGGACGCCGCACACCCGGTCGAACATCCGCGCAATCGTGTGCGTGTTGCGGTCGACGCGGCCCTCCAGCTGATGGGTGTCGCGATTCAACCGGTCGTAGCGCTCGGCCCAGCGCGCGTGATCTTCGCGCTCCGCACAACCGTGACATGGATGCGCACGTATCGCCGCACGCAAGCGCGCGATCTCCTGGTCGTCCGCCGCAGCCGACCGAGACCGTTTGGGCCGCGCGTGCTCCTCGAGACCCAGATTGCGCAACGACGAAGCAAGGTCGCGACGCGCCTGCGGCGATCGCGGGTTGAAGTTGCGCGGCAACCTGACTCGTGACACCGCTTCCACGGGAGTCGGGAAATCGACGACCGACAGCTTTTTCAGCTGCCGATCCGCGGTCAGGACGACAGGATGCGGGTCACCGGACATCGCGCTGACATCCGGGTCGATGACGACCGCCAGACCTGCGCGGCGACCTGCGGGAACGCGAATGACGTCGCCCGCTCTGAGCTTCTCCAACGACTCCGCGGCGGCAGCTCTGCGTTGCGCGGCGCATTCCCGCGCGAGTGCGGCTTCACGATCCTTCAGTTGGCGCCGCAGGCCGGCATATTCCGCGAAGTTGCCTAGATGACAGGTCATCGACTCGCGGTAGCCGGACAGCGCCTCCTCGTTGCGGCGCACCTGCCGGACCAAGCCGACGACACCCCGATCGGCCTGGAACTGCGCGAAGGACGACTCGAGCAGTTCGCGCGCCGCGATCCGACCGAGCGAACCCACGAGGTTGACCGCCATGTTGTATGACGGACGGAAGCTCGAGCGCAGCGGATAAGTACGCGTCGACGCAAGACCGGCGACATGTCGCGGATCGAGTCCCGGTGTCCACAGCACGACGCCGTGGCCCTCGATGTCGATGCCGCGCCTGCCGGCACGACCGGTCAGCTGCGTGTACTCCCCCGGCGTCAGGTCGACGTGTGCCTCGCCGTTCCACTTCACCAACGACTCGAGGACGACACTGCGGGCCGGCATGTTGATGCCGAGCGCGAGCGTTTCCGTTGCGAACACGACCTTCACGAGGCCGGCACTGAAAAGCTCTTCGACGATCTCCTTGAAGACCGGGAGCATTCCTGCGTGATGACTCGCCACACCGCGTTCGAGTGCGTCGGCGAACTCGCCATACCCGAGCACGCGCAGGTCCTCGTCGGGGATGTCGGCCGCTCGGGCACGCACGACGCGCCTGATCTCCATCCGCTCGTCGCCATCGACCAAGCGCAACCCTGAGCGCAGACACTGCAGCACGGCGGCGTTGCAACCCGCGCGGCTGAAGATGAACACGATCGCCGGGAGCAGCCCGGCGCGGTCGAGTGTCTCGACGACTTCCGCCCGAGTGGGTACGTCGACGCGACTGCGCGGCCGGCGTCCTCCACGCTGCGGCCGTTGCGCAGGATGGAGGCGCGCAAATCGCGCCTCGTCGCTCGCCAGTCGCGTGAGCGTGGGGTTGACGTCGTGCTGCGCGTCATCAACGAACAAGTCGTGCAGCCGCCGGCCCACGAGCACCGACTGCCACAGCGGCACCGGCCGATGCTCCTCGACGATCACCGTGGTGTCGCCGCGCACCTCCTGCAGCCAGTCGCCGAACTCTTCTGCATTGCTGACCGTCGCGGACAACGACACCAGCCGCACTGTCTCCGGTAGGTGGAGGATCACCTCTTCCCAGACGGCACCGCGGAAGCGGTCCGCGAGGTAGTGCACCTCGTCCATCACCACGTAGCGCAGACCGCGGAGCGCGGGCGAGCCCGCGTACAGCATGTTGCGCAGCACCTCGGTCGTCATGACGACGACCGACGCATCGCCGTTGACGGCGTTGTCGCCCGTGAGCAGACCGACGTCGTCCGCACCGTGACGCTCGACGAGGTCGTGGTACTTCTGGTTGGACAGCGCCTTGATCGGGGTCGTGTAAAAGCACTTGCCGCCGCCGCGCAGCGCCAGGAAAGCGGCGAACTCCCCCACGATCGTCTTGCCTGCGCCGGTCGGCGCGGCCAGGAGGACGCCGTGGCCGTCCTCGAGCGCCTCGCACGCGCGCATCTGGAACTCATCGAACGGAAAGCCGTAGCCGCCGGAAAACTCCAGCAGGGCCTGCCGCTGCTGCCGCTGCCGCGCCGCCGCGTACCGCTCCGCGGGGCTGGCCATGCTCTTCAGACTATGTGGGCCAGATTTGGTGGCGCCTACGCAAGAACCTGTACGGCGCCGGGGACGACCTCGCAGCCGATCGGTAGCTCGCCGATGTATTCCCCGTCCGCGTAGACCGTCACGTCCCGCGCCGCCAGCGACACCGTCTTGGCGCGACGCATGGTCACCGCCGGATGGTCCTTGTGCGTGCCCTTGAAGACTTTCGGAAAAGCCTTGAGGAACTCCGGCTTCGACACCGGACCCAACACGGTGATGTCGAGCAGGCCGTCATCGATCTCCGCATCCGGCGTCACCTTCATGCCGGCGCCATAGGACTTGGCGTTGCCGACGGCCACGAGCATCGCCTCGGTCTCCCACAGCACGCCGTCGAGCTCGATCTCGAACTGGATGGGCTTGAAGACGCCGAGCTCGGCAAGGATCGCGAGATTGTAGCGCATCCGGCCGCGTGGCCAGGTCATACGGTTGGCGCGGTCGTTGACTCGGGAGTCGAACCCGGCCGACAGCACGCAACCGAACCATCGGTCCGTGCCGATCCGGACCGCATCCATCGGCCGCGCCCCGGCACCAGCGAGCCGTTCGGCAACGACCCCAGCAGCAGCGACAGGATCCTTCGTCGGGAGCTGGAGTGTCGCGGCGAGGTCGTTGCCCGTCCCGGCCGGAACGATGCCGAGCGGCGTCTTCGTGTCGGCGACGACGTTGAGTGCGAGATGCACCATGCCATCGCCGCCAAGCGCGACGAGTGCGTCCACGCCGTCATCGATCGCCTGCCGCGCGAGGGCCTTCGCGTCCTCGACGTCGCGACCGACAAGGATCGCGACGTTGGCGCCACCGGCGCGCAATCGCTCGGTGACCTTCGCGACGACGTTGGCCGCCCGGCCCTTACCGGCGGTCGGGTTGACGAGCAGCGCGACGTTACTCATTGCGCACCTCCGGCAGGCAACCTATCCGGCCGCACCCGGGCTCAGTGTCTCGTCGTCCAGCGGCGACAGCTCGTCGTCAGCGAGATTCGCGTAGGGCGACGGACGAGCGGCGAGACGTCGGTCATGCACGGAGGCAACCACCAGCGCGACGCCATACAGCAGGCACATGGGCAGCGCGAGTGCGCTCATGGTGAACGGGTCCTGGCTGGGTGTCGCCAGTGCGGCAAAGACGAAGATGCCGAAGATGATGCCGCGCCACCAGCGGCGCAGCGTCTGATACGAGACGATGTTGGCCAGATTGAGCATGATCAGGAACAGCGGGAACTCGAACGAGACCGCGAACACCAACACCATCGCGGTGACGTAAGACAGATAACTGTTGAAGTTCAGCAGCGCGCCGATGCCACCCGATGCGAAGCTCAACAGGAAGCGCAGCCCGTTCTGCAAGGTGATGTAGGCGACCACGGCGCCGGCGGCGAAGAGAGCGACCGAAGAACCGACAAACGTCAGCGCCCAGCGACGCTCGCGCCGATAGAGACCAGGCGTGATGAACTGCCAGATCTGCCACAGCCAGATGGGCGACGAGATCAGCAGCCCGGCGTACAGCGACAGCCGCAAGGTCACCGTGAACGGGTCGAGGACGCCGCTGACGACTAGCGTGCAACGGCCCGGAAGCGCACGGGTGTGCGCAGGAAGATCGCAGTACGGCTTGGTGATCAGGTGCAGCAGCTGATGGTGAAAGACGAACGCGACCGCGGTCCCGGCGGCGATGGCGATCGCGGAAATGACAACACGGCGTCGAAGTTCACGCAGGTGCTCGACGAGCGACATCCGGGAGTCTTCCGGCTCCCGAGCACGAATTCTCAGTGCAGGTCGGTCCGCTCACCGGCCCCCGTCGTGGACGGGGACTGGGCCGACTGGGATTGGGCCGTCGGCGCCGTCGATCCGGCCGGAAGCTGGGCCGGCGGGGTCGGCGACGGCGGCTCATCGTCGTCGTGCAAACCCTTGACCTCAGTCTTGAGAATGCGCAGTGAGCGACCCAACGCCCGCGCCGCATCCGGCATCTTGCGGGAGCCGAAGAGCACGAGAATCACCACGGCGATGATCAAGATCTCCGGCCAGCCAATATCCATAGCCGAATGGTACGACGCGAAGGCGTCCGTTACCTGCCACGCGCGGGAGGCGCGGCCTGCGACAGCTCAGCGCTCGCGCGGTTGATCCGGTCGCCCGCGGCGGCCACGTCGCGGCCCAGCTGCCGGACCTGGCGCCACAGGCGCAGCGCGACCAGGCCGAGGACCACGACCGAGATGACGCCCAGCGGCACGAACAAGACCACCCAGAACACGCCGCCAGCCTAGAGCGGGGCGTGTTCGGGACCCCCGCGGCGTTGTGAGCGCAGCGAGCAACGTCGTGGGGATAAGCGCCGGCCCCCTACCGGAAGGGTGATAGGGGGCCGGAGGCGAAGGGTGTGAGCTCTAGCGGTGGGCTCCGGCGGTCGCGCGGGCGGCGAGCATGTCGTCGCGGCCGAGCTGGAGCACGAAGTCGAGCAGGTCGTCGTAGCTGAGCGCCGGGCCGGCCTTGGGCTCGAGCGCCTCGGCCGGGACCTCCCAGACCTGGGCGCGAACACCGCCGGACATCAGCAGCGACACGATGTGGTCGTCGGCCGGCTTGCGGACCTCTTCGCGGCACGATGGACATGTGAACGCGTAGTAGGACAGCGGGGCGTGGTTACACACGCGGAGCGTGATATCCGCGCTGGTGAGCTCAACCTCACCGCATGTCGGGCACGAAGCCTTGATGGTGGTCACGCCAGCCATCCCCTTTCCGATCCCCTGATTGCCGGGTGATCAGAAGTTCGGCACGTGGCGGCAATTGCTTGACTGGACAAAAAGGATGGTTGCGCCGGATGGCCTACTCGGAGGGGTAGTTCCCGAGGGCAGTAGTCGCGGTGAGGCGGACATCTTCGGCCAGGTCGGGCGGGTCCACGACCCGGCCACGACCCGCAAGGCCCAGCGCGAGGCGGCGTACCCAGGCGTCGTCCCGAGCGCGCAGCCGGACGATCACGCCCCCGTCGGCACGCTCGATGACCTCCTCGACCGGGTGGTAGTCGGCCACCCAGCGCGCGGCCGGCTCCAGCTCGAGCGTGACGAGCCGGTCGTCTTCGTCTGGGTTGAACAGGCCCTTGTCGAACGCCCGCTGGCGGACCTCGGTCGGGACGTCGGCCGCCTCGGCCAGCACCTTCACCGCGAGGACGCGGTCCAGCCGGAACGTGCGGACGTCGCCCACCAGGTGGCACCACCCGACGAGGTACGGCGTTCCCTCGCTGGTGAACATCCGGATCGGGTCGACGTCACGCTCCGTGGCCTCGTCGCGGGCCGGCACCCAGTAGCGCAAGTGCACGCGGCGTCGGGTGGCGAGCGCGTCGGTGACGGTCGCGACAACCCCCGGATCGGTCACCGGGTCGACGGCGACAGCCACCTGGTCGACGGTGACGGCGTCGCCGGCCGCGGCCTCGAGCTTGGCCAGCGCCGACTCGACGGCTCCGGTCTGGACCAGGCCGGGCAGACCGAGCAAGGCCCGGAGCGCTGCGACGAGGGCAAGCGCCTCGTCCGCGGTGAGCCGCAACGGATGGCTGATCGTGTCGGCGTTGGACAGGCTCACCCGGTCGCCGTGCCAGACCACGTCCATGAGGTCGCCGGGGCCATAGCCGGGCAGCCCGCACATCCAGATGAGGTTGAGGTCGGCCCGGACCTGCTGCTCGCTCATGCCGAACTCATGTGCCACCTCAGCGACCGGCGTGTTGGGGTGCGCCAGAAGCCAGGGCACCAGCGCCAGCAGCCGCGGCAGATGATCCAGTGAGCCCGTCACGGGGTGGCTCCCGCCAGCGCCCGCAGGCGCGCGACGACCGTCGCCACCGCTTCCGGTGGCTCCAGGACGACCACGTCGGCGCCATACGGCAACAGCTGGTCGGCCAGCCGCTCGACGTCGGGATAGGCGACCTCGACCAGGTCCCACCCGGCGGGGCCGGCGCTGACGTTGACCGCGCGTCGGCGCAGCCCCAGGCCCTTGTCGGCGCGGACCTGAAGCACGGCGACCGACGCGGGCGCGGCGGCGTCATACGACGCAACCAGCGCGGTGAGGTCGACGCCGTCGGGGCGGCTCACGACTCCCGCGCGGCCGACCGCCTTCGGCTCGTCCACGATGCGTGAGAGCCGGAACACCCGGGTGCCGTTCTTGTCGACGTCGCGGCCGACGAGGTACCAGCGGCCGTGCCACCACACGACGCCCCACGGCTCAACTGTCCGCGTCGTGGCGTCGGGGCCGCCGGCGGACCGGTAGCCGAAGGTCACCCGGCGACCGTCGTGCACCGCTTCGGCGAGGACCGGGAAGGCGGACCCGCTCGACTCGACCCGCGGCTGCAGGCCCTCGGGCAGCGGCGCGACCTCGACCCCCGCCGCCTCGAGCTTGCGCAGCGCCCGCGTCGCGGATGCACTCATCGACGCTGATGACCACATCCGCGCGGCGAGCCCGACGGCTGCAGCCTCGCCTGGCTCGAGGGTGATGTCCGGCAGCGCGTAGTCGCGTCGCGCGATGCGATACCCCGGCTCGTCGTCGTAGGCGCTGTTGGTGCCGGTCTCGAGCGGGATGCCAAGGTCGCGCAGGTCTTCCTTGTCGCGCTCGAACATGCGCTTGTAGGCGTCGTCGGTCGGCGCCTCGTCATAGCCGGCGACAAGCTCGCGAATCCGCTCGGCGGTGAGAAAGGAGCGGGTGTGCAGCAGGCAGATGACGAGGTTGAGCAGCCGCTCCGTCCGCCGCGCCGCCATGATCGGTCACGCTACATGCGGGCGGTACCGTCGCCAGGTGCTGCGGTGGCGGGACGGGACCGTGTCGTCGGTGCGCCGGGAGTGGCGCGGAGTCGTCGAGATCGAGGTGGAGACCGAGAGCGACGGCTTGCTGCCGGCGCTGGCCTACGTCGAGCTGGTCGGGCGCCCCCACGTCGGCGACCGTGTGCTGCTGAACACCACCGCGCTGGCGCTCGGCCTGGGCACCGGCGGCTACGCCATGGTGGTGGCGGTGCCGGATCGGCTGCCTGCGGACCGCGCGGAGCCGGGTCATGTGGTCAAGGCGCGCTACACCCCCACGCAGGCAACCGTGCTAGCGGTCGATGAACAGGACTCGCCGCACCACGTGACGATGCGCAACGCGGACGAACTCGGGCGCATGCCGGTGATCGTCGCCGATCTGCATTCGGCACTGCCCGCGATCCTCGCCGGGCTACGCGAACGGCAGCCGGGCGCGCGGGTCGTCTACGTGATGTCGGACGGCGGGGCGCTCCCGGTCTGGTTCTCGCGCTCACTCGCGGCGCTGACCGACGCCGGCTGGGTCGCGGCGACGGTGTCGGTGGGCCAGGCGTTCGGCGGCGACGTCGAGGCGGTGACCGTCCACTCCGGTCTCCTCGCGGCCCGCCATGTCCTCAACGCCGACCTCGTGGTCGTCACGCAGGGACCCGGGAACCTCGGCACCGGGACACGCTGGGGGTTCAGCGGCGTAGCGAGCGGTGAGGCGCTCAACGCGACCGCGGTGCTCGGCGGCCGGGCGATCGCCACCCTGCGCGTCAGCGAGGCCGATCCGCGGCCCCGTCACCGCGGGCTGTCGCATCACTCACTGACGGCATACGGCCGGGTCGCGCTCGTCGGGGCGGACGTCGTCGTGCCCATGCTGCCCGGCGAGTTCGGTGCGGAGGTACGCCGCGCATGTGCACCTCTCGCCTCCCGGCACCGGCTGGTCGAGGTGCCGGTGGACGGCTTGGACGAGCTGCTGCGCGCCACCCCGGTGACGTTGTCGTCGATGGGACGTGGTCTGGACGAGGATGCGGCGTACTTCCTGGCCTGTGGCGCCGCCGGACGGCACGCAGCGTCCCTTTTGTGACGTAGCGCACGGTCTACGTCAGGTGTGCGCTCCCGCGCTGGCTGTCACACTTGTGGACGTGACGGCCGCAGCCCCCACAGTGGCTGTTTCTGCTCGCCCGCAGGACCGGGACTCGCTGCTCGTACCGATTCAGGCGAAGTTCTGCTGCTCGATGATCGCCGCCAACATGGTCGGCGGCGCGATCGTGTTCCTGTTCCTCGGGTTCGTCCTGCCCCGGCCGCAGCGCTACCTGGATGCCAACGTCATCGCGCTCGTGGCATACATGGCCTTCTCGGTCACCGTCGGAACTCTTGTCTCGGCACGCGCCTTCCAGCCGATCAGGTCGTGGGTGCTGAGTGGTGAGCCGGCCAATGAGCATGTGCGCTCCTATGTCATGACACATGCGTTCCGTCAGTCGCTCATCAACTTTGCGATGTGGATGGGGTCGTTACTCGTCTTCCTTCCCATCAACGGGCGCTACGGGTTGCAGAGCGAGCTGGACATCGCGTCGACGATCTTCGATGGCGCGCTGACAACGTGTGGTCTCACCTATTTGATGGCCGAGCGCATCTTGCGACCGTTGCACGAGCTCGCCTTTGAGGGTGCGGTCCCAACGGATCAATACGTGCCTGGCGTCAAGTCGCGGATCCTGCTCGCCTGGGCGGTGGGCACCGGCGTACCACTCGTCGGCGTCTTCATGATGACGATCAACCACGGCAACCGGCCCGTGTCAGTCGCGGGCATCGGCTTCCTGGCCGGCGTCGGGCTGGTGACAGGTGCACTTGCCATGGTCTTCGCCGCCAAGTCGGTGTCAGAACCTGTCGAGTCCGTGACCAGCGCGCTTGCTTCGGTCGAGGACGGCAACCTCGACATCAAAGTGCCGGTGTATGACGGAAGCCAGATCGGTCAGCTCCAGAGCGGTTTCAACGCGATGGTCGAAGGCCTACGGGAGCGTCGTCAACTCCGCGACCTGTTCGGGCGGCAGGTCGGCGTCGACGTTGCGCTGCAAGCGCTCGAACGCGGCGTGCGACTCGGTGGCGAGCAGGTCGATGCTGCGGTCCTGTTCGTCGACGTCATCGGCTCGACCGAGCTAGCGGCCACTCGCCCACCGCAAGAGGTTGTAACCGCGCTGAACGCGTTCTTTGCCGTTGTCGTCGACGTCGTCGGGCGCACTGGTGGCTTCGTCAACAAGTTCGAGGGCGACGCCGCGCTCTGTCTGTTCGGTGCACCCGTGCAGCGCGACGACGCGGCGACATGCGCGTTGCTCGCAGCCCGACTGCTCCACGATCGGCTGCGTGACATTCGCGGTTTGAGTGCCGCGATCGGTGTGTCCGCAGGCACGGTCGTGGCGGGCAACATCGGCACCAACGAGCGGTTCGAATACACGGTCATCGGTGACGCGGTCAACGAAGCGGCCCGGCTCACGGAACTGGCCAAGACCCGTCCCGGCCGGCTTCTTGTCTCCGAAGCGGTGCTCGCCAAAGCGGGCGAGAGCGAACGCAAGTATTGGCACGCCGACGGCGAAGCCAACCTCCGCGGGCGCTCGGAACCAACCGCGCTTGCGTCCCTCCGGGTCGGCTAGCTGCGCAACCGGCGCCTAGACGTCCGGGAAGGTGAGCCCGACCTGGATCGGGCCGGTGTTGCTGCCGCGATCCATGTTGCCGTCGCCGTCCAGAACCCGCACTTGCGCGACCGGCTCCCCCGGAGTGACATGTCCGAGCGTCACCGCGGCCCAACGCGGATCGGCGCCGCCTTCGACCGGGTGAAAGGCCGACTCGCCGGGCAGCCGGAACTCGATCTGCCCTGTCGTCGGCGCACCCACCACGACTCCGTCATCGACCTGACCTCCCGACGCCTGCACGTGCACCACGACGCCGACGTAGGGAACGTCACCGTCCGTGGGAATGTCGTGGACCGCAACGGCGACGTCGGGGGCGCTGCGCAGCACGGCGCCCGCGACGAGATGGTCACCCACGGGTATGACGAAGACCGCGACCGGACCACCGTCGGCGTCACCCGAGCCGATCACGTGCGGTGTGCCGAGCGGTGCGAAACCGGAGGGCATCTGTGCCGGCATCGATTGCACGACCGCGTCCCACTTGACCCAGGTCGGGTCTGCTCCGACGGCCGGCCATGCGGCGACGGAGTCGCGCCCGGCCGTCGGGGTCTGCGCGGTTGTGGTCGACGGCAACGGCCCGGGGTGTGACGGCACCACCCGGTCGGCCTGGTTGCCGCCCGCAACGCCGACGCCGACCACGACCACCGCCGCGACCACGACAGCGCCGGCAGCGCCACCGGCCGCGACCCGGCGGCGATGCAGGACACGGGCGCGTTGCTCGACGCGTACCCAGAGATCCGTGCCGCCGTCCACGTCAGCGGCTCGCTCCGCGAGCGTGTGCCTCAGTTCGGTGTCGAGGGGGCTCATCGGATTGCTCCTTGCAGGTCGGCGGGCAGGGCCGCCCGTTCGTCGTCGTCTCTCAGTGCGGAGTCCTCGCGCAGCTTGGCCAGGGCACGGGACACGCTGCTCTTGATCGTGCCAACGCTGACACCGAGTGCCGCTGCGGTTTCTGCTTCGCTCAGCTCTTCGTAGTAACGGAGCACGACCGCGGCACGCTGTTGGCGGGGCAGCCGAGCGAGCGCTGACCACAACGCGTCGTGCAGGTCGGCGTCACTCATCGGATCTCGGGCGGCGTCAGGCAGCCGGCTGAGGTAGTCCTCGTCGCTGACGGTGTCCACGTGGCGGCGTCGACGCCACCACGACGTGTGCGTGTTGACCATCACCCGCCGGACGTAGGCATCGATGGCTTCCCGGTCCCGGATGCGCGGCCAGGCGAGGTAGGTCTTGGCCAGGGCGGTCTGCAGCAGGTCTTCGGCATCCGCCTGGTTGCCGGTCATCAGATAGGAGACCCGCAGCAGTGAAGACGAGCGTGCAGCAACGTAGTCGCGGAACTCCGCGTGCGCCGCCGCATCCACGACTCTGTCTCCCTCGATTGCCTCTGCTGCTCGGACCGCCGGTGGCGCCATTCATTCAGGAAGACGCCGGCACTCAGGAGATGGTTGCTCGCCCCGGTGGTTCGGGCTTCGAGGGGGGTTCGGGCTTCGAGGGCGGCTCGGGCTTCGAGGGCGGCTCGGGGCGCAGCGGCGGAACCGGGTGTGTCGTGGGCTCCTCGGGCCGCAGCGGCGGCTCGGTCCTGGACGGTTCGCGCGGCACTTCGGGCGCAATGCCGGGTTCGGGTTCACGGTAGGGCGTCGGCTCCGGGAGGCCCGGGGGCACGACCGGCTCGTGCGGCCCCGGCGTGCTCGGTGGCTCCTCCCCCGGCAGCCGCGGCACTTCCGTAGGTGCGGTGGGCGGCACCGGGTCCGGCGCTGGCGGCCGCCACTCCGGCGGGCTGACCGGTTCGGGGGTGTGCGCGGGCACCGTAGGCTCGCGCTCCGGCTCCGGCCGGGGCACTTCAATCGGCCACTCCCTGCGCACAACCGAACGGTAAAGCCGTAGCGGCTTCGAGATAAGCCTTGAGCGGTACGCCGACGGCGAACACTTACATGGAGGCGATGAGCTTCTCGACTCGGTCGTCGACGGAGCGGAACGGGTCCTTGCAGAGAACGGTGCGTTGGGCCTGGTCGTTGAGCTTCAAGTGCACCCAGTCGACGGTGAAGTCGCGCCGCTTCTCCTGTGCGCGCTTGATGAAGTCGCCGCGCAAACGAGCGCGCGTTGTCTGCGGTGGCACCGACTTGGCTTCGAAGATGCGCAGGTCGGTGGTGATGCGGTCGACCGCACCTTTGCGTTCGAGCAAGTAGTAGAGGCCGCGACGGCGACTGACGTCGTGGTAGGCCAGGTCGATCTGCGCGACGCGTGGCGACGCAAGAGGAAGGTCGTGCTTCTCGCGGTAGCGCTCGATGAGCTGGTATTTGGTGACCCAGTCGATTTCGCGCTCGACCAGGCCAAGGTCGCCGCTTTCGACCGCCTTGATGGTGCGTTCCCATAGGTCGAGAACGCGTTCGGCGATGGGGTCAGTACCGCGACGTTGCACGAAGTCGCGTGCCTTGGCGAAGTACTCGAGCTGGATCTCGAGCGCGCTGGCTTCGCGTCCGTTGGCAAGCTTGATGCGACGACGACCGGTCATGTCGTGGCTGACCTCACGGATCGCGCGGATCGCGTTCTCCAACGTGAGGTCACGCATGACGACACCGGCTTCGATCATGCGCAGGACGAGGTCCGTCGTACCGATCTTCAGCAACGTCGTCGTCTCGGACATGTTCGAGTCGCCGACGATGACATGCAGCCGACGGAAGCGCTCGGCGTCGGCGTGCGGCTCGTCGCGGGTGTTGATGATCGGGCGGGACCGGGTCGTCGCGGACGACACGCCTTCCCAGATGTGCTCTGCGCGCTGCGAGACGCAGTAGACGGCGCCGCGTGGTGTCTGCAGCACCTTTCCCGCGCCGCAGATGATCTGCCGGGTCACGAGGAACGGGATGAGGACGTCAGCGAGCCGGGAGAACTCGCCGTGCCGACCGACGAGGTAGTTCTCGTGGCAGCCGTAGGAGTTGCCGGCCGAGTCGGTGTTGTTCTTGAAGAGGTAGATGTCGCCGGCGATGCCTTCCTCACGGAGCCGACGCTCAGCATCCATGAGCAGGCCCTCGAGGGTCCGCTCCCCCGCCTTGTCGTGGGTGACGAGATCGATGAGGTCGTCGCACTCAGGCGTCGCATATTCAGGGTGCGAACCCACGTCGAGATAGAGCCGGGCGCCGTTTTTCAGGAAGACATTGCTGCTGCGGCCCCAGGACACGACCCGGCGGAACAGGTAGCGGGCGACCTCGTCCGGCGAAAGCCGGCGCTGGCCGCGAAACGTGCACGTGACGCCGTACTCGTTCTCCAGGCCGTAGATCCGCCGGTCCACTAGAGCTTCTCCTTGGAGTTTTTCACAACTCAGCGCCACCAACCTGCAATAACTGCGGTCAACATGAGGACCCCCTAGTGACCTATCACAGTGTGCTGAGCCGATGCAGGGACGTCGTACTCGTTCTCACTCTGAAAGATACGCCGGACGTGTCTGGCAATGCGTGCCTCGATAGCCGGCTTGTTCAGCCGTCCCCCGCTGGCGGAATGCGAAGTGTCGAGCAGACTTCGTCGTGAAGTCTCCGAAGCGCCTTTGCTCCCTTGGTGGTGAGCTTGGGGCACTTGTCTTGCTCCAGGACAATCGAGGCAACCAATGGCTTGCCGACTCGACTCAAGCCCTTCCGATCGCACCACTGGTCCACCTTCTTGGGCGTAACTACGCCGCCCAGCTCCTGAAGGGTCGGCCCAGGATGGCCGTGCACGCGGAGCACAGCCTCCTGCACTGCCGCGAGATACACGTCTGGGATGAGCAAGGTCTCGGTGACAAGACCTGATTTCGCCCCTCCCAGCACGGCGATGGACGAGGGCGGTACGCCAACATGCTGAAGTCGCTTCGCATGCGACGTGCCGCCGTCATCGCCGTCAACCACGTAGGCAACTCGCGGTGCCTGCAACTCAAGGTCAGCTAACTGTTGGAGCGAGGATCCGGCGATCCCCGGCGCTACCTGATAGTCGAGGCGCCCGCACCCCGTCGCTTCCCGGATCAACGTCGGCAAGAGCAACATCTCGGTGGCACCTTCAGCCAGCAACGCGTACCTCGAGGGTGCGAAGGCAGCCGCACTGGCACCCATCGCCATAAGAAGCGGGGTGAAGCCCTGGCCCTCATGCCAGAAAGAACTTGAAATCTTGCTGTGCCCAGCCACTTCCGCCCTTGGTAGTACGGGACGAAGACCCGTTCCCAGGTCGCTCGGCAGGCAGCCAGCCGAATGTGTCGTGTACAAGACCTGCAGAGCGACGGTCTGCCGCTCCAGCATTCGGATCAAGTCGGCCTGTGCGTCGTAGTGAAGGTGCTGCTCGGCTTCATCAATAAGCAAGATGAGTGGACGCAGCCCCGACTGTTCCTTTGCTGCGAAGGAGGTAAGCGCGACGAAGGCCTTCAGCCCATCGCTTCTTTCTGCGATCGAGCTATAGCCGCCTTCCAAATTCGAAACCATGATCCGAAGCGTCCGGCCGTCCTGATGTAGGCGGACAACCACTTCTTGTTGCGTCCAGGCTTTCAGAAAGACGCGGCGAAGGGCGTCATTTGCGTCCTCCTGCTGCGACACGACCGTTCCTGGAAGGTCGTCGGCCACTGCAGCGGCGAGCGCGTCCAGGTCGAGTCCTGCCATCGAAGCAAGATTTGCTAGGGCGGCGGGCGGATCCTGTGCCGCCGCACCGATCTCATAGTCGGACGCGAGTTGTCGTTGCTCCGCTCCGAACATGGCAAAGACCGGCCGTCGTTTCGCCAGGGCTTTTCGCGTGGTCTCGTTTGGATGCTCAGATGGGATGGCGCTCAACCAGTGCTGGACAGCGGCGGCAGCACGGTTCGCAGAGGCGGCGGACGAGGCAGCCAGCGCGGATACGACCTCCTCGACTACCTGGCGCTGGTCGTCCTCGATCCATTGCGCGCCGCCAGCCAACGAGATCGAGGAGTCCAAGAGGTCACCGATGCCGTCGCGATCCTCCGTCCTGCTCCACTCCCTGGCCAGTCTTGTTGTCGTAAATCGCTGAAGTGCGCTCAACGCCTTTACGCGAGGGGCGTCGTCCAGCGAGACTTCCGGCTCGAGGAACGACTTGAGGGAGCCGTCATAGAACTTTCTGACGATGTACCAATCGGGCTCGCCGACAGCGTGGTCGATCTCGGGCAGCGCCGCAAGGTCAGCCCCGTCGATGCGGAACCACACCTCAACGGCAACGTCGTCCTCTTCCACGTCTCTGCCACGTGGTTTGACGCTCCGAGGCAGAGGTCCCGTGGTGTTAGTACAAAGAAGTGCCTCTAACAGACTTGTCTTGCCGGCCTCGTTTGGTCCAACGAACGCCGTCAGCTTCCCGCTGATTAGCGCCTCGCTATCTACGATCTTTTTGAAGCCGAAGATGTGGATCTTGGCGAGCCGCATGCGTTTGCCCCCGATCGACAGTTGCGACAATCTTTTCGTAGCCGCGGGGCCAATGCACGGAGGCTCACCCTTGCCATGTTTCGATGGCTACTTCTCAGCCGCCGCGGAGTCGTGTAGGAGGTCGGCACCTCACTGCACCTTTCCAAAGGGGCTCTCCTGGCTGCGGTCTTTGCCTATGTGGTGCAGGGTGGACCCCAATGGCGTTCATCTGTGGGTTCTGCAACCGCTCTGACGTGAAGCCGTCACGCGAGCATGTCCTGCCTGAGTGGTTGTCCAAGGTCGGGTCGACCATCAGCGGCGGCGGCATGTTCAGTCGGGAGGTGGACGGCAAGACGATCAGCACTCCACTGATCGAGGTTGTGACCAAACGCGTTTGCGAACCGTGCAACACGCTGTGGTTGCGGCGCATTGAGGACAGCGCCAGACCGATCCTTACGGGGCTGATAGACGGTTCGACCAGTCGGATTACCGAGTCTGAGCAGTGGCTCATCGCTCGGTGGTTCTACAAGACGATCCTGACGCTGCACCTCGCCAAGACAGGCCGCGTCGATGACCCCGGCATCTTCGGCCACGACGGCTTCACAAACTTCTACGAGTCAGCGCAACTTCCAGCCAACCTGCTTGTCGCGCTGTGCGGCTACCAGGGCCGCTTACCGATGGTCAGGTTCGCGATAGCTGCGCATGACTCGACCGCCGTCACGATCTTCTTCCATTACTACCGTGTAGTGCTCCTCGTCGCCGTCATCAGCCAGCGAACAGACCTGCATGTCCCAAAGGGATTCCACGAATTTCGGCACGTCCTCTGGCCGCGCCGCCGCAGGGACGATTGGGGTGTCCCCGACCCCACCGCGCCCGTCTCCTGGCCGCCCAAGGGAATCCTCGATGAGCGGAGCGTTGACGACCTCCGGCACAGATGGCTGCGCCTCGATCTCGACATCTAGCGGATCGTCCTCACGGGAGTAACCCCCGCATGTGTATGCAGTCGCGGGATAGTTGTCTCCGCGGAAACATCGATGCGGGTATCGCACCTATTAGTGTGCGCTGGCGCGCGCTTCGGTAGCGCTCAGTAGAACGAAGCCTCTTCGACGGCAATTCGGGCGATGGCTGCTGCCAACTAGCAGGCGCTGTCACCTGTGCGGCTTGCCTTCGGACGGGCCAGTGATGCGCAGCGTCAGGACACGCTTGGGGGTGAAGTGTGTGCTCGGCGGACGGTTCGTGACGAACGCGGTCTGAACGAATTCGCGTCCAGCAGTGCTCCTTCCAGCCAGGCGGCGGGGCACGACCACGGTCACCAACATGCGGTACACCGCATGGGCAGCCAGTGTTGGCAATGGGCAATATCCCGTCGACATACCGGCATAGCAGCGACCGTGAAACGGCGGAGCCCATCGTTCCTGGGCCGATCCCGGTGAGCCGCCGACCGCGTCGGAGGTAGCAAGCCACAGGCCACCCAGGCGGTGACTCGTCGCGTTCCCGACGACGACCCGGATGCTTCTAGGCACATCCGCAGCAACGTTTGCGCCGCCCGCCGTTGCCAGGTTCAGGGTGACCCGCGCTGAGGGCTCAGGACTCGATGGCCTGGTTGGCGGTGAGTTGGTCGAAGCGTGAGACCCCGGGCACGCAGGCAGAACCATCAACATCGCGGCAACCCAGGCCAACTTCCGCACGTCCATTTCACGCCTATGTACCCCGAGCGGTTGCCATCAGCCACCTGGCGCGCTGGATCGGCACCTATTCTTCAGCGACCGGCCAGCCCAACCGTCGTAGATCGGCGAGCAGGCGGGGCGTGTTTGCAGCGAGGAAACCGTAGAAGTTGGCATGGTCCTCGTCGGCCGCTTCGAAGCACACGCCCCGCCGTGACCAGCCGCGATGCCAGACCACCAGACGTATCGACTCGCGCGGGTAGCGGGCGCTTCCGATCGGCGACCGAATAGCGATCGACTCCCTCGTCGCCTCCAAGGTCGCGAACGGCCACGTGATGTACCACCAGCCGCGGTTCAGGCCACCTCGGTAACGGGATGCAGTGGTCACGGTGCAATCATCGCCGCCTACAGGATCACCGGCATATCTACACCTACGGGGCGCGCTCAGCAGTGCTCGTCGATCACGATCAGGTGTCGACCAGTCGGGTCTTTGAACTCCGCGCCGATGAAGTCGCTGTGCGGCGAGTCCGCCATGAGCCTCTCCGCCGACGCCCAGAACTCCTCGCGCTGATCCGGCTCGATCTCGACGATGTCGCCGAGGTAGTTGTGGCGAACCAAGAACTCCTCCTTCCGCACCCGTCGCGCAAGAGCCTTCCCGTCAATCGGCTCACCGCGTCGCCGCCAAGTGACGCCGTCGGAGTCCGTGAACTCCTTCATATGCGAGAACTGCGGGCTGACCTCGTCCACGTCGTCATTATTTCCGTGCGGCGTGGATCGGCACCTAATCAACGCGTTGGTCTGGCCGTTCTCGAAGGAACACGGAGATGCTGGCTGCCGCGTCCTTGACCGGCTGCAGCTCGGTCCAGCGACCGCTGAACCGGCGTCGCTCACGCACAGGCTCGAAAACGTCAGTCCAGTTGTCGCCCACCGCTAGCCCCTCGACGACGGTCATCAGGCCACGAGGCCGCCGCACGGCGACGACTTCCAGTGTGTCGTCTTTGCAGTACCGCGCTGTCATCCGCTCAGCGACATTGATCATCGCCGCCCAGGTCTGGTCCCGCTCACGCGCCACGGCAACAGGATGCAGCCCCTGTCCAGTCGATTAGCGGTATCGGCACACACAGACGGACAACCGTCACGCATCCCAGTGCGTCAAACTGGGCGTGATGGCATCGAGCAGGGAGTGGGAGTGGGTTCCCCCGCCAGGCTGGCCCGCTGCACCGGCAGGATGGGTGCCACCCCCGGGCTGGCAACCCGATCCCAACTGGCCGCCGGCACCGCCAGGCCATGAGTGGTGGAGGCGAAACCGAGCGGCCGGCCGGCGCCGGCGCACTCTCATCGCGATCGTCAGCGTTGCAGGCGTATTGGTCGTGGGCGGCTGCGTTGCACTCGTAACCGTCGGCGGGCCCTGTGCCTTCGACCCTCCTCCCGGCGACGTCTCGGCGCTGCGCATCATCAACGACAGCCCGTCGAACGTCGTCGTTGGCGAATGCCTTGACGACGCGTGCCATTCGCAAGCGCAGCACCTGACGGTTCGGCAGCACGCGACGGGCTCGCTGCAGATCGAAGCCTGCATCGGGGGCGAACTAGGCGTCACCAGGGCGGGGCAGACGAGCCCCTATGGCTGCCTGCATGAGCCAACCGAGGACAGGAATTCTCGCCTTGCACCCGTCCGTATCTCGGACGCCCGATCCTGTGCGGCCTAACGGCACATCTTCTGCGACAAATGAGATGGACTACCTCGTAGCCTCAAAGGCGTGCGACTGCAACAGCTCGAGGCGAGGGTGCTCGCTGCCGTGGAGGTCGTGACGGCCGGCGGGCGCATCGAGGATCAACTCATCGAATGCAAGCGCGAGTGGCCCGAACCGACCAAGGCGGCGCGGCGTATCGCCGGCCACGCCAACGCGGCTCGAGGCACGGACATAACGTGGATCATCGGCCTCGACGAAGACGCGCACGAGGTCGCCGGCGCCGGCGACACGGACCTCGCCACTTGGTGGCCGCAGGTCCTCAGGCGGTTCGATGAGGTCGCACCTGACCTCGAGCCACTGACGGTGGCCGTCGGCGGGGGTAAGGCGGTCGTCGCACTCTCGTTCCGAACCGACAGGGCACCGTACTCCGTGACCACGGACGGCCAAGGCGGAGTCCAAGTCGAGGTGCCATACCGCGACGGCACCACAACCCGAACCGCGCGCCGGCACGAACTACTCCGGATGCTGCTTCCCGCTGTTGCCGTGCCAACCCTGGATCTCGTCACCGCTCGCCTTACGTTCTGGCACGACCCCGAGCGCAAAGAAGAGAAGGCGGGGAACGTCGTCATGTCGGCGTACCGAGCCGAGCAGGTCTCATGGCGGCTCGACCTATCCGTCTTTGTCGACGCCGCCGACCCGACGATGCTGCCCGAGCACCGGCAGGTCTTCAACGGCCATCTCCACCCACCCGACGGTGAACCGCTTGAGCTCCAGGCCAGCAACATCGCCGCCGAAACCGAGAGCAGCCGAAGGTTTCCCTACAACCCGAGCGGGCCCCGGCCCACTCCACCGCCAATCCCGGAACGCGGCGCGCATGTCCGCTGGGCGGGCATCTACATCACCGGCCCGGACCTCATCGGCTTCAACATCGACGGGGAACTCAACATCAGTCACCGCCAGTTCGTCGCCGACGCGGCGTTCGCCACGCTCACCTTGAGCCTCCCGCTATCTGATGGCGACCGCCGAGCGGTCATCGATGGGCGCCTCAAGCGCGACTACTCCGAGGACGACCGTCACGAACGTCAACTCTCCCGTTTCGCCGGTGGTCGACCGAGCGCTCTCCGCTAGCTGTTCTGCCCTGACCACGTGGGAGAAGTTCCGATCGCTAACGGCACATACCAGTGGCTCGCGAATCGCTTCAACGCTACGGTCACGTCGCAAGCCATCCTGCCGGTAAGGCGACAGTCCGGAGCCGCAGTCCGCTAGGGCCGAAGGCTGAGGGCAGGTAGTAGACCCGGCGTCGCGCCAGCTGATGATCGGCACCGGCACATACAGAATCGACGGTCGTGATCAATAGCCCCAACGCCGTTCACTGCTACTGGCCTGCCAATCCAAACCAGTCCACCGCAACTCCCTGACTCGCCATTTCGTGTGTGAGTTTCATCTTCCAGGCACCCGCAGCATCGAGTGGCACATAGACAATCCCGTCAAGATCACTCGGTAGCTCGACGCCCGCCTCATGGAGTAGGACGACTCGGGCCCGACCTAGTCGACCGGCGAAGTAGCCGGCTTCGAATACCACGTTCTGTCGCGCTCGCGGTGCGTCAGTCTCGGCACCGTTAGCGCGACCTACGTCATCGGCGGTGAGCAACACCACCGCGAAGCCCGCCGAATGTGCGTACGCTTCCAGCTTTTCAAGGATGCTTCTGCCTCCACTTGGCTGTTCGTGGAGAATGATCGGCTTGCTACCAGTGGTGTCTTGTAGGACGCGGAACAACTCGTGTTTTCGTGCCTCGTCGTGACCATGCACGATGAAGACGCGGCCATGCTCCGCTGCGGCCGCCTTCTCCGCCGCCGACTCATCTGTCACGACTACTCGCTCCAACTCTTCGCGGAGCGCTAGTTCTGTCTTGGCAGCTTCGAGGATCGCGATCGCCTTCTTAACGCCAGCAGACTGGTATCCGCTGCTGTCCATGCCGTCGAACCAGACAGAGGGCGAGTAGTGAACGGCCTGGAACTGGGAAAGCAGCGGTGAATCGGCGCCCATCACGGTTCGCAGCGCAACCTCTGTTGCCGTCCGCCAGCCCTCGAAGTCGTCCGGGTGCCCGTTGTTCGCATCCGCGACCTGCTTGTCGAGCACGTTGACTTTGCGCGCGGGTCCACGCGTCGAGATTATCGATATTCTTTCCGCGATAGACGCACATGCGATCCCCCAACGTCACGTATCACGCGTCGGTGCGCCCGGTTGGGCCTCGGGATGGAAGTCTGGACCGCGTGGAGCAGCCGCCAAGGAAAAGCACGGGGCGCGAGGTCACGGAGAAAGCGGTTGAAGCGGCGCTGAGCGCTGTCCCGATCGCCGGCGGGCCGTTGGCGCTCGCGTTCGGTGCTGTCATGGGCTGGGCGTACAGCCGGCGCATGGAGGAATGGCTGAACGAGCTGGCCGACGCGGTTGACGATCTCCAGCAGCGCCTGGATGACTTGAACCTCGACGAGCTGGCCTCGAATGAGGACTTCGTGGACGCCGTCGTCCACGCGACCCGCGCGGCGGAAGGTACGCACCAACGAGAGAAGGTCGAGGCGCTGCGGAATGCTGTCCTGAACGTTGCGCTGCCGGGAGCCCCCGCCACCGATTTGATTCGGATCTTCCTTCGCTACTTGGACGAGTTCACGCCAAGCCATCTGCGCCTTCTCACCTTCTTGAACGATCCAACCGCCGCCTTCGATGCGCGAGAAATACCGAAGCCCGATCTGATGATGGGCGGACGGTCCCACTTGCTCGAGCAAGCATTACCGGAGTTCGCCGGGCGTAGGGACTTCTATGACCCAATCGCGAGTGACCTTGAGCGCGCCGGATTGGCGAGCGCAGGGCTCCACGTGACTATGACCGGCGCCGGACTGTGGCAATCGGCGACGACGGATCGGGGCAAGAAGTTCCTTGCCTTCATCACCGACCCACGAAGTTGAACGGCACCTTCATTCGGACACTGCCCGTCATGTGACGGCCATGATGCCTGCGACGACGAGCGCCACGATGGCGATCACCGCCATGCCCCCCAAGATCGTGTTGATCCACAGCTGCGCGCCGGGGCGTTGGTACACCGCGCGCATGGACGCGTCCTGGGACCTTGTCGCTCGGCTTCGGTACCAGAGCCAGCCGAGACCTGCGAGTACGAGGTAACCGGCAGCCGTGCCCCCGACTTCACCCGGCGTCGTCACAGCCCGGAGTCTGCCATCCGTCGTACGTCGAAGATCGGCACCTACTGGGCTTGACCCGGACACTCGACTGCGCGGCAATGGAGCTGTGCCAGCGTCCGAGACCATCGGTGATGACCGCGTCAATAGGTCACGATGGTCAGCGCCGTGGATGCTTGCGTCCATTGCCATCCTCGTTGCGGTGGCAGCCATCGCCTTGGCCGTCCATTACCGCGGGCAGGTCCAGCACCGCGCGGCGCGGAGCGCTCAGCGAGCGGTTCAGCTGAGCTTCCCGCCCCCGGCTCCATTGCACATGGGCGAAAAGATCTACCGGGTGCGTGCGGGCCAACTCGCCATGAAGGTCACGTTCACGTCCGCGGTCGATGAGTCCCAACGAAGGAACCGTGGTCAGGTCCAGATCACTGCAGTGGTCACGGGAGCGCCACCCGGCAGCCACCTCCGCTTGGACGGCGGTGATTGCACCACCAACAAGAGCCTCACATGGGCAACTGGCGTGGCAGACGCGGCTGGCACGGCATACCTCCGGAGCCGCATCTGGGAAGTCTCCGCATCTCACGGCTATTACCTGGACCTCGAACCGTGGCACGTCGCGCGACGGCTCCCCGGACTCAATGGCATTTGGCTCGGTGGCCTGATCCAGCCATTCCGCGCAGGCTTCACCCCGTGCCTCTAATCGGCTCATCCTGGCGCCGACTGCGGTTGACGGAGCAATTTCAATTTGCCACCGTTCGGCCGGTGATCACCTGGCGTGAGTTCCGCAGTAGAGAGCCGCAGATGGCAGCAGACGGCACGGCACTGCTCTATGACGTCGGCGTCGGACTCGGCTACCTGGCGACTACTCGACCCGACGGCGGGCCCCGCGTCCACCCGATGTGCCCACTGATCACCGACGACGGCCTGTACGCATTCATAGTTCCGTCGCCCAAGCAGCGCGATCTCCACCGGGACGGCCGGTTCGCGTTGCACTCCATCCCTCTGGAGACGAACGAGGACGCTTTCTACGTCGTCGGTCGGGCCCGCCTCGTCGAGCCGGCCGATCTACGCCATCGACTCGGAGAACAATTCGCCGCGGAGCGGTCAGCGCTCGACGTGCCCCCTCCGGGGCCCGAACAGGATCTGTTCGAGTTCTTGATCGGCACCGCGATGCTTACTAGAACGACCGGCCACGCGGATCCAGCGCCGGTTCACTCGGTGTGGCACGCGGCGTAGGTGATCGGCACCTCCTCGTCACGATGGATGCGGCGAAGCGGCGGAGTTACTCGGCGTCCGATGGCGCCTCGGCGCTGTTGTTCTTTCGCTGCTGGCGGTTGGGCGTGACTCTGGGACCCTGGGTCAGACGACTGCGTGGGGAGGCAGTGTGACGTGGCACCGCCGCCAGCAGGCGTGGGCGTGGCTCGCCATGATTCTCGTTGCCGCGTTCGTCGCGTGCGGCGGGCTGGCGGTCCGTGGTTCCTCAGCCGGCGCCATCGGTCGGGCAGCCATGACTGCTACGGGCGCCCAGTCGGTCTCCTTAGCGCCTGCTGCGATTGGTGCTGTCGATGTCGCGGCGGCGCTCGGCGGTTCCGCGGCCGCGAACGGTGCGTCGACATCGCATCGGTCGGACGCTGACACCGCCGCTGGGTCTTCTCTGCGGCGGTTGGTGATCAGCCGCCTCGTCACGAGCTGGACTTCTACCAGCGCGAGTGCCGGGCAGCGCGCATCCGCGCTCTCCCGGGCTCCGCCTCTTACGTAAGCACGTTCGCTCACTGTTCAGATTTGGCGCGTACGCGTGCGTCGCGCCACGTCACCGCTCCTTCCGGCATGCCCGGGCCGGCAGCTCGCCTGTCCTTGGCCAGCCGGCGAGGGGCGCTTCCGAACGTCACTTACGCAGCGAGAGGTACGAACATGTCAACCACACCCCGACTCCGGGCGACCAGGGGTCAGCCCGGCCCTTCGTACTCCACCCCTCCGCGGCCTCGCCGAGCACTTGCCGTGGTCCTCGTCGTTGTCGCCGGGTTGTACCTGGCCTTGGGCGTCGGGCCGCGGCAGACCCCCAAGCTCGGGCTGGACCTAAGCGGCGGCACCAGCGCCGTGCTGACCGCGACCGCACCCGGCGGACGCACGCCATCAGCATCAGCGCTCAACCAGACGGTCGACATCTTGAGGAATCGGCTGACGGGCAACGGCGTCGCGGTCGCTGACGTGACCACCCAAGGCAGCAATGAGGTCGTCGTCCAGGTGCCCGGAGGCAACGGCCGGCACCTCGTCAACGACCTGATGCGCTCGGCGCAGCTGCGCTTCCGGCTCGTGCGGGAACTGGCACCGGCAAGTCCCATCGGGACGCCGGCCACGCAAGGCCCCAGGTCGGAGTTCCCGGCGGATGCGCCGGCCTCGGTCGTGCAGAAGGCGTTCGCCGCGTACACGTGCCCGCGTAACGCCCCCAGCGCCACGGCCGGGCTGGATCACGCCGAAGACGTCATCCTCGCGTGCGCGCAGAACGGGAAGACGAAGTTCATCCTGGCTCCCGCCGGTGTGGCCGGTCGCGACATCTCCTCGGCTGCCGCGACCGTCGACCAGCTCGGCGCGTGGACGGTTGCGCTCGACTTCAACGGCCGCGGCTCGAACGACTGGGCGACGTTGACGAGAGCCGCCTGGCACGGCGTCTCACCGTCGTCGTGCACTACCACCCCGACGCAGGGATGCAACGCCATCGCCGTCGTCCTCGACGGAGTCGTGCAGTCCTACCCGACCGTCCAGAACGGCCCGATCACGAACGGGCAGACCCAGATCAGCGGTGGCTTCACCGAGACAGAAGCGAAGTCGCTCGCGAACATCCTGAAGTACGGCGCGTTGCCCGTACACCTGAGCGTCGCGACCGTGTCAACCGTGTCACCGACCCTCGGCAACGCTCAGCTGCGCGGCGGACTGATCGCAGGAGCCATCGGCCTCGGGCTGGTGGTCGCCTATCTACTGCTGTACTACCGGGGTCTCGCGCTCGTGGCTATCACCAGTCTGGCGCTGTCCGCGGTGTTGTTGTACGCGCTGCTGACACTGCTCGGCGAATCGATGGGGTACACGCTCACCCTCGCCGGCATCGCCGGGTTCATCGTCGCCATCGGCATCACCGCGGACTCGTTCGTCGTCATGTTCGAACGTCTCCGGGACGAACTCCGCGCGGGTCGCAGCCTGCGCAGCGGGCTCCTCGCCGCGTGGCCCCGCGCCAGGCGCACCATCTTGTCCGCGGACACCGTCTCCCTGCTCGCGGCCGTCGTCTTGTACCTGGTGTCCGTCGGCGATGTCCGCGGGTTCGCGTTCACCCTCGGCCTATCCACCGGGTGCGACCTGTTCGTAGTGTTCGTGTTCACCTATCCGGTCATGACACTGCTAGCAGGAGCTCAGGGAAGGCGGATCCCACACCGGTTCAGGGGACCCGGTGCCAGCCAGAACTCGAGGCCCGGCGGAACACCAGCCAATTCCTCAGCAATGACGGCAACCTAGCTCGCGCCAGCCGTGACACGCAGCGGCACCTACTTGCGAACTGGCCGCCGGACGTACCAGATGAAGAAGACGGCCTGAGCTAACGCCAAGACCAACCAACCGATCCCCGCCAAAGGCGCGTGCGGTAGCTCTTGGGCCGTCCCTTCGATACACGCGCCCGTCGTGAGCGCCATCGTGATCCACAGCCGTCCGTTCTCACCGAGTGGACGCCGGGGTCCACCGATCACGCGGCTGAAGAACGACCAGCGCGCTCCAGCGTGGCGTGGATTTGTCACGGCTCAAGCGTATGTGGCGGGGTCGCGGCCATTCCCCAATCGTCTGCAGGAGATCGGCACTTATGCCGGTGATCCTGTCCAGTGGCTGCGGGATATGCCGGTGATCGGCCGAGCGGTGTGTGCCCGGCCGTCACCGTCGTGAGGGTGGTCATCCAGCTTGGCTGTCGAGGGTGTCGATG
>Ga0207652_10000317_pt1 | contig 49786 bp, 67 predicted proteins | sample KBSC63BmetaG_FD_184334 | JGI IMG/M metagenome (GOLD analysis project Ga0207652, IMG submission 184334) | Corn rhizosphere microbial communities from Kellogg Biological Station, Michigan, USA - KBS C6-3B metaG (SPAdes) (version 2) | ecosystem: Host-associated > Plants > Roots > Rhizosphere ... | reverse complement strand
GAGTATCAAGTTATCTCCGGGACGAGGTTGGTCTGGCAAGGTTACATCGGCGATCTCTGTGATCGCAGCGACGACTAGTCATAAATTTACTGCTGGTGAGCGGTAATGGAATTTCCGCAGGGTGCTGACTTAGCCAATCCTACCGCGTCGGTTGGACTTACGGCTGTAAATGGTACAGCATCAACGGCTATGCGGAGTGATGCTGCCCCGGCTTTGAGTCAAGCTATCTCGCCGACTTGGAGCGGCAACCATATATTTAGCAATCCTGTTTCGTTGCCTGCGGGGTCTGCTAGTACGCCGGGTTGGCTTATGAACACGAACTACGGGATGTTCTATGCAAGCTCGCATCTCAGTATAGGTTTGGGTGGAACGGAGTCTTTTCGTTTCTGGAATAACACACAATCAGTTCCTGCTATCCAATTTGGAAATTCCATTGACGATACATTCGCGGGGTCACGCACGATATGTGCTGTTGTCACTGGCGGAAGTTCGAATAATGCTGTATTCTTTGGGGAGGGCAACGTCAATTTCACATTTGAGCGCGTATCGAATGACGCTACAAGCCCTTCCCTTATTCTTGCCCATGGCCGTGGAACAATCGCTTCTCCTGCTGTACCAGCGTTGAACGACGCACTAGGAGTGATTGATTTTCGTGCGCTCACGACGCTTAACCCAATCGGAAATACCGCGAGTTCTCGTATTCAAGGAACTCTTATAGAAACAGGCACGGTTGCTGCAACGGCAGTTGGCGGACGCCTTTTGTTTTCTGCGTGTCCTATCGGCTCCGGCACACTCTCCGAGATCATGCGCCTTGACACGGCGAACGGTCTTTCGATGTTCGGTGCGAACATTGTGATCGACGCAAACCGCGTCCTTCGCCGTCGTGTATTCACAGTCGGAACGCTTCCAACTGGTGTTGATGGCATGGATAGTTTTGTGTCGGACGCCCTCGCAACTACTTTTGCTACAGCAGTCGTTGGTGGTGGATCAAACCACGTTCCTGTCTACTATGATAGTGGCGCTTCAGCGTGGAAGATCGGGTAGGATGTTTATGACTGCATTCAATCCTGTTGTGTTCGCGACCTTGGCCGATGCCGCTGGTACGATCATGGACCCCGCGATGCAAGTAGCTATTGTGGAGCGTTATGACTCCAACTCGACACCATCATGGGCGCGATATGTGCGCGTTCCAAGCAATCCCGGCATTGCACTCTCTTTTCAAGACTCGGCAAGCGTTTGGTGGGCAATTTCCCCTCATGACATTACTGCGGAAGCCGGTGGCGCTCTTGGAGATTTAGTACGCGATGATACCGTTGCATTACAGCGCGCCATAGATACCGCGTGGGTAATGAAGGCACCAATGCGAGCTTTTGGGAGTTACGCCATTACGGGTATCTCCTACTACGATAAATCTCACTTGCAATTCTCCGGGGCCGGAAAACTTCTCATGACGGCCAGTACGGGTTTTTGCGTTCGAGCGCTGCAAAAGCCGGGGGATACTCGCGTTCTCGGCGTAGTGAACGACTCGCGTATTTTCGATCTCGTGATCGACATGAACTCACAGGGATGGGCCGGGCTATTCCATGAGGGCGGACAACGTGCCGATCTCGAACGTATCTCGGTTCTAAACGTACCAAACAGTACGTTCTCGTATGATGATGGCGGCGGTCTCGGTGCCTTTACCTACCCGACTATGGGCTTTGGGCTCAAGGGTATTACGGGCGTGGCCGGATGTTACTACAACCGTCTCATTCATCCACGTACTCCGACACAGGCCGCGCAGGGTGCTCGTGCTATTTGGCTTGGCACGACGATGGGGGGTACATCAACTCGTGCGAACTTTAATTGGATCGAGTTCCCAGTTCTGAACGGTGGAGGAAAAGGGCATGTTGTTGGTATCGACATAAATCTTGCTGGCGATACCATGGTGTGGGCACCGGAGGTTTCGTGGTGCGGAACCGGAATAAAAATTGGTCGGGATGATTTGTCGGCGAATTGCAATCGCACTACACTGGATAAAGTTTATGCGGAAGAGTGTGGTATTGCTGTTCAGCTTCTCCCTATTGCGCTGAACACAGAATTGCGCTCCTTTTGCAGTACATCTGGCACGACAACGCCTGTGTCCGATACCGGAATTGGAACAAAGTATGGTTCGCTTCCACCCTATGTTTTGGTCACAAAAAAGTCGGGCGTCTATACCTTCAATGCCTTAAACGGCAACTCGCAAAGCGCCACGATCACAGCGGCGGGTCCGATTGTCTTCACAGGCTGGTCAGCGAAGTTCAACTACGTTGATATGTTTATCACGAATGGTGCTGCCTTCACACTGACATGGCCGACGATAACGTGGCTTGCAGGTTCAGTGCCTACACTTCGGGCTAGTGGCGTAAATCATGTTCGAGTATGGACTACGGATGGTGGTGCAACTCTTTTTGGCGAACTCGTCCAGTAAAGGAACAATAAATGTCTAAAGTCCATATTGAAGAGTTTCTGTATCGCGGTCGCCCTGAAGATAGTGAACAAGCCCCTGCTTGGCATGTTATCCTTGGAGAGACAGGTAAAGATACTTTTGGTAATGCCTACTGCAATACGCATATTTTCAATATGGCGCAGGCAGAGGCCGCAGGATACCCCCTACCTAAACTTATTAGTACTATCAATAGTGATCTCCTGAAAGCTCATGAAGAACTTCATCAGAAACATGAACAGTTGAGAAGTCAGGTGGAAGATGGTGTCAATCTCCAGATTGATGAGCTTAAAATCGTCAAGGAAGAGAATGAACGTCTCAAACTTGAATTGAACTCCATTAGAGCATTACCTGTTCGAGTTGCTCCAAAAACTCTCTGGCAGTCTGTTAAGGATTTCTTCGCTAATCAGGCGGTATAATGTCGAAGCGTGAAGAGATCAAGGCTCTCGCTGAAGCGGACTTGGAGAGCTTCATCCGTCTGGTCTCCCCCAAGCAGGTTATGGGGTCCATCCACACAGAGATTTGTAACTGGTGGGTCCGAGAGGACTCCAAGCGATTTCAGCTTCTACTGTTGCCTCGTGACCATCAGAAGTCTCGTCTCGTGGCGTTCCGGGTGGCATGGGCCATCACTAAAGACCCTACCATCCGTGTTCTCTATATTTCGTCTACTGCAAACCTCGCCGAGAAGCAGCTTAAGTTCATCAAGGACATTCTGACTTCTCCTGTCTATCGGAAGTACTGGCCAGAAATGGTCAATATTGATGAGGGTAAGCGAGAGCGGTGGACTTCGACGGAAATCTCTGTCGATCACCCGAAACGTAAAGAAGAAGGTGTTCGAGACCCTACCGTATTCACAGGCGGTCTTACTACCAACTTGGTGGGTATGCACTGCGACATTGCTGTGATGGACGACGTGGTAACAGGCGATAATGCCCTCACTAATGAAGGTCGTTCCAAGGTTCGGTCTCAGTATTCCCTCCTGTCCTCAATCGAGGGCGCGGAGGCGATGGAATGGGTTGTTGGTACTCGATATCATCCCAAGGACCTCTACTCTGAACTCATGTCTATGGAAGAGGATATCTATGACGACACGGGAAACGTTATCGCTTCTGAGCCACTCTATGAGCTATTTGAACGACAGGTTGAAGATGCTGGTGATGGCACTGGGCAGTTTCTCTGGCCTAGACAGCAACGCGCTGATGGTAAATGGTTCGGCTTTGACCAGCGTTTATTGGCCAAGAAGCGAGCCCAGTATCTTGACCAGACCCAGTTCAGGGCCCAGTACTACAATGATCCCAATGATCTTGCTGATGCTCCCGTCGATAGAGCCAAGTTCCAGTATTATGAAGCAAAGCATCTTAAGCGCGAAGGTAACTACTGGTCTGTCAACGGAAACCATCTGAATATCTATGCAGCCATCGACTTTGCTTTCTCCAGAACTAAAAGGGCTGACTACACGGCTCTTGTTGTCATCGGCATTGATGCGCGATCCAATATCTATGTACTTGATATCGAACGAACGAAGACGGATCGTATCAAAGATTATTACGACCTCATCTTACGGAAACACATTAAATGGGACTTTCGTAAACTCCGAGCGGAAACGACTGTCGCACAGATTGCCATTGTAAAAGAATTGAAGTCTGCGTATCTCGTTCCCAATGGCGTCGGTCTCAGTATAGACGAACATAACCCGAACCGGAATGAGGGTACTAAAGAGGAACGTATCGACTCGATCCTTCAGACTCGGTACGATAATCTCCAAATGTGGCATTACATGGGTGGTGAGTGTCAGACACTTGAAGAAGAGTTGGTCATGAGACGCCCTCCCCATGATGACATTAAGGATGCACTGGCCTCTGCTATCGAGATTGCTGTCCCTCCTATGGGTATGCAAGGTAGCTCGACGGCTCACTCGAATGTCGTTCAATTCAATCAACGCTTTGGCGGAGTAGCACTTTGACGGGTAGAGTCTTAGAAATTGGCGAGGTGATGGCTGGTAATGAAGACCAGATGGCCCGATCTGTCGCCTACAAGTATATTGAATGGGATAATTACCGTCGTCCGTGGTTGACAGAGAAGTCCGAAATTAGGGATTATATCTTCGCGACTGACACGAAGAAGACCTCAAATGCTCGTCTCCCTTGGAAGAACTCAACGACTCTCCCGAAGCTGACTCAGATCAGAGATAACCTCCACGCCAATTACATGGCGGCGCTATTCCCGAACTCGGAGTGGCTACATTGGGAAGGTAATTGCTCTGACGACCAGACGCGGGAGAAGTCAGAAGCGATTGAGTCCTACATGCGGACTAAACTTCGGCAGGATCAGGCGCAGGTCGTGATCTCACAGCTTCTTCTGGACTACATCGACTACGGTAATGTCTTTGCGACTGCCAAGTGGGTTGATGAGTCTACGAAAGACCAGAAGACAGGAAAGGTTATCCGTGGTTATATTGGGCCTCGCATTGTTCGTGTGTCTCCTTATGACATTGTTTTCAACCCCACGGCTCCAAGTTTCAAGGACAGTCCTAAGATCATACGAACTATCTCGACTCTCGGAGAGCTTGCAAAAGAAGCCGATAAATGGGGTAAAGACTCCGACGAGTACAGACTTTATCAGTCGGCAATCAACCGTTCAGTGAATATTCGTAAACAGGTCCGAGCCATGGCGCAGGGGGACCAACTTAAGGCCGAAGGCTATGCCATTGATGGCTTCGGCTCTCTTCAGGTCTACTATCAGCAGGACTACGTTGAGGTTCTAACCTTCTTCGGGGATATCTATGATATTCAGTCCGAGAAGTTTCTAGAGAACCAAGTCATCCAAGTTATTGATCGTGCATTTGTCGTATTCCAGAAACAGAACCCGAATTGGATAAATCATGGAGGCTTTTTCCACGCCGGATGGCGTCAACGCCCTGATAACCTGTACGCTATGGGGCCTCTTGATAATCTGGTTGGGATGCAATATCGTATTGACCATCTTGAAAATCTGAAGGCTGATGTCTTCGATATGATCGCCTATCCCCAGAAGAAAGTCAAAGGATATGTTCAGGACTTCGGGGACGCCCCGGGTGAGCGTATCTATACTGGGGATGATGGTGATGTAACCTATCTTCATCCTGAGACTCAGGCTCTGAATGCTGATATGCAGATCGAGACTCTGATGCGTACCATGGAAGAGATGGCCGGAGCCCCGAAAGAGGCGATGGGTATTCGCTCCCCGGGTGAAAAGACAAAGTTTGAGGTTCAGGTCCTCGACAATGCCGCTTCTCGTATCTTCTTGAACAAGATCAGGCATTTTGAAGTTATATTCCTTGAACCGCTCCTGAATTATATGCTCATGCTCGCCCGTCAGAACATGACGGGTAATGACGTGACCAGAACGCTCGACTCGAAGGTCGATGCAGTCATCTTCTCGACAATTACGAAGGAAGACATCACCGCGGATGGTATTCTCCACCCGGAGGGCGCTTCTCACTTCGCGTATCGGGCCAATCAACTACAGAACCTTTCTGGTCTCCTAAATTCTGCATTCATGCAGGATAATGCGGTGAAGGTCCATATCTCTGGTAAGAAGATTGCCCGTATTGCTGAAGAACTCGCGGACTTCGATGACTATGAGATTTATGGAGATAACATCCGTGTTTTCGAGACTCTGGAGACCCAGAAGTTGATGGAACGTGGTCAGGCCCTCGCACAGGAGTCTGCTAATACGCCCCCGGGTGTACAGCCGCATGATACTTCGGGGACTACGCCTTCGGCGGCTGGTGCTTCTGCCGCGTCCGCTGCTGCTCCGCCTAATGCAGGTCAGACTGGTACGACACCGCGGTATGAACTTGATACAGACCGTAATCAGGCCCTAAGTCTTATGAAAGGTGACCAAGCCTAGTGAATAATATAGGAGCCAAGTGGTTTGAGGATATTTCTCAGGGAGATGAAGCGGCTAAGGCACAGCGTCTGGAACTAGTTCAGAACTCTCCCGTCCTCGACATACTCGGAGATATCATCAAACGTGAGATGGATCGTCTGAGTCGTTCCCCTGAGTCCGAGTATAATAATCCGAATTGGTCCTTCCGCGAAGCTGATCGGAATGGACAGTACCGTACACTTCAGCTAATCTATTCCCTGACCAAAAGGAAATAATAATGACCGACGTGTTTGAAACCCCGAAGACCACGGGTAATGAAGCTACTCTTGCCGAACTCGTCGGTGAAGGTAAGAAGTTTAAGACGGTCGAAGACCTCGCCCGTGGTAAAGTCGAAGCCGATGCTTTTATCGAACGTCTGAAGCAGGAAAATGCTACAGCCCTCGAAGCGGCTCGAAACTCCGCTCTAGCCGATGAAAGACTAGACGAACTCCGCAAGGAGATTGCAGCGCTGAAGACCGCTAATCCTCAGCCGTCAAGGGAACCAACCAGTCCTGCGTTGACGCCAGATAGCATTAAAACTCTTGTTTCCGAAGCTATGACTCAGACTGAGCGTAACCGTACTGCTCAGCAGAATATCAATGCTGCTAATGACCAGATGGTCAAGACACTTGGTTCGCTTGAAAATGCGGCCAATGCGGTCAAGGCCAAAGCCTCCGAAGTTGGTATGACTCTGGAAGCCCTTAAGGACATTGCTGCAAAGAGTCCGTCAGCCTTCCTCAAGATCATGGGGCAGGAAGTGACGCCGAGTCGAGAACCTCTGGACCCTACAAGAGTAGTGCGTGAGAACACTCCCAATCTCACCCCCAACGCTCCTACACCGGGAACTAAAGCATACTACGATAACATCCTGAAAACTCAGGGCCGCGGAGTATACTTTACGCCTCGTATCCAGCAGGAGATTTGGAAGGCTGTACAAGCTGGCACCTACCAACTCTAACATAACAGGATAAGAAACCATGGCTGGTTTTACCTCGGTTGCCCCTGACTATCAGGTCAGAGCGCAGCTTTACAGTACGCAGATTAAGGATATTCTGCTTGCTGACCTTCAGGCCACGACTTACGTGGACTGGATGACGGACTTCCCGGACGGTACGACTTTTAATATCCCGTCTATCGGTCAGATGGAAGTTGATGACTACGTCGAAGATACGGCGATCAAGTATCGTGCGTTCGCGACTGGTAACTTCACCTTCTCGATCACCGAGTATCTGTCCAGCGGTACGTACATCACCGAAAAGGATAAGCAGGACTCGTACATCTCGGCACAGATCATGTCGCAGTTTGTTCCTAAGGAACATCGCGCGATCATGGAACGTGTTGAGACAGACATCCTGAAACTCGCGAACTCGCAGACTCTGTCTGATCCGAATACGATCAATGGTGCGGCTCACCGCTTCGTTGGCTCGGGCTCGGTTCAGGACATCACGGTCAAGGACTTTGCCAAGGCGTTGTACGCCCTGAAAAAGGCCAACGTGCCTCAGACGAACCTGATCGCGATTGTCGATCCGTCTGTGGAGTACACGCTCAATACGCTGACCAATCTGGTCAACGTGTCGAACAATAAAGCGTGGGAGGGTATCGTCGCTGACGGTATTGCTTCCGGTATGCGCTTTATCAAGAACGTGTACGGCTTCGACGTTTACACTTCTCAGTTCCTTGCTTCGGCAGCGTCTGAGACTGTAAGCGCAGTTGCCACGGATACGACTGGCAAAGCGAACTTGTTCTTCTCGGCGGCTTCGGATATCACGCCCTTCAAGGGTGCGTGGCGTCAGATGCCTAAGGTTGACAGCAAGTTCAATCAGGATTTCCAGCGTGAAGAGTATGTGACGACCGCACGTTACGGCGTCAAACTGTTCCGCCCGGAAAATCTGGTGGTCTGTCTGACCAATACCGGCTCTGCGGTTATCTCGTAATATAAGGGAAAAGGAACACATAAATGACTAATACGGTTCTTCGTCCCACCGATTACTGGCTCAACTCTGACGGCCTGCTTGTTCGTTATGGACAGGGTTCCGCTCGTGATGCAGTCGTAGGTTCTCCGGTGGTTTTTGGTGACAGTCAGACACTTCAGGCTGTCATTGATTGGAAGCGTCTTCCGACGTTCCAGTCGGCTAACACTACGGGTGTTATCTACGGTGACTATCCAAATGCCTGTATTCCAGCAGGTGCTGTAATTGAGTCCGCCACGTTGTCGGTCAATGCGGCTTTTACTGGAGCAACAGCTATCCTTAACCTCGGTTTGGTTACGGCGGCTGGTGTCGAAATCGACGACGATGGTTTGTTCAATAGTACTGATGGTGCTGTTGCAAACCTCGACGGTGTCGATGACGTTCAGACTGGTACTGGTGCCTTGATTGGTACTGTACTTGCTACGACTGGCTACTTGTGGGCTTCCGTCTTAACTGCCAGCTTTACGGCTGGTAATGGGCGACTCATTGTTTCCTATCGTATGCCGGAGCCCGTCACGCATGACGGTACGCCTGTCTACGCCTAATACCTGATGCTGTGGGGGCTTAAAACACCCCCACTGCTCTCGTAAGGAGAACTAAATGTCTTTCACTCATGAAAAAGGTCACCGCATGGATATGGGCGGGCTCGAACTGGTTGTGGATAGTATCCGCAAGCCAGACGGCTCTCTCGTAGCTGCTGATGGTGATGCACTAACGCCACAGTCAGCCCCGGCTGCCAACGCGGGTGTTGCCGCGACAGACGGCGCAACGACTCCTACTGTCTTCACGATTACCGCGACGACAGGTTCGTTCCCGACGCCGGATGGTGCGTGGACAGTCGCCGATGCTGCCACCCCTACGGTAGCTGAACTTCAGGAAGGTGTTCTTGAGGACCGACTTAATATCGTACAACTCATCGCCGCAGTTGCGGCCCTGAAGGTTACGGTAGCGGCCCTTATCGTCGAGAACGCGACGTTCAAGACTTCCATCAATGCCCATCGCACGGCTCTACTCGCGGCGGGTGTCTACATCTAATGGCACACCACAAGGACCTTACTGGTGTGGACCTGCATGAACCGAAGGGGGTGGCTACGGCCACCTCCGGGCAGGCTTATCTTGCCGATGGTGCGGGCTCTGGTGCATGGACGACCCCCAAGGTAAGTTACGTCACCCTTGAAGCGGTCATTGTTGACATTTCTACAGCAGGAGATTTCTACGTTGTAGCGCCAGTCGCAGGCGTTATCTCACGAATTGATGGTGTTCTGGGGGCTGCAATCTCTGGAGCTAATTCTGCCGTCACATTCGCTATCGGTGGTGTTGCCATCGACAGTTCGGCTATGAGCGTTCTCCAGTCCGGTTCTGCGGCTGGTGACCAATACTCTTCTACACCCTCAGGCCATAATACTGTAGTTGCTGGTAGTCTGATTAAGGTCAGTACTGACGGGGCTTCGACAGGGACGGCACCCTTCACGGTGACGCTACTTGTCAATGTTAGCTGATATGCTCGTCGATAATATACCACATACAGGAACGGTAGTGCAGACAGGAAACGCGGTAGCAGTAACGGCTACGGTAGTGAGTTGGACGGACTGGCTACCACCCGTTCTTTCCGCTATCGCCACCACCATGACTATTGTGTGGATGGGTATCCAGATGACCATAGTTCTTAAGAACTACTTGGAGAAGCGAGAACTTGCTCGGGGCCCTCGTGGTAAGCAAGGAGAGCCCGGACCTGCTGGTGTTACAATCGCACCTATAGACAAGCCTATCGTCATCGCGCCTACTGATCTACTCAAAGCAGAACAGGATGTTCTAAACTTCCACCCAGTGGACCCAACCAAATGAAGATGACATTGCTAGAGATGGTTCAGTCCATCATGTCCGATATGGACAGCGATGAAGTCACTTCTATAAGCGATACTGTTGAGTCGGCACAGATCGCCTCCACTATTCGCGATGTCTACTACCAACTAATCACCGACCAGACGGTTCCTGAGTTTCTCCAGCTTCGTGCATTGGAGACTATGAACCTCACTGACTTCCCTAGTGCTATCAACTATTTCAAAATCCCCGATGATGTCACAATCGTCAAATGGCTACAATATAATGTACAGCAGTCGGGTGATACGACAGATGCTTATAGCTTCTTGAAGTATCGAGACCCAATCGAGTTTATTGATCTGGTGTCTGGTACTAATACGAGTGACGCGACCGCAGTGGCGATCACTGACCCTGATACTGGGTTGGTCTATCATATCTACAATGACAAGGCCCCGCAGTTCTGGACTACCTTCGACGATCATTACATCGCCGTGGACTCACTGGATACTTCCATCGACCCCACCCAAGTGCTAGGGACTAAGACGCGATGCCAGATGTCTCGTATGCCTGTGTGGACTGTATCTGATAGCTTCATACCAGATATAGATGATAACTTCTTTCCTCTGCTTCTTGCAGAGTCTAAATCAACTTGCTTCTTTAATCTGAAGCAACAACAGAACAACAAAATCGAGGGACAATCTCGTGGACAGCGTCTTCGACTCCAAAACCACAAAAACCGGACCAGTGATACCCAGAAAGAGAGTACTGGTTCCACCGGGCCAAATTATGGACGCCGCGCAGGGCGCTCCAACAATCGCCTCAAAGCACCTAATTTCTAAGATCATTGGAGACACGATGTTCTGGGAAGTCGTCTATAAAGAAGGCGGCACAATCCCCCTGCCCTTAAAGGGCCGTTATACATCCAAGACGTTTGCCGACAAAGCTATTGAGGGTTTCCTACTTGTCTCGAACCGCGAACAAAGTTGTAGTCAATAATTTCGTGGGGGGTTTAGTCTCGGATTGTACCGAACTGAACAACCCTCCGAATACGACTATTGACGAAGACAACTGCGATCTGGACCGTAAAGGCTCCCGGAAGCGCCGTCTGGGTATTGACTTTGAGGATGGTTTCGAGCCGTCCAATGAGTCATGGACTGATAGTGAGTTCGCGGATATCTACGTCAAAACCTTTGTCTGGCGTTCAGTTTCTGAAGATGGTACATTGAACTTCCTTGTTGCCCAAGGTGGCAACAAACTCATGTTCTATAATATGAACTCCGAGACTATTTCAGCAGATGAGCTTCCATTCTCTGTCGATCTGGATGACTTCCGTACACCTGCGTACTACAGTACGAGTCAATACGGAGTCCAGATGGCCGCGGGAAAGGGGGCTCTTTTTGTTGTAGGAGAGGCCATTGAACCCTTTGTCATTCAGTACGATAAAGCCACTAATACTATTTCTACAACCGAACTAGTCATCCGTATCCGTGATCTTGAATTACAGGATCATGATATGGGGTATACCGATCAGTTTACAACTCTTACCGCTACACAGAAGTACGATCTCTATAATCAAGGCTGGAATGCCTACACTACCAATAACCCGTCAGGGGATAACTTTTACCATATCCAAGTCCTCGATAACTACTTCTCGATTATTGGGAAATACCCACAGAAAGCTAAGAGTTGGTGGGTCGGTAAGCAGATTGATATCGACACTGGTTCTAATGACTTTATTCCTCAATCCTACGACCAAGCATATGTAGGCAGTACTCTTGCCCCACTGGGAACGTATATTCTTGAAGCCTTCAATAAGGATCGCTCTGCGGCCTCTGGCATCCCCGGGCTTCCTGTTGTTACGGAGACATCGCGCCCAACAGCAGTTGCTTTCGGGGCAGGCCGTGTGTTCTTCGGGTTCAAGAACAAACTCTACTTTTCTCAAGTTATACAAGATGACTTCACGGTTGCTGGTAACTGCTATCAGGTAGCAGACCCAACTGCGGAGAAGATCAACGATCTAGTAGCTACAGATGGCGGAGTATTGCAGATCATCGACGCTGGTACGATCTTCAAGTTGATGACCTTTGAGAATGCTGTATTTAACTTTTGCTCGAATGGCGTCTGGGCGCTTGGCGGAACATCGGTAGGAGCGGGCTTCTCCGCAACAGATTTCTCGGTCTATAAGGTCACAGAGACCGCGGCGCTCAGCCCCCGTTCAATTATTTCTATCATCGGTACTCCCGTCTGGTGGGCTAAAGATGGCATCTATACATTAATAGGAGACCCAGCAAAGCAGGGTTATTCGGCTCAGAATATCCTTTTGGGAAAACTTCAACTTTACTATAATGCTATTCCGCCCCTCAGTAAGCTCTATGCTACAGGGGATTACGATCATTTGAAGAAGACGATTACTTGGATTTTTAACTCTCAGAATGAAATCATAGGGGGTAATAAGTTCGTCTGTGATAAGGCTCTGAATTATGATACACTACTCAAGGCTTTCTACCCATACAGTATATCTACTGTCACCCCGGGTAATAGCCCCCATATTGTAGATTGTTTCTCAGCACTCGATGTTCTCGCTTCATCTGGGGAGGATACAGTAGTTGATGAACTCGAACATACTGTGATTGATGAAGCCGATGAAGTGGTGACGGTACAAACTACTGTACTAGGTAATGCCACTAATACAACAAGTCTCTTGAAATTCTATACCTTCTATAAGGACTAATCTTGAATGGCAACCTATAATAAATTCAATCTCACTACCCAGAATATGATGAAAGGTGTGATGAATTTCAATAGCGACACTATTAAGGTGGCATTATCGAACTCTGCCCCTGTTGCTACTAATGCTGTCTTTGCAGATATTTCTGAAATTTCGGCTGGCAACGGATATTCTGCCGGGGGTTCTACTACTACTATTAGTATTAGTAATGCTTCCGGGGTAGAAAAAATCGTAGCCACAGATGTAATCTTCACAGCCTCCGGTGGAACAATCGGCCCATTTAGATATGTTATAGTCTATGATGATACACCAACATCTCCGGCGGACCCTCTAATTTCGTGGTTTGATTATGGATCGTCTATTACTCTTAATTCTGGAGATACATTCACTGTAGACTTTGATGGTACTGCTGGCTTCTTTACGGTAACATAATGGCAAGTCCGACCACTGATGGTGTAGCCACTAATGGTACATGGACGGGAACGTCCTCGGCTACCGTATCGTTGACGACCAGCAATACAAACGACTTAATTGTAGTTGTCGTAAGTATTTCTGACGCTTCAACACCCCCCTCTGTGAGTTCAGTAACAGCCTCTGGACTAACCTTTACTCGTCGTAATCAAGTTCAAGAGACATCAAGTGGAACTACTAAAGTTACGGGGGAAGTTTGGACTGCCCCATCAAGTGGAGCATTAAGTGCTCTTGTTATAACAGTTACAGCGGCTGCAACAGTTAATAGCGGATGTATTGTTGCCTTTGGCGTTAATGGTCTAAACTCATTAGCTACCCCATGGGATACTAATGCTTCATTACCCTCCACGGGACAGACCACGACAGGCACAACCTCTGCTGCTGTCACTTATAGTACCACATTTGCTGACGACCTGCTCTTTGCTTATTACGCTGGTGATAAATCGGGTGCAGGAAGTGGAACACCTTCAGGGTGGACTTCCGTGGGGGCTATTGCAGGACATTTTGGATCAAGTCGTTTTAATGGGCTTGGCGTTTTTGTCAAATCTGTTTCAGCAGTTCAAACATCTCAAACATTCACACCGGCTAATAGTACAGCAGGTGGGTTAAATTCTGTTACTGATGCAGATGCTTTTACTGCTGATGCCGCATCCACTGCTTATAGCCTTTCTATAGCAACAGGCTCTTATTCTGTGGCTGGGCAGACGAGTTCTTTTTATATTGGAAGAACCCTTCTAATCCCCACAGGACTATATCTTGTTACTGGGAGTTCAACTGGAAATACACAGTCAATAGTATTATCAGTTGAGACTGGAAACTACTTCTTAGAAGGTTTAGATGTAGGATTAACATCTTCCTCAAAATTTCATGGAACTTTCTCTGAATTTAATAATGAGTCCTTTCTAGACTGGGGAACTAATGATTTTAACTCATTCTTAGCCATTAGTCAATCAGATGATGCTATTGATGTCAAAGAACAGACCCCTTACATCTATACGTTTCTAAAAGAGACGACAGACTCAGATGAAAATAGTGAAGGAGCTACTCTCACCGGGTATTGGGATTGGGCTAATGATACTACGTCTCTACGGGTTTCTCAACCGATTGAAATCTATAAATTTCATAATGGTTTTCTCGTCTGTGCCCGTAAACATAAAATGAGAGGAAGAGGCCGACAATTACAACTTCGGTTCGATAGCGAGACTGGAAAGAATTTTAACCTTTTGGGATGGGCTGTTTTTTATACCCATAATGCGCAACAGTGAGCACTATCTTTACTAAAGCTCCCTCCTTTATTGGAGCGACTTACACAGCAGACTCTGACACGTCGGCTATCAATGGTGCTATAGGGTATTCAACTAATACTTTAATGGTGGGGGAAGATGGGAACTTTTATTATCTAACTTTTGGATTTTATCCCGGATTTAATCCCAATAACAATTCGATAGTATGTGCTCAAACTGGAAATGTCAATCTCATTACATTGGCCCGACTTGCAGCGGATGGAGCAGTCAGTGGTAGTGAAACCTATATTTATCTTCCATGCGCCGGGACTAAATATTTCTGGGTAATTGGTATTGAGTCTACAGGGCATGTTACTCTTCTATATTCCGGGGTCTTATATAAGATTGAGAATGATACTACCTTTACTAAAGTCGGAGGATTTGCTCAATATGATACTCGTGATGTAGGTCCCGGTGGATTATTTAGTCAGTTGGGAACATACTCAATCCAGACTAATGCCGCTAAAAATCGCGTATATTTTTCATCTTCTTTAAGTCTGTGGGATGCTTCTGCGGCACAACATCGTTGTGGTATTGCATCACTCCCGATTAGTGAAGAGACTTTTGTTACTCCCCTCTTATGGGATGTTAGTCATTCATTACTAACAGACAATTTTTATAATTATGCCAATAATACAGGTAATCATCAGGCACTCACATTAATCCCTGATATAAGTTCACTAGGGTATCATTATCTCCTGACGGTTCGTCAGAAAGATTATGACTATATGTCGAGCCATTTAGGAGAAAGTACTTCTTATAGTCTCTTTACTAGACCCGGTATTTATATGTGGAGACCGGACACTGAAGTACTAACTGATCTTACTGATACATTTGGAGTCACTGATTTTGGTACGCATCTAGATAACTCTAGTTCGTCTGATGCCAAAGATGATTATGTTGGGTGTAGCACATTCAGTTTCGATAATCGCCAGTACGTATGCTTCAATAGATCATACTCACTTCGAGCAGACTTGATGACATTGAACACCGGAACCTATGTGCACACGACTATCTTCGATTGGGATAGTGAAGAGGCCGACAAAGTCTATGATGACCACTCGGCCCTTTTCAATGTTCTAACCGATACTGGCTCGTCACTGGCTGGAACGTACGCCCCTAACACGGTGCAGGTGGGTCTACTCGGCAGTACCCTCTATTATCTTTGGGGTAATGTCAACCTTGCTGGTGGACAAGCGGATGTAGTGGGGGGGTTACTTGGTCTAGCATCTGATAACCCGGGGGCCTATCACGCCTACTTCTCTGAGTTCAGGAACCCAGATTACATCGACTGGGACGCTGCGGGGGGAGCAGACTTCTCGTCTGACCTCTATACTTCGTTCTATCTATCGTCTGAGAACTCACTCTTCATGGAAGCACCATGGGTCATTTCTTACCTAGACAATACTACAGACTTTATTGTCGATCAATCAGAAGTCCAAATCGTAGACGAATTAGGAAATTCAGTCTACGTGATGCCCTCGCTCTTGTTGACGCCAAAGTGGGACTGGACAGAGAGTCTCTCTAACTTCAAATCGGGCCCGACCCTCGATGTCTATCAACTGCGCACGAAGACCACTGTAAGTGATAAGCGTACACGAGTTCGCGGCAAAGGGAGAGCCCTACAACTTCATTGGCAGTCCACTTCTCACAAGCCCTTCAATCTCTTAGGATGGAGTATTATTGTTGACGAAAATGCCACGTACTAAAATCCCTAAGATTGGTGAAAGCAAGATCAGATTTGATCTCTATTCTTGCCCTGCCTTCCGTATCTTCGGCGATCTGTATTCTGATAAGCGCCTCTTCCTCCACCTAAAATTCCATGCTCCCAAGATGACACCTTCAATTATGAAGGAGGGAATTAAGGCGGTGGCTATGATTAAGATTGCCGCAGCGCAGGACGGGATCAAGATGCTTGATATTCTTGTGCCTGAAGACCTCGTCAAGTTCGAGTCGATCTTCGGATACGAAGTTGTTAACGTCTACGTTAGAGCGGATGAAAGTAAGATTATCCACATGGCACAGAGGACTGACTAATGGGTTTCGACCCTATCTCCATCGGGCTTATGGTTGCTGGCACCGCGGTATCTGCGTATGGTCAGTACAAGACCATGCAGTCTCAACAGCAGCAGTTGAGGGCGCGGCAAGCGATGTCCAACCTTCAATCCCAGAATGAGCGTCTCGATCAGGTTCGACAGGGCCGGATTAAGCAAGCTCAAATTCTACAGATGGGTGAAAACCAAGGCGCTGGTGAGTCCTCTTCTGTCACGACTGGTATGTCTGGTGTGCAGGGACAAGTTGAGAGTAATATAGGGTACATCAATAACCAGCAGTCTGTGTCCAATAGTATCTTCTCAGCCCAGCGTTCTGAAGTTTCCAGCCGGGGTATCACGTCTCTAGGCGGGGACATCAAGGAAATGGGTGCGACACTATTTGACCCTGACGTTCAGGCTGGTATCAAGAATACTTACAACAACATCTTCGGGGACTAAATGGCTGATAGCAGCGAACCGTCCACTCTCTTCGAACAGATTAACCAGCAGAATAATCCAAAACCCTCGGGCGTATTTGAAGGTATGGACCTTGCTGGGTCCACGATGACACCTAACCGTTACTCTCCTGACCAGACTCAGGTGACTGCGGGACTGGCCTCTCTCGCGCAGCAGAAGCTCAATCTGGCAGACTACGCGCCTGATAGTGATGCTCTACACACTCTGACGGCTGACAATGCCCAGATCATCGCGCAGGGGAAGGAGAAGGAACTCCGCGCTCAAGTCGCGCAGGCTTCTCAGACCGATGCCGTTCAGCGAAACTTGAAACTTCAATCAGATATTGTGAATAACCGCGGTCCGGGGCTCAGTCTTCTGCCGTTACGAAGTGTGGTGCAGGACGGCTTTGACTTGCAGGCACAGGGCCATGACCCAGACGCGCTAGAGGATCACGGTATTGCTCAGTTGCAGTTGATGGCGGCTAAAGACCCGGATCAGGCTGCTCTTATGTCTACCCTGACGCAGTCGGGTGGTCTACTCCACCAGATGCATGACAATGCTGTGAAGATGGAACTGTTTGCTCGTGAGATCGACGCGCTAAAACAGCACGTAGATAACGAAGGTTTCGTAGAGAAGGCTGGTGACTTCGCCCGTAGCCTGTGGCCTACCATGTCTGTCTGGGGTCGCCGCGGTAATGTGGAGGGTGCCGGGAGCCTGACAAACTCGCCCTCAACGAATGAGAATGAGGAAGCCAACGCCCTTTGGAACATGCCTCTCGCTAAGTTCAAACAGCAAATCCCTCAGGTTATGAACAACTTCACCAGTGTCCTTGGTGGTATGGGGAATGACTACAGACGTGGTCTCGACATTGCCAAGCAGTACTACGATGGTGGTTTGAACAATAGCGACAGCATGAGTGCTAACTTCTGGGACGCTGTAGATGTTGCTTCTGTAGTCCCGGTGGGTACGTTCCTCAAGATCGCGGGCTCGGCCTCCAAGGTCTCCCGTATCGTCGGTAATAGGGTAGGCTCCGCGGAGATCGTGGCTGGTGATCTTGCCAAGGATATCCATGGTGTTGCTGATCCGGCGCACTCCCTACAGAACCCTGCTATCTCGATTGAAGAGTCTCTGCCGTCGTCTCTGGCGGCAGGAGCTACGCGCCCGGATATTGGTATCCCTGCTGACGTGGCTCGCCGGTTGAATGAGACGAGGGCTACGGTCCAAGCGGTGCAGGACATCCTGCCGCGTGTCTCCCGGCTAGAACCCACACAGCTTCAGATGGCTGTAGATAAGGCTGTGAAGTCCGCTGCTTCTCGGTACTCTGACGAGATCGTAGACATGAAGCAGGCGACCAAAGGCATTGTTCCTGACACAGAACCCGGAGTATTCCCCAAGGTTCAAGAAGCCCCTGAGAGTTCCCCGGTACTTGATCCTGAAGCTGACCTAGACAATCTGAGCTACTTCAATGCTCGTGGTGAAGTCTATCAGGCTCCAGAGAATGAAATCCGTGTTCCTAAGAACATGGCCGAGGAACATGCTCTCGAAGTCCAGCAGCTTGAAACAGAAGCGGCTCTCCGTGCGTCTGGCCGTCCGTTCGAGAATGGTGCAGAGATCGGTGGTATTCGGTCAATCCCGATGCTGTCGAAGGATAAGCAGAGTGGTATCTATTCTCTGAATATGTATCTCGGTAAGAAGTACTCGTCCGGTGGGTTTCTCTCGAAGGCTGGCGCTACTGAAGCTGCAACTCGTAAGGGACTCGGCTCCTTTGAGACGCATCAAAACTCCGATGGACAATGGTTCGTGAAGGTTCAGCACCCGGTCACTGAGACGGGTATCGCCCAGCCGGTACTATCTCGTGCGGACTTCAAGGGTGTCTATTCTGTCGGCCAGTACCTGAAGACGTTCGACAACGTCATGCCCGAACTCTTCAACCGGGCTCGTATCAACCAGACCCTTGGTAAGTCCAAGTCTATTGAGGAAGTCTACAAACCTTACGTCAATAACATCATGAAGCTGGGATCAAAGTCTCGTAGGCTCGTAGCCAAGGTCGCCACGGTCCAAGAGGAAGCGCAGCGGTGGTTTACACATCCTGAGTTTGAAGACGCGTTCCTTCGCGGTTCCGGCAGGATGCCCACGGAGAAGGAGTCCCTCGCGTTCTACTCTGCCCGCGAACTTTCCGACTTGAATTGGCATACCTTCAATCGCGAGGTGTATATCGAAAAGGCTCGGCGCGGGTTGGAAACGGTAAGTGCCCGGAACCCCGCACTCGATTTCGACACGGGAAAAGTAAATGGCCGGATCATTGAAAACCCCGACTTCGATAAGCTCCGCGTCTTTGATGTTGACGAGGGGGCCCACTATCCAGCGGGTAGTGCTACTGATAGTCTGAATGAAAAGATCGCTACAGGGAAGTATCGGGTTCTCGATCTCGAAAGTCCCATTAAGAACCCCGGAGACGATCCGGTTAAGACCTTGTTGGTCCATGAAAGTAACTCCACTATTGAGCCGCTCGCTAAGGAGCAGCTTGGTTATGTCCCCGGCGGAAGCCGCGAGAACCGTTTCAAATGGTTTGTGAAGCAGGCCGATCAAGGCAGCTTCAAGGATGGTAGTACGTACTGGGACCGCCCAATCACACATATTGCGGCAAGAACTCACGCTCAAGCAGATGCTTGGGCACAGGGAATGGAACGGGCTCGGCTGGCCTACGGTGATAAGACGCTATCTGAAGCAGAGAAACGTCTTATCATTGACCGCTCTCCTGCTGAGAGCTTTGATCGCTTTGAGTCTATGATAGACCGTGGTGAGATCAATCCTAATCATCCTTTTGAGACTCTTTTCGATAAAGAGCAGCCTAAGGCTATGTCTCATGTCGGGGACAAGGATACTCTGTGGGCCACTAGTGGAGAGACTCCGCAGGAGCAGTACATGATCTCAAAGGGTCGTATGTACTACTCGAAGAAGGGCGACCGTCTCCGTGACCCTAGCGGGAACTATGCTGAAATTCTTGATCCGTTCACAACCCTGAACCGGGCTATGGAGAATGCTGTTCAGACGAATGCCTTCTCTGATTACAATAAGAAGGTGGTCGAAGAGTGGGGCCGAGTTGCTGCCCCATACTTGGACAAGAACTCCCTGCACGGTAATACCGATCCCTACAACGTCTTCATGAACGGAAAGATCAGCCCTGACTTGATCCGTTCAAAGAATGGACAGGCTTTCGCCAACCAACTCGATATGGTCCGCAACACTCACAAGCGGTTCATGTTCGGGCAGAACCCCGAGCAGCGTCTCACCTATACGGCATCTCGTAGATTTGCTGACTGGGTCGAAACAAAAGGTAAGTGGGGGGAATACCTTGCCCAAGCCGCCTATGATAAGATGTCCGCCAATCCAGTAGCGGCTGCCAAAGGGTACGTCTACGATATACATATCGGTATGTTCAATCCTACTCGTTTGTGGTTGCACACTCAGACCGCAGCACTAGCCTTCATGCAGCATCCTGTCTACGGTACTCGCGCTATGGCGATGCTGCCGTGGGTGGAACACGCTATGATGAACGGGTCCGAGAATGTCCTCGACTACTACGCCAAGAACCTTGCCTTCATCCATGGTCTCGATCCCAATGACTTCAAGGATATGGTTCGTGGTATGCAGAACTCTGGTTGGCTGAATGTCTCTGGTGAGCAGTTGATGCTCGACCGTTACATGGGTCGTCTTGGTGGGTCCGCCTTCAAGAAGGGTGTGGATAACGTCAGGAACTGGGGCCGTATCTTTCAGAACACCTCAGAGCGTTTCAACCGAGTGAACGCGTTCCAGATCGCTTGGCATAAAACACGAGACGCCTTCCCCAAAATGGCTGCTAACTCTGAAGAGTTTATCGGGCGTGTGAACCGTGAGGCTGATCTCTTGGATAACAACATGACCACCAGCAGTCAGGCTTGGTGGCAGCGGGGTCCGCTCTCCGTGCCAACACAGTTTATGGCGTACCAGACCCGTATGCTGGAGCGCATCCTCCCCAAGACGCTCGGGGGTTCGTCCGAAGTATCCACTGCTCAGAAGCTCCGCTTGGCAGCAGGTGGCATGTTGCTCTACGGCGCTGGTGGTGCCCCCGGAGGTAAGGAACTCCTTGACTGGATCAATACTCAGTACGCTCAAGCCAATGAAGGCAAGCCCATGAGTGCTGACACCATGAGAGAGTTCGGCAGAGGTATCTACGATACTGCTCTCCATCAACTCTCTAGTGGTAAACTCGACACCGACATCTCCAGCCGTGCTGGACTCGGGGGATTTACGGACGATCTGTATGAGAAACTGACCAGCGGCGACATGAACAATGTCCTCGGGGTCATGACTGGCCCCATAGGTGCGCAGGTCGGAAATACGTGGGAGGCTGTTGGCAAAGTAGCCATGTACATGAAGGCCGAGCAGACCGGGTCCGTCGATGCTCAGACTTGGGGTCTGATCGCCGGGGATGCAGCACAGCAAATCTCGACCGTGAACAACTCTCTCAAGGCTTACTGGGTCTATAAGACCGGACAACTCCGTGATCCCAAGAGTGGTGAGCCTATCACCTCTGAGGATCAGATGTATGTCATTACTCACGCTCTGGGTATTCCTTCGTTCTCGGAAGTGGATAGATGGGATATCATAACTCGTAATAAGGACCGGCAGCAGCACGTTAAGGACCTCGGTAAGGTTCTGGCTGGTATTCGCCGTTCTGCCTTCGATGCCATGAATGATGGCGACGAGAAGAAGCAGGAGTACTACAATAACCTAGCCTCTGGTGTCATGCAGGAGTTCCACGATGATCCCCTGTTGATGCAGCAGGCTGCCGCAGAAGCCAATAAAGAACTGTCTCGTGGTGGCTTCTCTTATGACCAACTCAAAGTTCAGTCTGTTAAGAAGACTGGCGTTTTACCGCAGGAGTAATAATGGCCGATTTCACAGGTGGACAACTCCCCGATCCCCAGCGTGTCTATTCCCCTTCGGGTGGAGGTGCTGATAGTAGCGCCGGTATTATAGGTGGCGCTCTTGGGGGCTTGTCCCAGATTGCTGGTGCCGTGTTCAAACGTGAGGGTGAAACAGCCCGAGCGCAGGAAGGCAATGACCTCGCTAAACAGATCAGCGATCTAGTCATGAGTAACTCTTCGTCCAAGCCCACGCCACTAGTTGGACAGGGCACAGGCGATCCGATGACTGATGCCGGAGTCAACTCGACTACTGGTAAGCAACTCAATACTGATCTGAACCGGGTAGGTGCCGCTAGTTCTCAGGGGACTATGTCTGAGACCGAGATACTCACTCGCTCGACGGCTCTCGTGCAGGACGCTATTACCAAGGACCCGCTCCACGCTGACTACTACAGGAACCTCGCCAAGGAGACGCTGGGCGTAAGCCCCACGGCTGAACTCTTCGCGATGTCTAACAAGGCCGCGGAGTTCGATAGAGGTCTGGCACAGGAAGTCGCACAGACAAATACGATGGCTGCTGCCAACGCAGGTGTTACGATCCTAACACCTGATGGTCAGCCCGATCTACAGAAGATGGCGGCTGCGGGTGCCTCAATCCTTCAGACGGACAAGGACGTTGCCAAGCAGCTACAGGCTGCACAACTTGCTTCGGCACAGGCAGGGACCAAACTATCCCACACCGATCAGGTTAGTCTTGAAGTCAACACGGCGATGGGCGGGTTGTATCCTATCTTCGAGCAGGTTCATGGTTCGCTTCTGAATAACCTCCCGGCTCTTGTCGCCAAGTACGGTGCAGCGGGTAGGGATCAGACTGTAGCCCAGTTGTCTGTAGACCTGAATAACAATCAAGCCCAGACGATGAACTATATCGACGGGTTCATCATCAAGAACCACATTAGTCCTGAGGCTGCCAAGCAGATTAGGGATGAGTCAAAGAGTATGTTCGATGACTATCGGACACTATTTGGGGACCCGAAGCAGAGTCTCGATCAAATCAGTGCGAATGCTCGGACACTCAAGGATGCCCAGACGCTTGGGCAATTGAACTTCCGTAAGCAGATGCCAGTTGCTGCCAAGATCAAGGACGTTGTAGGCGATCAGGGTATTGCTGCTCTCTTCGCACAGGACTCTATCTTGAATGCTAACGTCCAGAGCGGGCTTCAGAGGGAGACGGGAAACTTCTTGCAGGGTAAGCCTACAGCTACAGACGTTGCTAGTCTAGCGGCCTCTGCTATGATTGGTGACTACAATGTCTCACAGGAACAACGTCCCCACTGGCAGAGTGCTGTCACTACAGGCTTGGTCAAGACCGCTACTCTATTGTCTCAGACCCCAGATAAGTTGTCACCACAGCAGCAGGCTGCCTTCGGGCACTCGATGGTTCAGATTAGTAATGTCGCTCTGAATGATAAGAGCCCGAAGAACCTTGAGAACGCTGCGTCAATCATCAATACTCCGGCGATGATGCGGACGTTCCTAAACTTCGCTAAGAATGATGCTAATGCCGACCACACGCCTATCGTAGCTCTTGGAATGAACTCTCTTCTATATCAGCACATTGCTGCTGCACGGCGAGTTCTCATTCAGGGGGAAACAACTAGCTTCCAGCTTCCCCAGCCTCACGGTAATGTTGATCCTCTTGTAGCTGCTCGTGCAGGTTATGGTCCGGCTCAGAACATTACGGTCCATGCAGGCGCAGTCTATAATCCGCAATCCGGTCAGATGGAGTTCCAGATGAAGGCAGAAGGACCTGATGGTAAAGACTATAAGTTGACAGCACAGCAGGCGCAGGAGTCTCTTAAGGACTTCTCTGCATATCGGAATAGTGTCTTACAGGTCAATCGCTCCCTTGATGCTATGACCGTATTGAAAGACTACACTCATGACGGATCGGATCAGTTCAAGCCTCTTGAAATGAAGGGGATAGCCGCACAATCCGCGGGTATGCCAATCAAGGCTGGTATGTCTATCCCGCAGCCGAAGGTTACGCAGCAAGAGTCCGATACTCGTAGCTTTGCTGATAAGGTCAATAGCCCTAAGTTGGAGGGGGGTGCACCCGATGCAAAGAACCCACGGTCTAGTGCCTCAGGTTATGGACAGTTCATCAAGGGTACATGGCTCGATCTCGCCAAGAAGTCTTTCCCGGATGAAGTTAAAGGACTGAACGATACTCAAATCCTGAACCTGCGTAACGACAAAGCCTTCTCGGATAAGATGATCGACGCCTATAAAACGCAAAACGCCAGCAAGCTAAAAGCCGCTGGCATTGAAAACCCGGATGAAGCGGACCTATATATGGCCCATCACTTCGGCGCGGAGGGTGCAATCAAGATTATGAATGCCCCTATCCGCGGTAGGCTGGAGGATATTCTCTCTCCAGAAGTCATGAAAGCTAACCCCGACCTGAAGGGGAAGACACCGCTCGATATCTACAAGAAGTACTCAGCCGCCCTTAGTGGTCAATCCGGTTGATCTCCTGAACTAACTGCTTGAACGTCAGAACGCTGGAGGTAGATGTCTCTATCTTTGGTGACTTTGACGACTGGACCGAAAGGCTTCCGTTCCTTGTATTTGGGGCGGGGGCCTTTTTCTTTTGTGTCTTCATGATTTGAGCGGGACAATCGTATACCCCTGCGATCTTAGATACTTGAGGAAGAACTCGGATTGACTGAGCGCCCCACACTGCTCTTGAAGGGGTCGATTAGCAAAGTAGTAGTCGAGAACGCGCCCGAGGGAGATGCGATAAATGGGACCTGACATTTGATTATTCCTTGGTACTTGAGGGCATGGATCAGCCACACCATGTTGGCAACGAAGATCAGAAGCCCGCCAGTGAATGAAATGTACTGGCCAAGGTGTGGATAATAGTAAAGATTATAAGCGCCCCATAGGCTAGTCCAAGCAGTGACACCCCAATGGACGCCACGTACTTCTCGATCTCTTCGTATGATGGAAACATTGTGTACCTGTAGGAGCCCAATACCGAACTCGAAGATGCCGTTGATTAGGTCAGAGACTTGGAAGATCATTAGGGACAACCCCAGAGTAGGGACGAATACCAAGTTTGACTAGACGCGCTTCCTCCATCAACTGAAGCTGGGCGCAAGCCCGCCAAACTGCTTGTGCGAGTTCGTACTCACCTGTTTCTTCATCCACGAAGTCAGGAGTTATCGTGTGACGAGTGACGCAATCCAACTGGTCAGTAGACTTACTACGTGCCCAATGAAGGGGTTCACCCGGGTTATGTTTATTGTTACCCGCCACCGATACTCTCGCCACAGCAGCCAGAGCATCAGGGAAGTACATAAGAGCCCCAGAATAGATTGGGTCTGCTTTACGCTCGGCACTGTTTTTACTGCGCAACTGGATCATACTTATTCATAATCCTTTTGAGTTCGTGGATGCTCTCGATAGCGGTGACGTGGTGGACAGAAATACCCCCGCCCTTTTCCCACTCCTGACAGTTCCGCGGGTCATCATCTACGAGGACCTGAAACTTGTGCCCAGAGTGTCCAATGAAGTTCTGCTTTTCAGAGCGGAGACAACAAAGGAAATGATCTCGTTCCAACCGCCCGAGCTTGGCATTGATCCATTCGAGCTTATCTTCACTCACGTTGATCGGACTATCATCATGAGGCTTGGCCGTTAGGACATACACCGGATACTGATTGGCGTAACGCCAGAGCATGTCTGCACCGGGCATCAGTGGGATACCTGTCCAGAAGCCCGGGGTGTGCATAGCCTCTCGCTTGAGAGCCTCACCCTTCAGAGTTTCCTCTGTCCAGTTCTTCCGTGGTTCATACCACTGCTCATTGCGGGGGATACCAAGGTCTCGAACGTGTGTGTTGAAGTCCGCCAGCACACCGTCCATATCAAGATAGATCATTCGTCGTCTTCCACTCCTAATTCTTGTTTGAACAACTCCCCTTTCTCAAGGATTGTGTCCCAGTATTCTTCAATGATATCTTCTACAGGAACCTCCAGAAGTTCACAAAGTTCTGCCGAGGTGTAACGGTCGGCGAGTCTGTCTTTGGCTTCCTGTACGCGCTCAGTGTCAACCATGTCATTCATCTCTACCCCTTAACGCAAGGTGATGTTGGCCTTGGTGATGGGGCCTGAACTCCACGATCCACAGTCACCACACTGGAACCGCTGTTTCTTACCTGCTCGCGTGATGGCGTATCCACGCTTAGTAATGTTGTCACTCAGGCATGTCGGACAAGTCAACCCATGTTGATTGGCTAAGATATTCAGGTTAGGGTGGTCCGTCATGAAAGGCCGGAGCCTGAGATAGACACGCTCTAGCAGATCAACGTCCTGTGCGTTGTACCGCTTCATATCAGACCATGCCTTCATGTCGCCTGCCATACAGCCGACCCACATGGCAAAACCCTTGTGGACGATCTTGTGGCCTTCTCCGAGATAACCACCGAGTTCATCCAGCTTGTTGCTATCGAAGCGGAAGTACTTGTAGGCGACCTTACGGGTGTCGATGGTCTTGTAGAATGATGGAGCACCTAGACCATAGAAAGCGAAGCGAGCGTTGATCTTCTTGATATCGAAGGCGTCACCGTGATGGGCGATGATAACATCAGCTTCATCAAGCAATCCGAAGATGAACTTCACGAGCCTTTTGTCATCTACTATCCCAGCTTTATAACCGGGAAAGTCGGGAAGCCCCACCACGGTCGTCTGTTTCTGCCCCTGCCACTTATATCCGATGGACAAAATCTTGCAGTGTTCGAGAATTTTCAGAATATTCTGCTCGTAATATCCCCACGCGTACCCGGTCAGGGGACTTGTTTCGATATCAAGGAACAGCACCTTGGGTGTATTATTGTTCACTATTATGCCTCAATGTGCTTGAAGATATCATCATCACCGAACAGACGAATACGCTGTTTGACTTCGGCAAAGTCCATGAACCCAACATCGGTAACTGTGGTGCCCCACTTCTTAAGACGAGTGGTCAGGGTATTGGATAAGCTATCTTCTAGTTTTTGTTGGTCCGCGACGATCTCGTCATAAGTTAGCTTGCGAACACGCGCGGACAAATGGCGCATAGCAAGAGTGATAGTGCTTTCTCGGAAGGAGTTGACGTTGCAGTAATGAGCAACGGCATCGTTGACTTCGTAGGCGACGGAGGTAGAGAAGTAAACGATCTTTCCGTCCTTGGTCGTAACGGTTTGTCCCGGGAGATGGATGACAGCCTCACAGACTGAGACCAGTTCAACCTCATGAACGAAGTACACTCGCCAATGAAAGCCCGGTTGGAGTTCCTTAGGATTGCTCCCCAACGTCCACCGAACGCCTCTCTGGAAGCTCTTGACGATAACGAATGGCATCATAGCCAGTAGGTTATTCGCCAAGATGTCGATGATATTACCTAGCTCATTCATCTTTTTAGAGCGCCGTGGTCTTCCATACAGCGAACTGCGATACCCGCGATTTTTCTCATAACATGCAGAGCCAAAATATCACCGGGCGAGTCTGTCCATGCAGATACTAATTTTGTCTGGTAGGCTTGTAGCATAGTAATATAATCACCGACTGAATGGCCTTCACCATGATTTTCAGTTCGATCAGGCCCGAGGGCGTTTTGGTACTCGCGCTCAGTATCAATCGCGTCATAGACTTCTTTTCTCGATGTCATTCGTAGAACCACTTCCTTGGTATTGTCTTGTGAGCCCAGACATAGCCGTTCTTGTCGGCCCATTGGGCACAGGTGGTGTCACTGCCTTTACGGATACGCCCGTGAGCGTTGTAGAAGACGATGCGGATATCCTTATCGGGATGCTGCTTCTTCACAGCTATCATCTTCCGACGGGCTCCGGCATCAAACTCGCCCTTGCCCTCAATGTAGATTTTACCCGGACTCTTCTTCTTGTCTAAGGTGAAATCGGGGAGGTACTCGCACTCTAGAATGTACGGTAGCTTCTCCGGCTCGTATTTTGCCCTCCCCGTATGCCTTAGACTATTCCACAGCTTCACCTCGAACTTGTTTCGGGGTGTACTCAATCTTCACTCCCCACAGCATGACGCCAACCTTCTGTCCCGAAGTTGTCGTCTTCCTGATTGTCGTCTAGAAAGTCCTCCAATTTATCAATATAATCTAAGAGTAGTAGAATATCATCACTACCCTTTGCCCTTTTACGGATATTCCGTAGGAGTTTTGGACCCATCTTAGGCTAGATCGGCCAGTTCAATACAACGGACTTCCACCGGGTTGGCGAGGAAGGTCACAGTACCATCTTGCTGGCCCACACCAATATAGGGGTTCATGAAGACTAGCAGGCCCGTCTGAACACGGACAGTATCATTCATGAATGTGAATGTGATTTTACGGGGTGCCGGGGGAGTATTGTCATTCTCGTTTGCCGCGGGCTGCGGCTTCGCAAAGGGGACGACTGTAGCGCCGTTCTTCTTCTCATTTTCCAATAGCTTATTCCTTATCTACTTTGGGTTCACGAGCCACGACTGTTAGAAACCGTGGACCGTTTGAATAAAAATACGTCTGCAAATTAGGCCAACAACTCTGTTTATGCTTGCAATATGAACAACCAGTATCGAGTTTCATGTTCCCGGACTTGCCGTCAGGGACCTCGTCGTAGCAACGCTCCGGCGGGTTAGGAGAGGCGACCACTTCCTTAAGGTGGGCAATCCTTTTCTCTACGTCATATAGTTCAAACTCTTCCTTCGGGACATTCATCAGGCAGATATGCCCGAGTGTCTTGTCGATTACGAAGAAGGCCCCGTCGGTAACTCTTCCGTCAACCTTATCCCCATGAGCATATCCTGACAGTTGCCACATATACCCAAATGAGTCATCTCGTCGTAGAGAGCCGTCTGCAAACTTCTTATAGCTGAACGTTGAGGCGGATTTAGCATCGACAAGAACTCCGTCAATCCTCCCGTCCATCGAGCCTCTGACGCCTTCAATATCAACAACTGCCTGCGAATGAGTGACTTCATGTCCAGCCTCGGTGGCAAGGAACAAGAGCATCCGTTCGAGGATGTCCCCGAAGAGGAACTTGATACGTGCTGACGCATCTAGCTTCTCGGGATTGGGGCTGGCCTCGGGGTGGGCATCGTACCAGAGTTGTCTGTCTGGCTTCCCGAGGTTGGACATTCGTAGCCTGAAAGGTTCTTTGGGACGTGCAGCCTCGGCAAGTCTAGAGGAAACAACCTCGGCGATGGCTTGACCAAGAGCAGCCACGTTGACAGGATCACACTCATGACCTTCCGTGAATAGTGCTTGAATGTCTTCGACGAGTGTATCAATGGTTTTATCCATCTATATCCTCGACTAGATCATAGTCACCGGCCTCGATCTGGTCCATAGCCTTATTGATTTCTCGACACACGCTTTCCGGTGTAGCGTTTGGACCCGGCGTAAAGCTAAAGTTATTGCACTTATGGTTGGGATCATTGAATAGACGATCCGCCAAACGTTTCTGCTCTGGCCCTACCATAGTCTTAGCCCCAATGCTGTGAAGACGGCGTCAGTAGCCTTTGCAGCAATCCCCGAGAACTCCTGCTCCGGGTCGGTCTCCCGCCCATGGAGGGCCAAGAAGACCTTCTTGTAGGCAGACCACCAACGAATGTCCATCCGCTTTTGCTCGGCTGCTTGTGCTTCAGCCATTAGCTTGTCCCTTCACCTTCAGTCCACGTTTCCGTCTTACCATCCGCGGCAGGTTTCTCAGCCTTCTCTGGACGTTTGTACTCGACCAGCTTGAGGACCTTGACTTCATAGATCACCTGCTTCGGCCCACCTTTGAACTTACCCTTCGCGGGGATATCAAAAGTACCGAACTTGATCTCGACCAAGGAGCCATTACCAATGGAAACACCTTCCGGCCACTCCTTACCATCAGCATCAAACACAGGGATTGGATTGTTCGGGTCGCCCTTATTAGGGCCACTACGTTTCATCTCCGAGCGAGCAAAGACGATATAAGTTGGGCGTTTCTGGATCACACCCTTCTTATTCGGCTCGCCGAAGACGTGGATTTTGTTCTCAAGACCAAGGCGCTTGAAGAGGTTGATACCATCTTCGTCCGGCTCAAGGTCGATAGACCATTCGTTACCGTCCTCGTTGTAGTTCGGGAGGGGCTCCCCGAAAATCTTTGCCCATTGGGCGATGCCCTTAATCTTATAACTCGTCTTTGCCACTCTCAGTGGTCTCCTTTTGTGAGGAAATGGTACTTGATTAACACAACGAGGTATAAAGTCTCGTCCAATTCCCATTTCTCTATCCTTACACTAATAGTATACACTCAAATTCAGCCTATGTCAAGGGGTCTCTTTCTGAGGGGATATCTGTGACCCTGCCGTCTTCGTGCATGATCTGAGACATCTGACACCGGAAGCATCTACGTTCCTTGCGATAGAGCCCGATGTTCCACCAGAGGCTCCAGACGTGGCCCACAGGCTGTCCGTGTCTAGTGGCCTTGAGTTTCACACAGGCGTTTTGTTGGTCTTGTACCATAAGGAAACTCCGTTACGTTATCGGTATCCAGATTGAGAACCTGTAGCATTCCACAGGTCTTACAGGCTCGGTTCTGGGTTGGATAGTCATTCCATCCCCACCAGTCGGACCACACATGCTCATGCTTATTGTCCATTCACTACCTCTTGCTCTCTGTCCCAGCCCTGATTAACCACACGGTACTGGGTAACATGGTGAGTTTGGACACACAGAGACTGACCAACCATACAGTCCGGGTGAGTACAGTATCGAGTATCGAAGTGAGGGCCATCATGCTCCCACTGAGACCATGAATGAATGTGCATAGTATGTCTCCTTAGTGTGTGTCAGCCCAACTAAATCCGTGTTTACAATCCCCTTCCATGGGGATTATGAATTTGAGTTCTCTTCCAGCACGAGCAATAGCGCATCTGAAAGCCTTACCAACCAGCAAGGCTGTACGCCAATCCTTGCAATCGTATTGGAGTTCATCGTGGATAAACCCAACTTGAAAGGCATCAAGGTGCCACTTCTTAATGGCACGGTAGACATAGATAGCCGTCAGCTTCATGAGGATGGCCTCCGCCGACTGTATCCAGTAGTTCAGCGCGGCATGGGGACTTGGACAACGAACCCATCCGCCGTCAATACACTGCATCCACCCTTGGTTTTCGTTATACTTACTATTGGCGAGTTCAAAAAGTTCTTCAAGGCCCGGTGTAGTGGCGTAGAGGGCTCGCCGAATAGCAGTTCCTTGAGATTTCGTACCTGATCCGCCATATCCTGTTGTCCCTAGTTTGGGGTCCTGTGCCCCGAAGATCATTGCGTAGAAACAGTTCTTTACTTTTTTGCGTGGGACGCCCGCCGCCGCCGCATTTCGAGCATGAGGGTCGCCATTGACGTAATCCATGCCCACTTCAACGTTCCCCAGATAGTGGGCGAACATTCGCATCTGGACGGCCTTAGCGTCCCCACCCAACATAATCCGTCCGGGTCTTGCGCGCCAAAGAGAACGACACTCATGGCCATATCTGGCCTCGTTGGAGGGGATATTTGCAGTGTTCGGACCATTATGGGTGCATCTCCGAGAACCTGCGCCACAAGTAAACACTCGTCCATGAATACAATGATCCTTATAGTTGATATTGTCCATCCATGTACCAACCATGTTGGCACGGCCATTGACCACCAGCCACTCAGCGAGGGCTGTCACCGCTTCCTTGTGATCCGGGGGACACTCTTCGAGGAAGGCTAGGATGCCATCTTCATCGACCTTACCGGAACCGGGAGTGCCGTCCTTGTGCTTCTTGTTGAAGTTTAGGGGCACGTACCCGATTGCTGTAAGGCGTGATAGACGCTGGGTTGGGGACCCCAGATTAAAAGGGACCCAAGCTCTGACAAGAAAATTGTCCCCATCAATAACGCTATCTGGATAAATCTTGCGGGCCAATTTGATGGCATTTACTTCTTCTCCTGTCTTTTTAAGGCGACGGTACTTGAGAGTTTTGATTACCTTTAGCTCGGCTGGAAAAAGCTCTAGGACCTTCTGCTCAAGTACCGCCTCCTGTGCTCTCAGATCGTTGTAGAAGTTCATCACTCCCTCAACGTCCATATAGAAACCGGCCCTCTGCTGCCAGTCTACAACCTCACGGATACCGTGTTCGATCTCACAAGACCGCTCGGAGAACCCGACGGCGTTCATCTTCTCCCGCAGCGCGAGGAAGACTCGCTTCGTCAGCAGAACGTCACCGCGACAACGTTCCATCATGTGTGGGGAGAATTGAGACCAGTCTTCGTGTTCTACCTTAGCAATGCCAAAACGTTCGCCATAGTCAGCAAGAGCGTGGCCATCAAGGCCGGGATTGTAGAGGTAAGAAAGGACAAGCGTGTCCACGACATCGGATAGTAATATGCCAGCCGCCAAGAGGCGATTGAGAACAGGAGCATCAAAGCTGATGAAGTTATGACCAACCCATATTGATCCCACATGATGACTGATGTACTCCTTTATCTGTTGATGCCCCACACACTCCGTCACTTCCCCTGTAGACAGGTCTTCAAAAACTGCACACCATATCGTGTCAGGATTAAGACCATTCGTCTCGATGTCAGCGATGATGTATCGTTTACCCGGCGCGTCTTTCAAGTACATCAAATATCTCGTTGGCCCTTTCTTGGGCTTCTTTTAATGAAGTCTCTCGACCGATGAAATGGCTGTCGATGTAGATATCGAAGGCAGGTATGTTGGTGTAACGACCCCGTACTCGATCAATGCGTATTCGGTTAGTAATATAATCTGGCATTACGCTCCCCAGAACCTACAGTCTTCACACCGGCAGTCTTCGGTATGCTCGGAGTGCATCACGTCTTCATCGACCCCGGCTTCCGATAGCCCTGAATGGCCTTGTTGTCCTTGTTGTTCTGTGTTGCCTGCCAGTCCTTCTGGCGGAGTGATAGGCGTTCCGAGGCACGGCGTAAAGCCTTGCCGCCCTGTCCACCGTTCTTCGCTGATCTTGGTTTGCATGTGTTCACCTTGTCGCTGTGGGTTCTAACCCGGGGATGGATTGAAATGTCGATCACTCTTTGTCTCCTTCAAGACCTAGACGCAACTGAATGTAGCTGACACAGACGAGGACCATGAAACCTGCACCACAGAGGATCAGAAACTCTCGCTGGAACATTGCCAGCGTCACATAGAACCCATAATCGTGGGTGTGCTTGCAGACCCGGTGGGTCAGGGGATGAGACAGTACATCGTTCAGTGTCATGATTACCTCATTAGATTACTTCCACTCTTCTGGCTTCTTCACGTCGGGCTTCAGCTTCTCGTACTTCGCTACGTCTTCCTTGCTAAGTTCCGTTAGACGCCCAGTCTCTGCATTATAAAAGAGATGGCAAGCGGGACCAGTACGACCGCAAAAGCGATTGTACTGAATAGAAACTCGTGTGACATTTCTGCGCCACTCATCGGGGTCCTCCATATCGCGGGCCAACTTGATCGTGATGTTCGCAATCTGTTCAGGGCCAGCCGAGGACCTGATCTGATTGTTACGGTTCTGATGGATCACCGCGATCACCGCGATGTTCAACTCCATACACAGCATCTTGAGCTTGGTACTGATCTCGTCTAACTGCTTGCGCTCATCACCTGACTGATCGGACACGAGGATGGATAAGTGATCCAAGATGATATACTTACACCCCATGTTATGCATGTGCCTGATTTTGTCCAGCACAGCGTCGATCTTATTCGACCCGAAGTGATCCCACAGGACTAGTCTGTCTTCCTTGACATGGGTGTAGTACTCCCAAAGCTCCGCCTCAGGGACTTGCTCTCTTACGTCGGGAAGATGCAGAGGCTTGTTGGCAACGATAGACATGAGGCCGAGAGTGGTATCGTAGTTGCTCTCTTCCAGAAAGAGCATACCAATACCCGGTTTAACATCCTTCGCTGCTGTCTCTTGTCGGATATGATCCACAATCTCCTTGAGGATCGCCGTCTTACCTACCTTAGTCTGGGCAGTAAGGAGCACAAATTCAGAGAGGCGAATGCCGTATGTTGCGTGATTGAGACCGGCCCAAGGATAGGGCACAGTATCATATTTTCGCGGGGTCTTAATTTCATCCCACATTTCTGACATAAGACGTAGACCGTCTGGCTTGAATGGGACGGCCTTCCACCACTCGTTGATGAAATCTTTTCCGAGCCCTTTTTGGAGGTACTCATTGGCATCCTTACCTTTCATCATCGTCATGATCTTCGCCTTACCCGGCTGGAACATGGCGGCAACCTTCTTGGCAGCCTCTCGGCCAGCCTCGTCACTATCGAAAGCGATGACGACGTTCTCGAAGGAGTTTAGATACTCGAAGGAGTTCTTGACATCCTTGACAGCAGACGACGCGCTGGCAACGGAGACAGAGGGGAAGCGACTACCCTGCATCTCAAACGCTGCCATCGCATCATCCTGCCCCTCGGTAATAGTGATCTGCTGGGCAGAACCCTCCGGGAACAACTGCTGACCGTAGAGAACGCTGTTCTTCCAGTCACCCTCGATGGCAAACTCCTTACCCTTGAAGCGTGTCTTGTTAGCGACGTGCTTTCCGTCCTTGTTGTAGTAGGGATAGATGGCTTCGGTCTTCCCTTCCGCGGGGACCGTCACCTTGTATTTCTCTAGCGTGGCTTTGGTCATACCACGAAAAGGCGCAGCCACACCAATAGGTGCAATCGCCTTATCGAACTTGTACTGACCGTTCTCATGGACGAGTTGGGCTCCGCCCTCTCGTTCTTCTACTTCATCCAATTTATAGTTCTCCGGGTATGTTTTAGCGTGACAAATATGGCAGTAAGTATGACCGTCTGAGTACTCCGCATTGGCGTCACTCGAACCGCAGGACAGACACTCAATGTGCCGGACGAACTCGCTCATTCATAGTCCGATGTCTGACCTTCCGAGATCAGTACAGCATCCCAATAGTTAATATCATTCTGTACGAGAGTTTCGAGATCGTCTTCGGAGACAATGGCAATCACGACATCATCATCCACGAACAGATCGCTACTGGCCTCAACGCACTTGTAGCAACACTGATCTTCTGAAAGTTCCCGTGCTTCGTATTCGTCGTCGCAAATTCGACAGTGCATTATATAAATATCCTCTCGGCTAAATCTCCCGGTTCGATCCGGGTATCTTCGTAGCACCACCCAAATTTATAAAGGATAGCTACATACCATTGGGTGCCATCACCGGGAACACGACGATCTAGTTTAATGGTCGAATCATCATACATTCTGAAACACATCTCGGGCTCAAGTTCATCTCGGTGATCGTACCAATAATCGGAACTCACGCTGCCTCTCTCTCTTCGATATACTGATGGAGCTTCTTGGCATAACGGCTGGCGATCCGAGTGCCGAGCCACGGGGCTGTGTTGGTCTCCAATACCCACGCTTGCTTGCCGTCCCAGATGACGTCCAAGCCCTGTATTAGCAGCTTCAAACGGTTGGCTGCCTTCTTGGCTTGAACTGCAACATCCTCGGGAAGATAATCTATGATCTCGAACTCAACATCACGTCCGATGCACATACCATTGGTGAACTTGCCGACCTTCTTGCGGTAGTCGATGATCTCGTCACCGAACATATAGACCCGGTACTCAGCCACGTTGTCCACCTTAATAGTATACAACGGAGCGTAGATAAAGTCAAGAGGTTTTTTCATGACCCCTATTCCGACTCCCTGACAGCCATCCACAATCGTCCGTGCAATGACCGTCTCACCATCTTCAAGCCAGTGCTTGGCCACCGCAGAGCTTCTCGTCCAGTGTGGGACGCGAGGGCCCTTCGGCCCAGCCATCTGTTCGAAGTAACCGATCTTATTGATCGACAGATCGACCAACTCGGGGGGATTGAGCAGCGCCGCCTTGCCTGTGTAGGCCGTGTAGTTTTCGGTGCCGCAACCCCAGTTGAGAATGTACTGCCCCTTCTTACCGACGAACTCGGAGTTCTGCCGCTTGATCTGGAGGACACCACAGTAATCGGCGAGCATCTTCGCCATCTCACTGCCCGTCTTGTGAGGGGCGATCCACAACTTACGCATCAAGTCCATGTCGCTTCTCCTAAAATTTTCCGCTGAGATTTCCAGCTAGGTTGTTAACCATCTATATCCCATTCCGGTTCATCTTCTTTTTCTTCCGGCAACGCCGCGACGAAGATGCGCCCGCCTTTTTTTTTCTCCGTAGGCTTCCAGTCCTGAGAGAAGGCAACCTCTTGAACGAGACGAGTAGCGTCCCATAGCTTGTTCTCCCAGTCAGGAAGGAACGCTTTCAGGGGTTCAGCGTGGTTCGGCAGGAGCTTCGCCAAGAAGTCGGAGGGACCAAGACGAGAGAAGTCCCCGATGATTTCACGAGGATCAGTGTACTTGACAGCCACGTCCTTGAGGGACAGTAGCATCTTGATCCAGTTATTGATGATGTCAATGTCTAGCGTACCGCGCAAGGCTCTGAACTCAAGAGAGTTGAACTTCGGGATCGCACAAACATTCACGCTGGTATAGCGCATCTCTTCAGGCTCGGGGCAGAATTTGGTTGTCTTCGCCCTCTCCGTCAGCCAGTCGATGAACCACTCGGCGTCATGGGCACGAAGACAGAACACGTTACCGACACGGTTGGGGCCAGCATACTGCGTCAGTAAGTCCTCGATAATCAGGTAGCAGATGATGTAGTTGTACACCTGAACCATCGTGAACTTGTTCATGTTGATATGAACGTGAACGGAAGTTCGGGGAGAGAAGACGCACTTGGACTCAGCCTTCGCCAACGCCTTGACGAGATACGTCAGGTACGCCTTGACGTTGATCCGGGTCGTTGGCTTCTTAAGAACATATTCGGCGCTCTCACCCCGGAGAGAGCCTTCCTTATGGACAGCCCAATATGAGGCTAGAGACTGTGGAAGATTACGCCCCTCGACTTCGATCTCAATACCAATCTCACCCGGGTGGTTGACAGCCACCGGGAACTCGTCCTTGACCGGGGAGAAGAAGTCGATCTTCTTCTGTGGTACGTTCTTCATGCAGCAACCCCATAATTGTCCAGAAGCTCCCGCAGATACGTGAAGTCTTCAGACAGTTTGAATTTCTTGCCGGTCTCAGAGTAGGCCACCGGCTGGCCGCGGTAGGCGAGCTTGAACAACCCTACCTCGTCCTTACCAATCGCGAGTTGGCGGGAGAATGCAGCGGATGTCAGCGATCCCTTGACGAGAGACTTGGCCTTATCGAAGGTTGGGTACTTACCCTGAAGCATATCCCGAAACATAGGGTTCTTGAGCATCTCACCCCACGGCTGCTTTGGTACTGGGGACATATGGATGATGTCAGATGTTAACCCCTGCTTCCATTGGCGCTTTGGGATGCGCGTCATATAGGACGCCCGATAGAGCGTCTTGTTGTTACGTCCCACATAAGGGAGCTTGTTGACATAACCGATATTGAAGGGACCGTCTCTCAACGTCTCGTCCGCAACACTCGGTTCAAGATATTTCTCTGCATCACCAACGAGGAAGCCACTCAGACACAAGCCTTTCACGTTAAAGCTAGTGTCGTACACATAGAAAGGTTTGTCCCCAAGATACAAGACCGTCCCAATATAACGGTCATTGATCTCATTCTGCTGTTGATACGGTAGCGTCATCAGAACTCATCTCCGTCTATTATCCAATTACCCGCCTTAACCCCCACTAAATTAGGGACTAGTGCCTGCTGGTAAACCTTCACCTTAGCGGGGTCGATACCAGTATGAACTTCGGGAAACTTGAATTGCTTCTTGGCGAGTTCATAGAACGAATTATCCAAATTACCCGGGCCATTAATACTCCCGAAAAAGGGCATGACACGTTGCTGTTGACAGTACGATGGACGATCCCACCGACCCAGAAGAGCTAAGTCCTTTTGAGGATTGTTCAACCGATACTTGGCATACTCTTCTCCCCACGACTGTCTCGCGAGGTTTCCAGTGAATAGATCATTCACCGCACCGATAGTCGCATCGAAGACAAACCCACGGATCAGTGGATCAAGCACCCACCGGCAAGACAGAGGCCGATACTCGACACCATAAGGCTTGTACCGGCAGGCTCCCGCCTTACCATACAGTTTACGGCGCTGTGTGTCAGAGTCCCACTCAAGCGAGGGTAGACCGAGGTAGAAGTCGAGTTGCTTGACGACTTCCTGTGCATCTGCGATCAAGTCAGGGTCTTGGATATCACGATCCTCCGTGAACCCAATATGAACATGCCCACCTGCCGTCCGCATTGGTTTGTCCGTCTTCGGGCGCTCGTTCATCTCATTGGTATACGCATTGTAATCCGGGTCACACCCCATCTCACGCGCTTCCGGGGGAAGTGCCGCGAAGTATCCCGGGTCGAAGATAGCTGTCGGAGCATCGACAAGCTCAACGTTATCCGGTAGGCGTAGACGAATTTGTGCCAGAACGGCGTCAATGTTTCCCATCCACTGGACTTTTGTTTCAGCCGGGTCGATATTGAACTCGACTGCCGTACCGTCGATCTGGATGGCTCCGCAATCGACCTTGTTGGGTTCCTTCTTGGTCCCCGGTAGAAGACCATGGGCAGATACAGGATTGCCTGTCTCCTTTTCCCTAAGGAACAACTCGGGGTCACAACCGACTTTCAACTTAGGCAATGACATGACTGATGTTCTCCTTCGCTTCGATTTATAACATTGCTTCCAGAGCTTCCTTGCTCAGGGTATCGAGTGTGCCTGACTTCGCCATCGCTAGGCAAGATGCACACACAAAGCTGTCATCCTTGAGAAACTTGACTGGTTCACCGAAGACAGGGACTTCCCCGTTCAAGGCACAACCTTCATTTGCCTTCTCATCGAAGGCTGCTTCATCAAGAAACTTCCCACAGGCCGTCTTGTAAAACGGACCACCTGCATCTTCAGCACGGTTCTGTAGTGTGTCCGGCTTCCACTTGATGTTAGCCGCGCGGATATCATCCAGCCGGACTAACGAACCGGAAGAGTAATTTGAAATCACGGGCGAGCCTATCGACGTTACGGTCGTAGATGTTCCACCAATTACTTGAGGGGCGAAAGGGAGATCACGCTGACCGCCCATCATGAACAGTCTTGCGGACTCTTCGGCCCTCTTATTTACTGGATACTGAAACCACTGCGTCCTGATTGGGCGGATGAACGGCTTACCCATCACCGCCTCTTCCTTATCTGGCATATCCATGGTGAGTAGCTGACCAGCCTCAAGACGATGCGTCTTTTTGAAGTCAATCTTATTATGGTTCAGGACTAAGTGAAGCATACCCGCCTCAGATGCCCAATACAATGTGCTGTGCTTCTTGTTGAAGCAGAAGTGCAAGGGCCGCATGTCATTGCGGTACATATGCAGCTTGTTGGTGTCTCTGTCATACCACACCAACGCCGCAGCGTCCATGCGTTCCAACTTCTCAAGCGTCGGCTCCAGCCCCCCCTTGTTGATGGAGCTATATAGAGCTTCACTATCCGTACCGAACCATTCCTTCGGCCCTTCAAGTCTGGCCTTGGTCATGTCGCCGAGTGTACCATTGTGTGTACCAATCAAGTTCGGGAACTCGAATGGCTGGGCGTTTATTTTATTGATGTCACCTTTGGTCCGCCAGCGTGTGTGCCCCATGAAGATGGCACTACCCGGCTTCAAAGCGTTACGCACCGATATACGATCTAGGAGGTCATAAGCATTTCCCAGTGACTTGACGACCTCGATATCGTCCGGTTTGTTTTGATAAGGAATGACAGCGATACCCGTACTGTCAATACCGCGGATCGCGGAGACCCTCAGCAAATCGCTGAACACCTTCACATCCTCGAAGTCAATTTTACCGGCGACGCCAGCTAGTCCACACATAGTTTATCCTTTGGCTTTGAGGGCAGCAACTTCACGGTCAAGTGACCCATCAATGACACGACGCAAGACCGCGTAGAAATAATCCCGGCAACTCTCCGCATCGGGGAACTCCGGGTGAGGCTGGAAGCACAATGACCGGGTGTGAGGATACCACAACACCTCATAGTCTTTCTTAAGATGGGCTTGCAAAGCACTACCATCGTCCTTGATCTTCCACAACTGACAGTCTGTGTACTTATAAGACGCCTCACGCGCGAGAGCTACGACCACCGCGTTGTGAGCGGGCTTCATCATCTGGTGATGGGTCGAGGACACCAGCACAGTCTGATTGTTGAACTGATCGGTAAGATAGTGAGCCTTGCCGTGGTTGTCCACATGCTGCCACATTTTACCCCCGTTCATGACGTTCAGGAATTGACCGCCGCGACAAATGCCGATCTTGAGCTTGTCCTTTGATATACGGAATAAGTCGATATCCGCAGCATCACGGCCCATATTGAATTGAGTTTCGGGGCGGGGTTCTTCACCATAGAACAGAGGGTTCACGTCGGAACCTCCTGTGAACAGCGAAATGTCCGCCTTAGACGCCAATGGCACGAGCTTGAACCCGGCGCGGGTCATCAACTTCATGTAGTTCTGATCGGCCCCCATCCCCATATAAAAAGTCACAGGGGTCTTAGGCTGCTCTTGCGACATCGTGTATCCTCTTACTTTCGGACAAAGCAATCTCTGTCCATTGTTCCTTTGAACGCTCTAGTAACGAGTTAACCCAATTACTAGAGGACCCGTTACCGTCCGGGAGACGGGCCTGCTCTCGACCATCATTTACAGGGACAGCGAAGAGCCGACGAGACACAGATTTGTTCGGATCGACAGTCTTGGGGTATTCTTTGTCGAGAAAATACTTATACATAGTTTTGAGATCGGCTGTATACTTGCTGTACCCCGGATATTCCCACAGACCAGCACATGGCTGGTAATTCGGGTCCTTCTTGAACGGTTGCAGTGGGTTCGTCATCTTCCCGTGAACAAAGTTTTCAACGGCCTGCTTGCTGATGACATGAATATCTAAGGGTTCGTGGTTATTCTCCCCATTCTTCCACCAGCGCCCAGCGCCCAATGCCTCCGCGAAGACAAATGCTGTATTAGGATCAATACCCTGTTCACAGAACTCATGCCAACGCTCGATCAGGAACCACGCCTCGAAAGGTTGACGTGTCGCCACTAAGAAGTTAGCAATGAGGTTGGCAGGCAGCCCTGTGTTGGTAATGAGGAACCCATGCTTGACGGCCATTGTGACTGATGTTTTCGGGATCACCTTGTTCATTGCCCACGGTGAAGACGTAATGAGCCACTTCATGTACTCGATGAACCGAGGATCATTTACGTGCTCCTTCGGCTGTGGTGTGTAGGAGAACAGAATTTCTGCGTTCTTCATAGAAGAAAGACCGGCATGGCAACTGTGAGTGAAGTTTATTGATGGAAATAATTTTCCACCTTCATTCCAGTACCCATAGGATGAAGGTCTCCCCGGGACATACTGTTCCCCACTTTTGATGAGCTTCCAGCCATCAGCGATCATTTTCCGCTTTTTGTCCTTCACTTTCTCAGCAGCTTTTACCCGAGGCATAATTGTCTCCGTTTATTTGGTGGACCCGGTAGGCGTCGAACCTACGACCTCCCGCTAATCAGGCAGGCGCTCTACCAACTGAGCTACGGGTCTATTGAATAGAAACCCCTTACGGGGGTCAGTCGCGCGTGTAACGCGGCGAAGCGAGTGTGTGTTATCGTCCACAGCGAGATGAACGGCAACGGGTTTCAACACCGAAGGGCATCCGTTCCGGCTTCAGCAGCCATGCTCATGTGAACTATGGGGACACCACAGCCCGCCCCTTTTAAGCCAATGCTTAATACCATACGTTACTCGTCTTTGGAGGACAAGCAAGCTGGAAGACTTACATGGGCTGAACACCAATCCCGACAGGGGTGAAATTCAGCAAGGTGGCATTACTTTCCGTTCTGCGCTCGCGGGCACTTTCGCCGTCTATGGCCCGATAGTTTCACACGTATCTTCACTACGGTAGTCGGAGACGCAGAATAAGGTATCCACCCATGGTGCTAATTTCCGAAGTCCAGCGAAAGCACTACGCTGGCCATCATCGGCCCATACATGGGTGGAATAAGTTAGGCCCCACTGGTACGCCCAGTGACGTTACCGCCGTAAATTGCTCGATCTTGTCTTGTTCAATGTGTATTGCGATATACATAAATGCCGTATAACGCTCACCATCCTATAGATCGACATTGATGGAGCTTAGATGTGGCTGGCCCTTCGCCGCACTTAATCGCGGCGCAAACAAATGATGACTGATGTTCAATGTTTGATAGCACACCACATTACAGGTGTGCGTTGATGTTGCGCAGTAGATACTGCACGGACGAACTCGACCTGTTGCTCGCAAGCGCGGAGAGATTGGTATGTCCCGGATGCTCCATGATCGTCCTCGATCACGCAAGACTGACTACTGAGACACACAATAAAGATCAGATAGTAGATCATTTCTTCCTCGCTTTTATCGTTGCTGGCCCTCGCCATGTAGTCTGAGTTCCGTGTTGCCCACACGCAGGGCAAGCCCACCATTGAGGCTTACCTTTCTGCATACAGAACAACCACCCAAAACCATGGCAAAGATTACACAACATATCAATCCACCGCCTTATGTTTCGGAAGCTGCCGCCAAGCACGGAGTTTCCATCCGTCTCGTAGTGCAACACCGGGCTTCAGATGCTTCAGATAGTGGGCTACCTTGACGATGGCGCGGAATGTTGGGGGCGTCGCCTTCTCACTGGTCATCATCATCTGGCGAGCGTGACCGAGTTCGAGTGGCGTTAGTGTAGGATGTTTCATGTTTTACACTCTCACGCAATAGCAGAGAACGACGCCAAGGATCAACGCGACCGAAGCGACAAGACAAAGAACATCGAGGGCCGATGTATCGTCACGATGAGGACGCGACCATTCAGGAGGAAGCCAGTCCATGTCAGTGTACTCCTTTTAGTGGTATCCACAAATCTGGTGACCACATTGGAAAGCAATCGCAGCCCACGTCAATACGTAGACTACAAAAATAAACACAGCTATCCAGAAGCGCATGTCAACCTCCGCTGATAGACTTGAGGATAACCTCCTGCACCCAGTCAGGCGTAAACTCAACGCCTCGGGGGATTAGGGATGCGGACGCCGGTGCCGAGATTGTGATGCTGGTCCCCACACCATTGGATAATCGTGCGGACACTGGCCGCGAGGCGTTTGGACATGATGTTTCGGGCGCGCATCTTTCGGCGTCCACTGGGTCCAGAGCTATTTCTGCTGCTTTTCCCGGATTTGACGAGGTAGTCATTACAACCCTCCTGCTTTACGAAAGCGGCCATTACTTTGCTCCTTTTGGTACGCACCAAATATGGATGACAGGAGAAGTATTGTGGTAATTACCCCACGCATCCTCCCAATCATAGCTCAGTCCTGCATCCGTGCAGACCTTAATAGCTGCCACCTGTTCTGCTGGGGACATTGGTGGTGTATCAGGAGAACACCCACCAAGGAGCAGTGCCAGCAAGGCTGCGAACCACCCAGTACGTTCCCATTTCAAGGATGCCATAGTCCTCGACTGAGTGCGTTGGAAACGAGAACCAATGTATGGTTGATACATAGAAACCTCCTTACAAACATGACTGATGCTCAGTGTTATTAGTATTTCTCTGGTGGCCCGAGAGGGGGTTCTAGGTCTTTTGTCTTTGACTTGACGGGTAACGCCTTAGCCGAAGCCTCAAGCACCGTGAGATATGGGTACAGATCGAAGTCCTTTTTTCCCCACCTTAATGCCTGTACTCTGTCATAAGCTAAATGCAGAGTACGCCTCCGCGTATACCCGGACGCAATTCTGTCGTCTACAAACAGAAGGATAGGGTTCTTCGTCACCATATTATGGGTAACTTCAACATCCCTTCCATGAGAACTTTCTTCTTTCTTTCTCACATAAGCCATACCAAAGGTATCAAACCCTTGGCGGATAAGCTCAAGTGACAAGGCGGTTGCCACCGCAATCCCAGATGATCCAGAATAACAGATGATAGGATGGCGTTTCATATCCGTACACATGGATATCACACCACTAGCAGCCTTCTCGGCCCACTCAATCAACTCGTCAGGACGCTGTGCCCGAGAGTAGGAGTGTGTAGTATCAAATTTTCCCATAGATCACCTGTTTAGATGAGGACCCACGCGAAGAGAGCGATGATGCCTATGATGATCCAACCTGACTGGATATATGCAGTATCAACTGCGTCATTCAAGACAGGACTACCAGTCCAGCGCTGGCTGTCGATAGACCGAAGGTCAATCATTGAAGAAACTCCTTGACAACCAAACAGATGTCTGGTATAATAGTAGTTAGGACAAGAGAAGAACTATCAGATAGCCTTAAGCTAGATGATAGTACAACCAGTTAGTGAGGTTGGGCCTGAGTGCCAACGAAGAATAGCCCGCCGAACTAACCCTTACGATACAGAGCTATGATAACCCTGCTGGAAACTGGTTGAATGGTTCTTGTTCACTGTGCCGTAGCTCAAGCGAGCAAGCAGGAGCATATAGGCATGGAGAACATAGCCGAGATTATTCATCTCAAGCTGGGGACAAGTACATTTGTAGTACATGATTAGCCTCCATTAAGCGGATATGATCCGCGCGTGAGTATAGTGATAATAGCCACACCCATTAGGGTAACTGCGTAAATCACCGAGATGCCCGAGCCCATAGCGTCGGACAAATTCTTTCAACCACCATTCTGCTGACTCGCGTGTTGCCACAGGTTTAGCTAAATAGTGTTTAGTTCCGGTCTTGGGGCACTCATACGCTATATTAAACATACTAGAACCCTCATCAAGTCAGAAGCACTCAACACCTATCATCTTCGCTATTGCTCGGAGGGATGCAGTCCCTGCGTGTCTGGCCGTTACTGCAATACGGTTTTAACACATGACTGATGTTGAGTACGTCTCACCTGATAAGCAAGGCTCTCCTACCGGGTCGTAAAGCCGGATCAGCAGCTTCGCTACTATCTACACTTGAAATATAGGAGAGTATGGACCTAGCTTTCAATCAGCTAGGAAACGTACAGGCTAGGCGGCTTTCGCCATCTTGGCGCGCATGTCGCTCGCCCACGTCTTGATCTGGACCACCTTGTCGGCAGGTGCCTGATACTCGACGGTCCCGTCCTTACGGACGATCTGGCCGTTTTCATCGAGTGACTCGGCCTTCTTCAAGGCTTTGTCAAGCATGGCTTGGAGGATTTCGATGCTGAAGTCCTTGATCGGACGTTCAGCAGCGCCGTCGAGTGTCCAGAACGGATTGGCCGTGCTGGCTTCGATGTTGTAGTCATGGAATGACTTCGCGTTGGGCTTTGTCAGGCTGATCTTGCCATCCTTATCCCATTTGATGGGCGAATAAAATTCGACCCAAAAACGGAAGCCTTCCGCGCGAAGGCGGCCCGATTGCATTGCCTGATAAACTTTGTCCATCGGGCGAATGTCACCGGTGTCCTTCGCGTGTTGCATTGCGAACACGCCCAACGCATGGGCGTTATCGTTCAGCTTCACACCACCCGTTGCAAGTGCGGTAACGGCACGCGCAAAAGTTTTGATTGTGATTAGGTTGTTCATTTGGTTAACAGTCGCTTTCTCCTGCCAGAATGGCAGGTCTAAACACCGGCCACGCAAACGCATGACTGATGCTTAGTCCCGCCATTCGGCGAGACGGGAACCGGGCCTAACCCCATGTCCCGCTTGACAAACTGCCAAGCCGGATTGATGGCGTCACATTAGCGAATGAACGCTAACGCCCGGGCTGTCCTAACCCGCGCGACATTGCGGGCGACTTCCCTTGTAGTGCCTGCCATGCGAGCAATTCCCTAGTGGGGTGTACCTTGTACCGGACGCCTAAGCCCGGGTTTTCGGCACGTTGCTACACACTCGACCCCTCAGATTGTTATGGGGTCCATGGCCTGCTTTGACACCCGGGCATTGCTGCCAAGGCCGGTTCAGGTGTTCTGCGCCTTGCGTCTAGTGATCCCACCCTATGACAAGGGCTGACGTTACTAGGGCAAGGCATACTAGCCTGTCCTCTTCACCCGCTTGTCGGTCACCCCGGCGTTCGCCGGACACGGGGCAGTAAGACCAAACAAATATGACTGATGCTTAAGCCTTACCCCAACGCTTGAACGTTGGGCGCTTGAACACTAGTCGCGCCTTGAGAACGCCGCCCTTCGGGTCGTGAAACCGGAAGGAGGGACGTTGAACCAAGGGAGCAAGATCACTGGTTGCAGGTGTGAGCGAAAGAGGCCGCGCGCCATGAATGGGCTGAACCCACCCGGCCCGGGCCTTTTCACGCTTTCTCTGACCTTGTGACTTTGCCATTGGACGGTCAGTGTCCCACCAAGGTATTAACAAAGTGTTAACAGATGCTAGACTTTTTCTAGCTAACATATTTGTAATCTAAGACCCAACGCATGACTGATGCTTGGCCAATGATATTGATAATCACTATCAAATAGTCTCACCTTATACCTCTCACCTAGCGACTACTGCCAAGATATTGGCATACCATCACCAAGCCTCAGGGAAGGCCGCCGACAGGCAACAATCCCGGGGCACCGTCACTACCACCCGACAACCGATTGCCAGTCTCCGACCAATGGCATGAGCTTTGCACGGTTGGGAACCTATGTGTTGAGGACATACCTACAAACTAGAGGACAAATCATATAGATAGACCATCCTATTCATTGTCTGTTCTAGTCGATTGCCCATAACGTCATTTATACTGTAAAGTCATGGGAATAAGGGAGAGGAACGTTCTGACGTTTGAACGTTGCCGTGAAACGTTTGAACTAACAATTCTGAAGATTGAACAATCCATTCAATATTTAGTATTCAACAGTTATAGTTTAGACAATAGAAGACTGAATGATCCATTCAACATTCAATTTCTCTGGGTCCTTCCCTAACATGGCGGCGTTGAAGGGGGGTAAGGGGGGATGCCCCCTCGTTGAGGAATGTCCATCCGACGCCAAGATTTTCTCAGAGAAATTCCTGCTAGGTCAGTAACCTCTTGTTTTGTCTATACATTAATAGGGACTTGACTTTTTCTTCAAAATATGGTATAATATTACTGTTAGGTAGATAGATAAACACCTTTCAGCTAAGTAAAGAGGTTGGAGTCTTTAGGGACTTCTGCTGTCGCTGCTGTCTACCAAGAAAAAGAAGTTCAACGCCTTTATGTTAAGGAAGAACCCCGTGGAGATTACTCCCGAGATCAAGAAAACCTTCAAAGGGGCGAACTCTGTCCTCAGGACATCGAGCCTCTTCTGGGATTGCTGGCGGTTCATCACCCCTGACAGACAGGCTGGTATTGTCCCGGTCTTCTCCCTCCAAGAAGATGTAGAGGGTTGTATTAACTGCAAGAAGACCTTCCTAGCCGAGGCAGACCCCACTGGGTATAAGTGGGCTATCAAGTATCTCTACGACTGGGAACACTGGCTAAAGCTCTGCAAGTGCCCATGGTTCAGGGAAGCTCTTGAACTCTGGCAGTCCGAACTGGAAGCCAAGATGGCCCACGAAGCAGTGACTACCATCAAGCAGATTGCCAAAGGCTCAAGCCCCGCGGCATTCGCGGCCTCTAAGTACATAGCCGCGCAGGACTGGAAGAAGTCCACCTCCAAGAGAGGGAGACCCACCACTAAGGAAATCGAGCAGAAACTCCGGGAAGAGATTACCGGGTCTATTGCTGAAGATGCCGACCTCAATCGTATGAAACCAATCCTCGTCGTATCTAACCCTTAAGGACTTGAACAAATGAAGAAATTCCTTGCCCTACTGTCTATTGTGTTTTGTCTTACTGCTGCGCCGCTGACTTCGGCTAGTGCCCGTTCCTTCAATATTACGGATATTGTCCGTGCTTCAGATACTGATCTTACCGCGGCTCTAACAGATGCAACGGCACAGAACGATGTCTTTGCTATGCAGTGCTACTCAGGGGCACTCGCTTATAATGCGGCTAATCCCCAGAGGAAGCTATTTAGTGGTGTCGAAGGCCCCGTGTCCGGTTTTCAGGCTACTCGTGATATTGTCAAGAGCGCAAATACAGGTAATGTAGTTCCCCCCGAACTCGTGCAGGCGTGTGGTCCTCTGGCCCTTGATGCTCTCCATGATGTTAATCACACGGCCCTTTCTATCCTTGGCCTGAAACTTTTCTAATCTAAAGGATGTGTCATGAGCTTCAAATCAGTTCAGAAGAAAATTGCCAAGAAATACGGAATGAAGAGAGCAGGGGCTATTCTAGCTTCTGCCTCCCGTAATGCTTCACCCGCGGCCAAACGTAAGAACCCTAAGCTGAAAAGGGTCAAGGGTTAATGTCTAAGCAGGCAATTACTATTTGGCGGGATGGTTGGAAACTCTGGCAGAGTGGTGATGCCTATTATGCTGAAAATGATCCAGACTGGGTTATGACAATCCCACTAGATGATATTTTAACCGATGAGGCATTTGGTGGCTAAGAAAAAGCAAGTAGCCCTCGGGTTGAAGATCAGAAACATCGCGGGGCATAACCCGTCTTTTGGTCGGTCTATCGACAAGCTCCCGCATGGGAGCGCGGCCCGTAATAGGATGGCTGCAAAGAAACGTTCTGCCAAGCGATGAAGCGGTTCCAAACTCCCGCTGAGGTAAAGGACCACCGCAAGGCGCAGGCCAAATATCAGAAGTCTCCTTTACAGGTCAAGAAACGCGAGAACCGTAATCATGCTCGTCACCAGCTTGAGGTCCGTGGTTTGGTCCATAAGCATGACGGCAAGGACGTGATGCACAAGAATGGAAACGCACTCGACAATAGACCCAGTAACTGGGGTGTTGGAAGTGAACATAAAAATCGAAGTTACGCACGTACATCAAAAGCCCATAAGGTCAATCCCCGCTCCTGAGTACGCTATGTGCCCTGAGAAGTGTGGTAGATTTTCCCCTTGTCCCCTTCACCAGCAATACGTTAAAATCATTTTTCCAGAGGACGAATAATGGCAGTTTCTGCGGTCTATCTTAAGGTTGCTCCAATCTCCCGGGGGGACGGCAAACTTACACTTGATACTCCGGTCGTGTTCTCGAACATCTCTTCGACAACGGCTGCTTTTACATTGTCCGGGGGTAAGTACACGGTTGAGGCGCAGGGTGCGACTTTCGGTACGATTACCCTTCAGGTTTTGTCTATCGACGGGAGTACGTATCTTACCGCGGCAACTGCGTTCTCTGCGAATGGTATTGTTACGCTCGATCTCCCGGCGGGTTCTTACCGTTTTGCATTGGCCTAACCAATGACAGGTATTCTAGCAAATGATGGGAGCACCCGAGTCACTATCGTTGGTGGCTCCATCGTTGCTGAGACAGGCCCAGAAGCGGCTACAGCCCCCACAGATCGTTCAGGCACGATTACATTAGGTGGTACTGCACAGACTCCTATGGCTCTTAATGCGACTCGTGTTGAGGCATGGGTGTTCAATGTCGATGCCACTGAAGACCTCTGGCTCAATTTCACTGGCACTGCTGTAGTGAACGGCGCAGGGAGTATCAAGTTATCTCCGGGACGAGGTTGGTCTGGCAAGGTTACATCGGCGATCTCTGTGATCGCAGCGACGACTAGTCATAAATTTACTGCTGGTGAGCGGTAATGGAATTTCCGCAGGGTGCTCGTGCTATTT
>Ga0207652_10000313_pt1 | contig 50018 bp, 34 predicted proteins | sample KBSC63BmetaG_FD_184334 | JGI IMG/M metagenome (GOLD analysis project Ga0207652, IMG submission 184334) | Corn rhizosphere microbial communities from Kellogg Biological Station, Michigan, USA - KBS C6-3B metaG (SPAdes) (version 2) | ecosystem: Host-associated > Plants > Roots > Rhizosphere ... | reverse complement strand
GTATGGCCAAATCCGCCTGGAAGATCCGCTGGCGCGCTATATTCCTGACTTCGGCATGAACGGCAAAGAGTCGATCACGATTCGCCAGTTGATGACACATTTCTCCGGCCTGCCGCCCGATCTCGATTTAAACATCCCGTGGTCAGGCCAGGAGACCGCTTTTCGTATGGCGCATGAGGCCAGGCTCCAGTACCCGCCGGGCTCGGAATTCGTTTATAGCGACATCAATTTCATAGAACTCGGTGAGTTGGTGCAACGGCTCTCCGGGATGTCACTGGACAAGTACGCGGAAGCTCACATCTTTCAACCTTTGGGCATGAAGCACACTCGCTTTTTACCACCAGCCTCCTGGGTGCCGAAGATTGCTGAAACCCTGGCAGCAGATGACAGGCGCATTCTTCGCGGCGTGGTTCATGATCCCACGGCAGAACGCATGGGCGGCGTGGCCGGGCATGCTGGCGTCTTTTCCACTGCCGGCGATCTCGCTCTGTACGCGCAAGCCCTGATCGACCGGCGCACCATTCTTTCACCCGACATTATCGACAAAATGACCACCCCACAGCAGCCGGCGAATGCATTGGAAGTCCGCGGGCTGGGCTGGGACATTGATTCGCCATTCTCCAGCAATCGCGGGGCGCTGCTGCCGGTAGGATCGTTTGGCCACACCGGCTACACCGGAACTTCCATGTGGGTGGATCCATACAGCAACACGTATATCATCCTGCTCACCAACACAGTTCGACCGCGAACGGGGAGCTCGCCTGTGGTTTCGCTCCGCTCGCGCGTAGCTACCGCTGTGGCCGCTGCATTGAAGTTGGATGTGACCTCGGCCAAACGCCAACAACTGCTCACCATCACCGGATATAGCGAACTGGCTTCAGCATCGCGGCACCTTCACGCACGAAACGGCCACGTGCTCACGGGGATTGATGTACTGGAAGCAGATAATTTCGCGGCCTTGAAACAGGACAAGCCGACGATGACAATTGGGCTCCTCACAAATCAGACGGGTGTGGACGCCCAGGGCAGGCGCACGATTGATGTTCTGGCGTCGGCGCCCGGAATCAAGCTGGCCGTGATTTTCAGTCCGGAACACGGAATCTTCGGTACGCAAGATACGGCGAAAATCGGTAATTCAACGGATACAATCAGCGGTATCCCCGTCTATAGTCTCTACGGCAACACGGACGCGAAGAAACGCCCGCCTGTCGACATTCTGAAAACGCTGGACGCTGTTGTGATGGATGTTCAGGATGCGGGCGTCCGCTATTACACCTACGAAACCACACTTGGGTACCTGCTGGAGGCGGCCGCAGAAGCGAATACTGAAGTGGTTGTTCTCGACCGGCCTGATCCCATTACGGGTTCTTTCGTTCAAGGGCCCGTCTCGGAACCTGATCTGAAGAATTTCACTGACTATCATCCAATCCCGGTGAGGCATGGGATGACACTGGGTGAACTGGCCCAGTTGTTCAACGTTGAGCGAAAAATCGGGGCGCGGCTGCGCGTGATTCCGATGCAGGGATGGCTGCGCGGCGATTGGTTTGATTCCACAGGCGTGGTCTGGGTGAACCCGTCCCCCAACCTGCGCTCCGTGAATGAAGCAGCCCTTTATCCTGGAGTCGGCTTGATTGAAGGCACCAATGTTTCCGTGGGCCGCGGCACCGATACCCCTTTTGAGCTGGTTGGCGCACCGTTCATCAACGCTCGCGAATTCGCCGAATACCTTAATGCCCGGCTCACCCCTGGGGTGCGCTTTGTGCCGGTGACATTCACACCCAGCAGCGGCCCTCATTCCGGTCGTGCTTGCGGCGGGGTGAACCTGATTGTGACCGATCGCAACGTGCTCGACGCGCCTGAGTTGGGCATTGAGCTTGCCGTCGCGTTGCGCAAACTCTACCCCAATGATTGGAAGATGGACCGGATGATCGAACTCCTGGGAAACCACAGGGTTTTTGATGCGATCGCGCAGGGCGCCGATCCTCGCAGTATCGCGGAAAGCTGGCAAGCGGACCTGGAAGCCTTCCGGACGCTTCGAAGCAAGTATCTGCTGTACAAGTAACCTGCTGCGAATCCAGGCTGCTTTTGCCCTGCATCGAACCGGCGGCTATACTGGCGCAGATGGACCTGCACATCGGCACCTCTGGTTGGTCATACACTAGCTGGAAGCCGGCGTTCTATCCCGACAAGCTGCCCTCGAAGCGATTTCTTGAGTTCTATTCCACCCAGTTGAATGCAGTGGAACTCAATGCAACCTTCCGCCGCATGCCCACCGCGAGCGCGATTGCGGGATGGGTCGGATGCACCACAACAGACTTCCGGTTCGCGGCCAAGGCGCATCAATCCATTACCCATTTCAAGCGTCTGAAGAACGCTGAGGAATCGATGCGCTTCTTTCTGCAAAGCATGGAACCCATGCGCCAATCGGGCAAAATGGGACCCGTGCTGCTGCAACTGCCGCCCAACTTGAAGGCTGATGCCAGCCTGCTCGAAACCTTTGTGCAGTGCCTGCCGCAGGCATATCAGTTCGCGTTCGAGTTCCGGCATGACTCCTGGTTCAACGATCAAGTTTTCGAGGTCCTGAAGAAGAAAAATGTCGCGCTATGCTGGGCTGAAAGCGAAAAGATCATTACGCCAAAGATCGTGACCGCTGATTTTCTCTACTACCGCTTCCGCGAACCTGAGTACAGCCAGCCCGATTTGGACAAGGTAGCGCAAGAACTCGAGCGGCATCGCGCGGAGCGAGAAGTGTACGCCTTCTTTAAGCATGAAGAGCAACCGGAGAGCGCTTTGAATGCGGTTACGGTTGCGCGCAAAGATGGAGTTCAGGCGAAGCCATTTGCGATGCCGGAAAAGAAGGCCGCAGCCAAAACCAAGTAGAGGTAGCGATCTCGATTTCGTCCTGCGCTAATCCGCATCCTGCAGGGTCTTGATATGCTCTTCCAACGCGCGTGAGTATTCGCGTTCGGCCTGGAGTTCCGCCTGAAGTTTCTTAATCAAACCTTCCAACCGCAACACCTCGACCCTGAGCTTCGTAGTGTTAGTCCCATTGCTGCCGTTGCCGCCGTTACCCGCATTCGATCCATTTCCGTTCGTGGGGTTGGCCGCTCGTGGTATCGCCGCGGGTGATGGCACGGGCGGCGCTGGAGGAGCGAAGATTTGTGACGGTTCCGTCACCAGTTCAGGCAATGGTTGCGAAGAAGCCCAGGCAGACGGAGCAGGCACCGCAATTTTCGGGAGAACTGGGGCCGCCGCGGGCGCAAAGATTGCGCTCAAGGCCGCGGCAGCATCCGCAGCCCCAGCGGCAGTTGGCGCAGGCGCAGGGTTGCTCTTAAGAAGATGACGGACCCGGGCGATCAGATCCTGTGGCTGAAACGGCTTGCGCAGCAGTTCGTCAGCTTTGACAGAGAAAGCGCGCTCCGCAACTGCTCGATTGACCACGCCAGACATGAGAATAACCGGGGTTTTCGCCAGCTCAGGGTGGTTCTTGATGAACTGGCAGACTTCGTACCCATCTTTCTCCGGCATGATTACATCTGTGATGACAACGTCAGGCCGCTTCTCCTCAATTTCTGTCAAAGCGGAGACAGCATCATGGGAAGCCAGCACCTCCATGTTTTCGCGGCGAAAGGCGATCTTAATTACCTCGCGCATGGTTGCGCTGTCATCAATGAAGTAGATGGTAGGAAAGGCTGCCATCAAAATCCTCCGTCAGCATTTTCTTCCTTGGCGGACTCATCCAGCTCGCGCAAGGCATTGAGCATGAGTTCTGTAGCGGAGCGCAGTACGGTTCGTGTGGCCGCACTCTCGCCCGGCAGGAACTTGTATGATCCTGATTCCATGCCGTTGCAGAATTTAACGATCTGCACCACGGCGTCGTCGCCCACCAGATCACCGCATTCGGCGTGGGTTACGTTGCCGTTTTCAAAAAAAACGATTCCATCGATCAGATTCGCATTCACGTAAAGCGCTCCCGACTGACGGGTGTGGGTAAGCATTTGCACGACTCCCGGTAGGTCCATGTGCGATAGATTGCCGCTAAGCGCGGTATCAGAGGAGCCGAGCATCTGCACGGGCTGAAAGCCTTCTGCGTTGCTGCGCAGAAAATTCTTGATCTGCGTGGCAATCAGCTCGGGGCCGAGCCGCTTGTCCAGATAATCCGCGCAGCCAGAGCGGAATGCCGCCATCAAGGACTGATCGCCGCCTTCACCCAGCGCGATCACCGGCACATGAGCGGTCTTTGGATCGGCATGAACGATGGGCGGCAGATCGTGCGCGTTGATCTCGCGCAGACTGGTGGAGCAAACGATCGCCGAGGGCGTATCGTACTCGAGCATGGTCAGGGCGTAGCCCGATTGAGTACTGTGGACCACCTCAAAGCCTTCCTGTTTCAGCGCATCTGTTACCCGACGGGCAAAAAAAACATTGGCATCAATCAGCAGAATTTTGCCCGAAACCGAAACGGATGAGCTCATCACAGCGCTCCTACCCGTGAAACCGTATACGCCATGACGCGCTTTTCAACAGCGGGGTAAATGGAGTCCACAGGAAGTACCTGGTCAACCGCGCCGGTCTTGATAGCTTCCTGCGGCATGCCGAAGATCACGGCGGTTGATTCATCCTGAGCAATCACATAGCCGCCGGCGGCCTTGACCGCCTGCACTCCCTTCGAGCCATCATTGCCCATTCCGGTAAGAATCACGGCAACGGCGTTGGGGCCGCTGTATGCCACCACGCTTTCAAGCGTTAGATCCGCACATGGACGGTAACCGCCGATTCGGGGACCATCATCGAGAACAACGCGGCCGGTAGCTGAAACACGCAGGTGATTGGAGCCGGGGCAGACATACACTTGTCCTGGCACCACGATTTCACCCGCTTCGGCCTCTTTAACCTTGATCTCTGAAACTTCAGCAAGCTGTTTGCTGAACTGCGAGGTGAAGTTCCCGGGCATGTGCTGGACCACAATGACCGCGCCGGGAAAATCGGCGGGAAAAGCCGGGATGAACTTCATCAATGTAGCCGGTCCGCCGGTGGACGAGGCCACAACCACGATGGGAAACTTCCCTGCACCGCGATGGTTGGCGTCGCCGCCAGAACGACCGTTCAGCTTGGCCGTTTCGATTTTCGGCGCCGGCCGTTCCGTTCCTGATTTCTGCTGTTGCCCGGCCGAACGCGCTGCCGTCCTGACGACGCGAACCTTTGCTGCCATCTTCAGCTTGCGGCAAAGTTCGTCCTGGATGGAGCTCATGTCAAGGTCAATGCCGGAGGTAGGCTTGGAAACAAAATCGATAGCTCCGAGCTGCAGGGCCTTGAGCGTGACGTCGGCTCCTTCCCGCGATTCGGAGCTGACAATTAGGACCGGATGCGGATTGCTGGACATAATCACTTCAGTTGCCTGCAGGCCGTCCATGTGCGGCATGTTGATATCCATGCTGATCACATCCGGTTTCAGCGATTCCAATTGGGTGATGGCATCGCGGCCGTCGCGGGCTTCACCGCATACCTGCAGATCGGGATCCGACGAAATAATGCCCTGCAGGACCTTGCGCATGAAGGCTGAATCGTCCACCACGAGCACGCGAATTGGCTTGCCTATGGCCATCTTTCTACTGCACTGCCTCCGCTTTGGCTGCGGCCGGCGATGACACACCTATCAGCCTGCCCACGGCGGCAATGAAATGATCTTCCTGCACCGGCTTGGTCAAGAATGCCGAAGCCCCTTCCTTCATGGCGCGGTCGCGATGTTTGGCGCCGGCCCTTGAGGTCACCACCATCACCGGTACAGTGCGCTTCTCCGGATCATTGCGCAGGTGCGAGAGCAATTCATAACCGTTGGTGCGCGGCATCTCAAGGTCAGTCACGACCAGATCGCAACGCGTCTGGGCGATGATTTCGAGCGCCTCAAGACCATCGGCGGCGAGCTTCACGCGATAGCCCGCCTTCTCCAGCATGCGACCGACAAACTTGCGCACACTGATGGAGTCGTCCACCAGCACCACTACCTTTTCGTCCTGAACAACGTCGATGGCCTCCTGCGGTATCGCTCCCTGAGCGACGGCTTCAGCTCCAGGAGCAAAGATCCGCGCCGCCGCCGGTGGCGGCGCAATCGCGCGACGCTCCGCAGCAACCGCCGCGGCTGCCGCACGATCCATGGTTTCGATGGATACAAGACGGTTCACGTCGAGGAGAAGGATCAGCCTGCCGTCGGGCGCTATGGTGGCCCCCGGGAACATCTTGACCTTGCGCAAATACTCGCCCAGATTCTTAATGACGATTTCGTCCTTGCGGACCACGTCCTCCACTATGAGACCAACCTGCCGTCCCGTGGCGCTCACCACCACCATGCGGTAATAGTCGTTCACCGGCTGGATGGGATCGAGGCCGAGGGTCATGTCCACGCGAAGCACCTCAGTGGGAGCTTCGCGGACGCTGGTCATCATCTTGCCATCCACTTCCCTGATCTCATCCACTCGTACGCGGCGGATTTCCTGAATGAACGTAAGCGGAATGGCGAACGTGGTCTGCCCGCAGCGAACGAACAGAGCTTGCGCGATCACCAGCGTGAGGGGGACCTTCAGCGTGAAGCGGGTGCCACGGCCGGGTTCGGAATGAACTTCGATTTCGCCATTCAGCGCCACAAGGTTGGAGCGAACCACATCAAGTCCTACCCCGCGACCGGCGAGTTCGGTCTTGCGCGATGCCGTGGAGAAGCCGGGCTGGAATAGCATGTCAAGCAGCTCTTCCTGGGTGAGATCCGCAGCCGCATCCGCATAAACAATGCCAAGTTCAACCGCCCTCCTGCGCACCTGCTCGTAATCAATGCCGCGGCCATCGTCTTCTACTTCGATGAAGATATGATTGCCGCGATGATAAGCGCGTACGGCGACAGTGCCTACATCGCTCTTGCCCTGGTCATAGCGCTCTTCTTCCCTTTCAATCCCATGCGCCACGGAGTTGCGTACCAGATGGATAAGAGGATCGGAGATCTGTTGGATGATGTTGTTATCCAGTTCTGTTTCTGCGCCTTCCAGCTTGAGTTCGGCCCGCCTGCCCGCCGCTTTGGCGGCGTCACGCACCGTGCGGGAAAGTCGTGTGTACAGATTCCCGATAGGGACCATCCGCGCCTGTGTGATCTCATCCTGGAGGCGGTGGGCGAGCTTGGTGAACTCATCAATGTCAGAATCCACGCGGCGCACGAAACCACCGAGTTGTGAGAGGACCTCTGTAATGTCGGCGGAAATCTCCGTCAGCGAGCGCGAGAGGATATTGAAATCGTCGTAGCGATCCATCTCCAGCTCGGAGAATTCTGACGGCGACTGGCCCGCAGAGAGGGGATAGGAGTAGCCGCTGCCGTTACCAGGTATGAAAGGCTCCTGGGGCCGCAACCCGGACATGTGGATACGGCTGAACTCGTGCTTTTCCTGGAACTCGGCCACTTTCTCCTGCATTCGCGATTTGGCCAGGTTCAGTACATCAGCGAGATGTTCCAGTTCGTCGAGACGGCCAATCATCCGAGTACGGTTAATGACCAGCTCGCCGACTGCATTCATCATGCGGTCGAGCCGCTCCAGAGCTACACGGACGGAACGGGCCTGCGGCAGAGGTTGGAATTCCCTGCGCGGCAACTCGTCGTCGGCTTTTTCGCTCCCATCCTGAACTTGGGCAACGGGCGCAGGCTGCGCGTCAGCAAACGCGGTTTTTGCCTGAGCGTATTCGGCCAGCAGGGCTTCCTCTTCGGGGCTGAAAAGGTGAGACGCAGCGCTTTGTACTTGAGCCGGCTCTTCTGCAGGCGGTTGAACCTTGGCCGGCTGCTGCACCTCCGCTACATGGACCTCAAGCGGAACACCGGCAACGCGTGCAGATAGAGATTGCACGGCGCGTTGCATCTCCGAGTCGCTGCTCCATTGCCGGTAGATAAATTTCTTAAGAACGTCCACGGATTCCAGGCAGACGTCGATGATCTGCGCCGTGGGCCTAAGCTCGCCGTCTCGGACCCGCCCAATCAGGTCTTCAACCCTATGAGCCACATGAGATATCCGGTGCAAGCCAACCTGCGCAGCGGAGCCCTTGATCGTGTGCATGGAGCGGAACATGCGGTGGACCTGATCTTCACTCGGACTCTCTTCCAAGGCCAGCAGGCACTGCGTAACGATTTGCAGATGCTCTTCGGCTTCCGGAACGAAGAATTCAAGAATTTCAGCCGGAACGTCATCGTCTTGCGGAAGAGGTTCCGCTGCCGACTCCGGTTGAATAGCTACAGGGACCTCTTCCAGCGGCGCTTGAGCTTCTATCTCAATTTCAGGAAGTACTACTTCCCGCTCCGGACGCGCTGGAGTCTGCGCCAGTGCTGCCGGTTGCGGCTCAGGTGCGGGCGCGACGGCAGCGGGGAATGCAAACGGGTACCGCTGCTTGAAGGTTGCGACATCGTCTGCGGCTTCGTCTCCGGTGCTGCTGACCAGAATGAGGTCGGACTCCAGGAGAGCCACGCCTTCGGATATAAACTCCAGCAGCGGCGCGGCGGCTTCCGGGGCGATGCTGGCATGTATCGCGTACTGAAAAATATGGGCAAGTTTGGCGGCGATCTCAGAAAACAGCGGAAAGCCATAGGACGCCGATGTTCCTGCAAGCGTGTGGGCCGCTATATAGAGCCGCTCCAGCTCAAGGGCTGCGGGATATGCATCAAGCAGAACGTTGGAATACTCGCGCAGGTACTGGAGGCGGTCGGAGGCCTCCTGAAGGAATATCTCCACGAATTCTGCGCCGTTCTGGTTCAAGCTCTCTCCTGCGCGGCCACCGTACGCTGCAACGTAGCCGGCTTCTGATAGATCTGTACGTCCTGGTGAATATGGGTTTGGAACTTCACGTCTGACCGGCTGATGGATTCGGCGTGGCCGAGAAATAGATAACCACCGGGCTCAAGGTAATCAAAGAAGCGCTGCACGAGTTGCGTTTGCCGCTCCTCGGAGAAATAAATCAGAACATTCATGCAGAAGATGCAATCAAACTTGCCCATGTAGACGACTTGCGCCAGATTCATGGGAGCGAAGGTGATCATGCTGCGCAACTGCGGTTTCACAACAAACTCGCCGCCGTTGCGGAGGAAATATTGCTCGCGGTGATGAAGGCTGACAGGCTCCATGTCGCGCGCATCATAGACGGCGCGTTCAGCGCATTCGAGCGCCTCGCGGCTGATGTCGGTAGCAAGAATGTGGACTTTCCATGCTTCGTTAAATTCAATGACATCTGCCACCGTCATGGCGACGCTGTAGGCTTCTTCTCCCGTGGCACAGCCGGCGCTCCAGATACGCAGCGAGCGCGGATTCTCCCAGAATTTCCGCATCTGCAGTTCAGGGAGCACCTTCTTCTCCAGAGCATCAAAGACTGAGGGATAACGAAAGAAGCCGGTCTCCTGAGTAAGCAGCCGCTGCAACAACGAGTCGTACTCGACGTTGGAATTCTGAATCAGGCGCAAAAGGTCCGTGCCGTGCATGAGCTTGCGCGCCTCCACGTGTTCGCGGATGCGCGACGAGAAGAAACGCTCGCGAGAATCGTCAAAGAGCATTCCCGAACGTGCCTCGATTAGGGCGCGAATTTCGCTTAGCTCGTGCTCGCTGAGTGTGATCGACGTGGCCAAAGTGTCTATCCGTCTTCCAGGGCCAAAAGCCCAAATCTAATTTGCTATCACCCGACTCAAGTTGCGGCTCGGTACGTTTCCGGCAACCCAAAATCCAGCGAATCACCCTCTATCGCCGAGCCGCGGAGACCAGCTCCGGACGCGCATCGGCGCCGCTCATGCTGGGCGTGCTCGAGATCCGAAATTGTGACAGTGCTTCGTTGAGCTGCTCCGACATGTGCACCAGTTGCTCCACTGTGCGGGCCGTCTGCCGCGCACCCTGCGAGGTCTGGCGCGTGATGTTGGAGATGATCTGCATGGCATTCGCAACGCCTTCCGTGCCGCGCACCTGCTGCTTTGAAGCCAATGAGATTTCCTGCACCAGTTCGGCCGACTGACGGACGACTGTGGAGATTGCGTCAAGAGCGCGTCCGGCTTGATCAGCCAGCCGGGCCCCGATTTCCACTTCTCGCGTACCTTCTTCCATCACGACCACCGCATCATTGGTTTCGGCCTGAATGGCTTTGATCAGTGCGGCAATATCTTTGGTAGCCGAGCGTGAGTGCTCAGCCAGTTTGCGGACCTCGTCTGCGACCACGGCAAAACCGCGCCCGGCTTCACCGGCGCGGGCCGCCTCAATGGCCGCGTTGAGCGCCAGCAGGTTCGTCTGTTCGGTGATGTCATTGATGACCTTGACGATTTCAGAAATTTCCAGCGAACGATCACCCAGGGTCTTAATACGTTTTGCTGTGGCCTGCACCGAGGAGCGAATGCGCTGCATGCCTTCCAGTGTGTCGCGCACAGACCGGTTTCCCTGCTCGGCAGCATCAAGCGCACGGCGTGCAGCTTCCGCGCTGGCTTCGGCGTTGTTGGACACCTGCTTCATTGAAACCGTGAGTTCTTCCACGGCCGACGAGGTGTTTGTGATCTCCTGGTCCTGCTGCACTGCGCCGGACGACATTTCTTCCGAAGCGATCAGAATGTCATTCGCGCTCGACTGAACGTCGATGGCGGCTTTGCGAAGGCGCTCCAGGACCTTCACAAAGTTGTCGAGCATGTAGTTGACGGAGTCAACCACGTTGCCCAGGGCGTCATTCGTCACTGTGCCGCGCAGCGTGAGATCGCCGCGTCCAATCTGGCTCACGATGGTCAGAAATTCGGTCACGCTTTTTTGCAGCGCTTCCTGGGCTTCCTGGTTGTAGATAGCCCGTGAGCTGCTTTCTGCCGCGCGATTCAGATTTTCGGCAATAAGGCCGAAATCATCCGCCGACTCCACGGCGGCGCGGGCGCGGTAATCGCCCTGGCCATAGCGCTCAGCAAAATCTGTGATCTGCTTGAGCGGAGTCAGCACACGGTTGTCGAGTGTGAAGAGCGTTACCAACGCCGCGGAAGCACAGATTGCGAAAGCCAGGAGCATCATCAGGCCATAGTTGCCCGGCAGGCTGAGCACGTTGCTGATGGGCACTTTAGCACCCGCGCCAGCGCTATAAGCCAGAATCAAGACTGTGAACAACGCGACCGCATCCAATACGATCACTCGCCACAAAAGGGTCGAATTCAAACGACCTTTCATACTCACCTTCATCCTTTCAAATCACCGGAACGGGAAACGTCTCAGTCAATTTCTTCAAATCCAAAGCCAGAGCCAGACGGTCATCATGCCGCAGAAGACCGCAGCAATGGTGCATATCCCGCGGAACGCCTTCCAGCACCAGAGGTTCTGCCGTGGTATAGGTACCGACCACTTCATCGGCAGCAATGCCAATGCGCAAAGTATCTGCCGCGCCCGTGCCGGGCAGGCTTGCCACAACCACGTGTTTCGGGAGCAGATCAGAGCGGCGGCCTTCAGTCACCGCGATGTCCACCACCGGAATGATGGCACCGCGCAGATTGAAAATGCCCATCAGGAAATTGGGGCCCAGCGGAATGCGCGTGAGCCGCGGCCATTCCACAACTTCGTCCACGTCCAGCACCGAGAAACAAAACCGCTCACGGCCGGCGCGGAACACGCAATATTGGCGCAACTCCTCCAGGGATGGTTCAAGCAGCGCTTCAGTGACGACCTGCGACAGCACTTCAAGCTGTTCCGCTGCAGGCACCACGGGGTCGGGTTGTCGTGAGTCTTCCATCAATCTAATTAGCGCCTACCAGGCGTACGACCGTGCCAAGAAGCTCTTCCCGCGTGAACGGCTTAGTCACGTAGCCATCGGCGCCCTGCTGTTGGGCCCAAAATTTGTCACTGTCAGTGTTTTTCGAGCTCACCATGACCACGGGAATGCGACCGTATTCAGCATGGCCCTTCAACTCCCGACAGGCCTGAAACCCATTGCGCTCCGGCATTACAACGTCAAGCAGGATCAAATTCGGGCGTTCCCGCTCGATCATTTGCTCCAGCCGGCGAGGATCGTTCGTCGCCACAGACTTGTAACCGGCGCCATCCAGGACGGCTTGCATCAGCCGGATTTCAGCCGGTGAATCGTCAACGATGAGAATCTTCTTCAAGCTTCCGGACCTTATGCGTGGAAATATCCTCTGCGAGTAAGTGCAATCTGCTGGCCAGAGATGGCCAGTTGTAAGTGTTTGAAATTGCGCTAGTTACTTATTCCCGCAGGAGATGTGCGCTAAGCCTGAGACGGGCTGTGTCTCATGGTGAGACGGCTACTGAATGAAACAGCCGAATAACCAGGTAGCTTGATCAGCCGGAAAGCTTTCCGGCTTCTTCAATCAACGAGAGCAGGCGCTTGGTGGTGGCGGCCAGGTTCACAGCAGCATCAATATTGCTGGCCTCCTTGGCCGCGGAAACCTGCGCTTCCATTTCCTTCACCTGCTGGCGGGCCAATTCGAGCGCCACAGTCACATCCGTGGGCTCGCCCTTGCGGTGCCGCTCCATGCAGACGTGAAGAATTGTGCGGGCAGCAACCGTGCGCTGCAGGGAACGGGCCATTTCACTATCGCCCTCGATGAATGCTTGCGCCTCCCATGTGGCAATCAGCAGTTTGCATCCAGCCAGCGTGATGGCCGAAACGCTGGGACTGTTTTTAGGTGGCACCGCTGAGAGCTGCTCCGTAATGTCAGCCACACAGCGCGAGAGGTAATCGTCTTCTTCCGAAAGCGCTTCTTCCGGAACCGGGCGCGTTGGTAAGGTTTCAGGCTCATGCTTAACCGCGACCGGAGCATCTCCGATTTGCATTAGGAGCGGATCGGTTGATTTTTTTCCGCCTCTCGCAGCTTGAGGCACCGAAATTTGTTCTGCGTGGCTGAAAGCTTCCGGCACAGGTTCCTGGGCAGGAGCCACCTGCACTTCGGGCGGCAGGGGCGCCTGCTCCGTCTGCTGCAAAACAGGCACTGCCTCCTCGTGTTGAGAACCGGAGCCGGTTGTGGTCGTTACCTGCGCCGTCTTCGCAGTGCGAGCATCATTCAAGGTGGTCTGCAGGATGTGGCGAAGCAAGATCAATTGCAGAAATGAGGAACCGCCGGAATACGGCGCCCGAAAAGGCGTTTTCCACTGGTGCACCACGTGGCGCACCTGATCCAGGGACTCGCTCTCCGTCAAACCAGCTTCGCGGCAATCGATGCTTGCGTATCCCATCTGTTCAAGTTCATTTACCGCCTCCCGAATCGCATGCAGGTCAAGGTGCATAGCCTTGAAAAAGGCGCGGCGGGCGCGGAAGTTGAAGCGGGTAAACGCGACCAGTAAGCCAGGCGAGAAGTACTGATCGCCTACAGCGAGTTTCAACTCGCGAACCTCCATCAGAGCGCCGGAATTCTGAAGATCTTCAAGGCTGTTGCACTCGTTCAGGAGCTCAAGTTTGTCATCCAGCCCTGGGGCCCAGTCGGGATAGCTTTCCGGAGATGGTCCCAGGACCGGTTCGAGAACCTTCGCCACCTCATCCAGCGTAAGCTGCTGTTCGGTCATGCCGTGAGGAGCGCAGTGAGCGAAGTACTGGACTAGAAGAAAGTCGAGCTTTTCTTTGTCCGCCTCAGTTTTCTGCGCGCGTTCAAGATGGCGAACGATGAGATAACGCAGATTTTCTTCATTCTGCAGCGCCGTGCTCTGCAGGAGCTGCCGCAATTGCCACACCTGAATGTGGCTATCCATTTGATCAAACCACTGCCGGACACACTCCATGACCTCCGGCTCTGGCCGGTCGGCTGAGTCTTCCAGCTCAGAACATGGCGGCATGCCGAGTTCATAAGTGGAATCAAGCTCGGCATAGACGCTGTGTAGGCGCCGCGCAACACGCCAGAAGTCGGCAGCCTGCTCAATGTTCAGTGTGGCAGAGGACATGGTCTATTTTGGAAAACTCAAAAGAGACTCTAGAGCAAGACCAGCGCCAAAGGGGAGATGACCTAAGTAGCTGATTCAGAAAGCGCCGTTTAGTGGCGGCGAGAAGCGCTCGTCTCATGATGAAACACGGTGTCTCAGCCAGAAGGTCTTAAGACGCTGCGGACGAGCTCCTCCCCTGGCCGATGTTATAGCGCTTGAGCTTGCGGTATAGAGTCGCGCGGCTGATGCCGAGCATCTTGCGCGCCCGTGACTTGTCACCTTGTACCTGCTCGAAGACGCGCTCAATAGTGGCGCGCTCCAACTCTTCAAGGTCAGTGGCCGAACCCGCGGGTTTTCCTGGTACAAGCACATCCTTTTCTGCGAACCCGGCGGCTTCCATCGACGGAGACTCCGTCCGAACTGCAGGAGGAAGATCGTGCAAATCAATGCTATCCGGCCCGCCAAGTGCGATTGCGCGCTCAATGCAGTTTTCCAGTTCGCGCACGTTGCCCGGCCACTCGTATTGCAGCATCGCCTTCATCGCGGCGGAGGTGACCGTAATGCTCCTGCCCGGCGCGAGCTTGTCAAGGAAGTAATGGACAAGGGCTGCTATGTCAGACTTGCGCTCACGCAACGCCGGCAGATGCAGAGTAACCACGTTCAAGCGGAAATAGAGGTCCTTGCGGAATTTGCCTTCCTTGTAAGCCGTTTCCAGATCGCGGTTTGTGGCAGCGATAACGCGGATATCAACCTTCACTTTCTGATTGCTGCCGACAGGACGAACCTCTTTTTCCTGCAAGACCCGCAATAGCTTGGCTTGCATTTCCATCGACAGCTCGCCAATCTCATCCAGCAGAATGGTGCCGCCGTTGGCTGTCTGGAAAAGACCTTCTTTTGATTTGAGAGCTCCGGTGAATGCACCTTTCTCGTAGCCGAAGAGCTCGCTTTCAACCAGCGTGGGAACAAGGGAACCGCAATCCACAGCGACAAAGGGCTTTTTGGCGTACGTGCCGCGGAAGTGAATGGCACGGGCAACCAGCTCTTTTCCCGTGCCGCTCTCGCCTGTAATCAAGACGGGAGTGCGCGTCTCTTTGAGGCGCGCCACCATTCGCAGCACATCCTGGATTTTTGACGATGAGCCAACGATGCCGTGAAGTTCCATCTCCGCGCTCACACGATCGCGCAGAAACTGATTTTCAGCCACCAAAGTCACCTTCTCCTGCATGCGCTGGAGCAGGAGTTTGAGCTCTTCCACACGAAATGGCTTGGTGATGTAGTCATAGGCGCCCAGACGCATGGCCTGCACGGCGGTCTCAATGGAACCGTGGCCGGTCATGATAGCGATCTCACAGCGCGGAAACAGCTCCTTCAATCGGGGCATGAATTCGAGCCCTGTCATGTTCGGCATCAGGAGGTCGCAGAGAACAATATCGGGAGCGGCGGTTTCCAGGACGGCCAGTGCGGCTTCGGCGCTTTCCGCTTCCCTGCATTCAAAGCCCAGTGACGCGCCCACGGTCATGCAGAGCTTGCGAATGCTCTGATGATCGTCAACGATCAGAAAACGTGTTTTAGGTGCGTCCAGCATCGGATAGGCCTACTTCGGTTTGCCAAAAAGCCTTTCTACGGTGGCAATCAGTTCCTGAACGCGAAATGGTTTCTCAATGTACGGAACTCCGGTGCGAACAAGAGCTTTCATTGTGTCTTCGTTGACGGTGTCCCCCGTAATGAAGAGGAGTCTGCCTTTAAGTTCAGGCTTGTGAGCGACAATCCACTCGTGCACGTCAGCTCCGCTCGCGCCGCCGGGAGTGCGCATATCAGAGATAATTCCGCCGAACTGGTTTCGGCCTTCCTGGAGCAGCCTGATTCCCTCCGCGGCAGAGTTTGCCGCGATGCACGAGTATCCGTTGCGCTCCAGCGCCATGCGCATAAAGTCCATGACAGACCGCTCGTCCTCAATGAGAAGAAGGGGCAGAAATCCGGTGGCGGCAGCAGCGCTTCTGTTCATTGCCGAGCCCCCGTGGCGATAGTCATGATTTTCAAATCGGCTTTGGTCTGCACCGGCAAACGCACACTGAAGGTGGCTCCCGGCGCGTCCTGGTTATTGGCGCATAGGATTTCACCTTCATGCTCGCGCACGATGCCATAGCAGATGCTCAAGCCCAGGCCGGTGCCCTGGCCAACTTCCTTGGTGGTAAAGAACGGATCGAAGATCCGTTCTGGGTGGCGGATACCCTCGCCGTTGTCGCGAAACAGCACTTCAACCCAGCCGCCATCGTGAATGGTTTCAATTTCAATGACGCCGGAGCGGCCGGTTGCATGGACGGCATCATAGGCGTTATTCAGGATGTTGAGGAAGACTTGTTGAAGCTGGTGCGAGTCTCCTATCAGCTCAGGAAGGCGCTCATCAAAATTCTCCACGATCTGAACGCCATGGTTGGAAAAATCGTAAGCGCGTAGGGCGATGGTCTTGCGCAAAATATCATTGATCTGAAGACGCTGCCGCTGCGGCGGGCGCTGACGCGCAAAACTGAGCAGGTTCTGCACAATTTCCTTCGTGCGCTGGGCTTCTTCAAGGATGACTTGCAGGTCTTTCCGCGCACTGCCCGGAACTTCAGGATTCTCCATCAGCAGGTCAGAAAATCCCATGATCGCGGTGAGCGGATTATTTACTTCATGGGCCACGCCGGAAACAAGCTGGCCAACTGCAGCCATTTTCTCGGTGTGCATCAACTTGGCCTGGATCATGGAAGCGTCCGTGATATCCGTCATGAGTACGACCACGCTGTTCACGTCAGAGCTTTCATCGCGCATGGGGCTGATGTTCACGGAAAACTTACCTTGGGAGCCATTGCCGCGGACAATCATCAGTTCCAGATTGTCCACCTGCATGCCGTGCAACGCGGTCTCAAAACCCTCGCGAAAAACTTGCTGGTGCGATGGCGAAATGATGCCGTCCAGCCTGTGCCCGACCAGCTCATTCTGCTGGAAGTGCCCGCTTTCATAACATCGCCGATTGGCATAGCTGATCAGGCCCGCCGTATCGGCCACCATGATCATGGTTTGCGTGTTGTTCAGGATTTTCCCCGTAAAGTCGCGCTCGCGCTGGAGCTGGGCCTGGAAGTTCTTGACCTCAGTTATATCCAGCAGCACGCCGCGGTATTGCAGGATGCGCTCCTGGCCGTCGCGAACCACAAAAGCGTTCTCCAGTGCATGGATCACAGAACCGTCACAGCGGCGCAGCGTGATCTCAAAGTTGCGAACGCTGCCCTCTTCCTCCAAACGCCGGAAGATCTCATCGCGCTGTTCGGCGGAAACGTAAACCTGGTGATTGAGATCGAGCTTGAGCACCTCGTCACGGCTGCCATAGCCAAGCATCCGCACCAACGCATCATTGACCTCAATGAAATGGCCTTCCGGGGAGGAAAAGAAGACGCCTTCCTGAACGTTGTCGAACAGTTCACGATAGCGCCGTTCCGCTTCACGACGGTCCGTGATGTCTTTGAGAACGTGAACAGTCTGTTGGCCTTCCTCAAGTGCGCCAGTCATGCGTGATGTGGAAACCAGATAGCTGCGCTCCAGGACTGGATGGAGATATTCGTCAGAACCATCCTGCTCCCGGCAAAATGGGCACGGCTCCGGCGAATCCGACGTTACCGGAGTGAGAGCGCGCATCTTAAGGCCGATCAACTCCGCCGGGCGGACGCCAATGAACTCGGCCAATGACCGATTGACCTTCAGTACCTGGTAATGCTCGTCGTGAACGACGATGAAATCGGAAATGGAATCGAAGATTTCCAGCCACTGACGACTCGATTGAGCGATCCGGGTGAAGAGCCGGGAGTTTTCCAGGGCCACGGATCCGTGAATGATCAGCGCCTGCAGCAGGTTGAGATCGCCGGGCGTGAGTTCATGACGCACGTCCGCCAACGCAAGAACGCCCAGCAGGTCGGCATCAGTCCCCTCCAGACGGACCAGAGTCGCGTTCTGCCATCCCAGAGCCGAAGCCAGTTCGCTTCCGAGAATCTGAATGCCGCTGCGGGCGATCTTGGCATCCCGGTGATGTTCGCCAAATTCGGAAAAGGCGGTGTTCAGTTTGCGCAGCAGCTCGCGTTCCGGCTTGTTCCCGAAGAACCCCACGCTTTCCACGGAATTGCCCTGCGCCAGCGCGAGAATTGCGCTTTGCGCGCCCATGATGGCGGCTACTCGCTCAGTAAAGTTTTTGACGAAATCCGGCAGGCGCAACACAGAGCCGAGATCCAGGGCCATTTCCATGAGATCTTCGGCGCGTTTTTTGTGCTGCTCAGAAAGCTGCAGGTTGCGCCCTGACTCAAGCGCCAAAGCAACGCCAGTCGAAAGAATCTTTGCCTGACGCACATCTTCCGGCGTTATGCGCCCCGATTTCTTGTTGACGAAAGCAAGGATTCCCAGAGGGTAATTGTCACTGTTGCACAGCGGAATCGCGAGATACTGGCGGGCTTTGGCATCCCACTTCAATAGCTGCGCCTTCTCTGGTACGGGCAGCACGGTGATGTCTTCAGTCAGAAAATGCTCACGGCTTTCCAGCACCCGCCGGGCAAGGACGGAAACATCCATCTCGACCCGAGCGCCGGCCGGACTCCCGGAACTCCAGCGCAAGGGGCACCCTCCCGGCTCCGCGGCAGCAACGAAAGCGCGTTCAAAGCCCAGCATAGAGCCGGCGCGAACGAGGAAATTTTCAAAGAACAAATCCAGCCGGGAGGCATGGCCGAGATCAGCATAAAGCTGCAGCAGCTGGTCAAAATTTTCTCCACCAGCACCGTGGAGAGCCGCCAATTCCAGGTTCTCCAGCGTCATTTTCGCGCTGTTGCCCAGCACGGTGAAGGCAGAAAGCTCGGCTGGCGAAAAGACAGTTCGGCGAACCAGAAGCAGCGCGGCAGCCGAGTGTCTGGTAACCAGAGGCAAAGCCAGACCATGTCCGGCGTGCTCCACCCCGCCGTCCCGATAAGAAAAGCGGAAGTTTAACAGCCGGTTCTGCTCGATGGCCTGGGAGGCGAAAGACGTGGCATGCGATAGCAGCGCAGAGCTGCCTGGCCCTTCCTTCGATGCGGCGGACACAGCTTCCAGCGAGTAGGCTTCGCCTTGCCGGGCCAGAATGCCGGAAAGCGCGGCAACAAAGACCTTGCGTGCTGTTTCAGCAATAAATTCCTTTAAGACCGCTTCGTTAACGCCGACTGCAGGCAATTGCCCACAGGCTTCCAGAACTTTCTCTATGGGAGAGGCCTTTGCAGGCGCACGTCCGCGGGCCGCGGGTTTTCTTCTCTGCTTCACTGCTGGGTAAGTCGTGAAGGTACTCTGTAATCTCAATTTGAGTCAATAAGGAAAACGGGAGGTAGGCATCCGACCGTGAAACACCTGAGATGTCTCAGCGTGAGACGCACAAGTCTTGAAATCCAATAGCTTTGAGACGACAGCAACCACCAAGATCGGCTCTCCCGCCGAACCTGCCCAAGGCAAACACAGTCATCCTTTTGTGTAAGTTTAGCGGTTTCATGTACTTAGACGGTACATGGTACGAAGGTGCTATGCCTGACCGGGCATGGCAGTGACATTGCACTTTCAACGGCAGGAATTTCTCTGCTTACCCGCTGAGTGACGGATTGCCGTCTGCGGGGGCAGACACGCCAGCCGCCTGAGTCTGACGCGGAAAGCGTGGAGGCGAGATAAAGATGAAACTTGGAAAAACGATCAGCGGAAAGCTGTACGCAGGATTCGCAGCAATTCTCTGCGTTGTGATGATCTGCTTCATGGCCGACATCTGGGCAGTCTGGCACGCGCGCAATACGGGGCAGACATACAGGGATGCTATCGCGATGGTGCAGCAGAGGTCCGAAATGGACCGGGCAATTAATGAAAACCGGTTGCACCTGCGCAATTTCCTGCTGAACGGAGACACACGAGAGTCGGATGGGCTGTTCAAAGGTCTGGGAGACGTTGAACAGCTGATTGCCAAGACGGAAGCCACCACCTCTTATCTGCGCGACCAGGACCGCGAACGCTCGAAGCAACTGCTGCATGATGTGCGCGAAATTGAAAAGGATTGGGCGGCCAACTTCGCCACGCCGCTCGTGGAAAAGCGGCGCCAGGTGGATGCTGGTAGTTCCACCATGGCCGAGCTTTCCATTGACTACCTGCAACACAATCCCGGTTCAGAACAGAAAAAAGAAGAAGAGCCCCTGCGCGAACTCGACTCGATCATGAGAACCGCGGTGGAGAATGCCAGCAGCTCCGACCGGATGGCGGGCACGATCATTGCGATCATTACTTCCAGCGGCCTCGCATTGATGCTGCTGATGGGCGGCTTTATCGCATGGAAGGTTTCCAAGTCAATCACCGACCCGCTGAATCAGTTGATTGGAGTGGCCGGACAGATTGCGAACACGGGCGATCTCGATTCAAAACTGCAGATCAACGGCGAAGATGAGGCCGCGCAATTATCAAGGGCATTTGAAAAGATGGTGCTCTACCTGCGCGAGATGGCAGGCCATTCCGAATCCATTGCAGGCGGCGACCTCTCCGTACAGATCAATCCCCGCTCCAACCGAGACACCCTGGGCCAGGCTTTCCGTGAAATGACCTACGGTCTTCGCAGCCTTGTCAGGAACGTGCGCGATAGCGCCTCGCAAGTGGCAAGCGGATCGAACCAGGTGGCGAGCGCGTCTGATGAATCCGCAAAGATCAGCGTGCAGGCCGCATCGGCGATCGACGAAGTCACCAGCACCATGCATGAGATGAGCATTAACGTGCAGAACATGGTCAAAAGCACGCAAATGCAGGCCTCCAACGTAAGCGAAACTTCCGCCTCCATCGACCAGATGGTGGCGTCAATTCAGCGCGTTGCGGATACCGCCAAAGTTCTGCTGGATATCTCACAGCGTTCTCGCGATGAGGTGCACAGCGGCATCAACACCATGGAAAAGGCAACCGACGGGCTGAGCCGCATCAATCACGCCATCACCTCTTCAGCCGAAATCATTTCCGCGCTTGGGCAGCGCGCCGACGATATCGGCAAGATCATCGAGGTCATTGATGATTTGGCAGAACAGACCAATCTGCTGGCGTTGAATGCGGCCATCGAGGCTGCTCGCGCTGGAGAGCACGGGCTCGGCTTCGCCGTAGTGGCCGATGAAGTGAGAAAGCTGGCGGAGAAATCGGCGCAGTCCACACGCGAAATCTCTGACTTGATCCAGAATATTCAGAAAGAAGCCCGTAAGGCCGTGGACAACATGGAAAAGAGCACCAACATTGTAGACGAAGGAATTTCGCTGGGCAGCGACCTGAGCAGCGCGCTGAAGAAAATTTCCAAGGTAGTCTCCGAGGTTTACAAGTTCGCGCAGGAAATCGGCGCGGCGACGACCGAGCAATCGCACGGATCGGCGCAGATTGCCAAAGCCACCACGCGGCTGAACGAAATTACCCACGAAATCAACTCGTCCGTCGAAGAGCAGGCCTCGGGAGCACAGGCTGTGGTGCGGGCGATGGAGAAGATGCGCGAACTGGTGCAACGCTCGTCTTCCGGCTCAACGGAGCTGGCGGCATCCGCCGAGCAGATGTCAAAGATGTCACGCATGATGCTGGAGACGATGGACCGTTTCATTCTGGAGGCTGCAGCGAACGGCAACGGCCGCAACGGCGCGGCGCACGGGCACGAGCAAAAGAGAGCGCAGATGCACGAGCCGGAATACGCAGTGGCGGGCGAGTACAACTAACGGAGACACCATGGCGCGTGAGTTACATCTGGTCGGGTTCCGTATAGGGCGGGAGACTTTCGGAGTTCCCATTGCTCTGGTGCACGAGATCGTCCGCGTACCAGACATTACAGCAGTCCCGGATTCTCCGGGCTATGTGGAAGGCGTGATCAACCTGCGGGGCAAGATTGTCTCCGTCATCGACCTGAGAAAGCGGTTTGGGGAGAAGGAAATTACACGTAATAAGAAAAACCGCATTCTGGTAACTGAGACTGACGGAAAGATGGTTGGGCTGATCGTGGACGCGGCATCGGAGGTCATGAAGGTGCCGGAGAGTGAGGTGGAACCTCCACCGCCGGTATTTGATGAGGCTGACGTGAACTACGTCACCGGACTGGGGAAGCTGCACGGGCGCCTGATCATTCTGATCGATTTGAGCAAAGTATTGCAGAAAGGTGAATTGCGGCGGCTGGATGAGTTCACTCCAGACAGCAATGCCGTACCAGCGGAAGCGCAAGGGATTCCGCTGTAACGCGCAAGAGCAGCAAGGCAGAGAAAGTCTTACGGGGAACGATGGGCACACCAACGACACCAGTTCAGATCACGGACGCAGAATACAAGCTGCTGCAAACGCTCGTTTATCAGGAATGCGGCATGTATTTCGACGAGAGGCGAGCGCACTTCCTGCAGGACCGGTTGCAACGCAGGCTTAGAGCGTGCAGCCTGGACAGCTTCTATGGCTACTATCGCCTGCTCACAAGTCACGGCGGCAAAGCTGAAATGGCGGCCCTTGTAGAGAATTTGACCGTCAATGAAACCAGTTTCTTCCGAAACAAGCCCCAACTGGAGCTTTTCCAAAAGAACACGCTCGAAGAACTGTTGCATCGGAAGCAGGCGCGCCGGGATTGGACGCTGCGCATGTGGAGCGCCGGCTGTTCCACCGGACAGGAACCGTACACCATGGCCATGCTGGTATGCGATGCGCTGGCCTACTATTACCTCCGCAACCCGCTTCCCTTCGAAATGCCCAGCCCCAAACCTCTCATTCCTCCGCCATGGAAGGTGGAAATTCTGGCTTCGGATATCAATTACAGCGTTCTTCGCGCAGCCCAGGAGGCAGTTTATTCAGAAACGCAGATGGAAGCTGTGGATTATGCTGCGCGTCTCCGCTACTTCGACAAAGCGGGCGACCGGTATGCCATCAAAAGGCCGCTCAAAGAACTGGTCCATTTTGACTTTCATAATCTCAAGACCGAATTTCTTCCGCAGCGCAATGATGTGATCTTCTGCCGCAACGTAATGATCTATTTCGATGAGGCGGAGCAGAAGCGGCTGGTGGACAAGTTTTATCGCTGCCTGAATCCCGAAGGATACCTGTTTATTGGTCACGCGGAGAGCCTCTTTGGGCTGTCCGATCGCTACAAGATGATTCATCAGAATAACGGGACCGCGTATCAGAGAATCGAGGTGGCAAGTTGAACTTTTTCTCTGATGAGCGGGCGGCGGAGATGCGTGAGCTCTTTTTTGAGAGCGCCACGGAACTGCTGCAGTCGCTCAACGAGAACGGCCTCGAACTGGAGAAGCATCCTGAAGACACAGAGATCCTTCGCCAGGTGCGCCGGATTGTGCATACGCTTAAGGGCGACTCGGCGGCATGTGGCTTCCAGGAGTTGAGCGAACTGGCTCACATGCTGGAAGACGCGCTGACTCCGGAGATCGCGGAGCTGGCAAAAGCATCTCTTGCCGATGTGGTGCTGATGGCCGCGGATACGTTCAGCTCCATGATTTCCGCGTATCGCGGGAACCTGCAGGCGCCCGCGGGTAACGAACTGCTGGAACAAATCCAGGCGCTGACGCGAAATCACACAACGAGCCTGCCTTACAAGCTTCAGGCGCGCTTTACCTGGAGCGAATACGAGGAGTTGGCCGCTCACGCCGCATTGCAGCGTGGAGAGCACGTTTTCAATCTGGCTTTCAGCATTGATCCTGCATGCCCGATGCGCGCGGCAGCGTTGCAAGTGATCCGTAACGTGCTAACGGAATGCGGGCAGGTTCTAGCGATTGTCCCCGACCAGAACACGCTGACCCAGGACGTGGACGTTGTGGAGGCTTTGGTCGCGACCACCAGAACGCGTGAGTGGGTGGAGCGCAAGTGCCGGATTCCGTCTGTGGTGGGCGAGCTTCTGCTGAAAGAAGCAGATCGGAATGCAGAGGCCGAATTGCCAAAAGACATCGTTGAGCACGCTACTGACGCGCTGGAACAGGAGCAGACGGAGCCGCGAGTCAACGCAGACGAACTACAGCAAGAGGCAATCGTACCCCCGAACGCGGGCGGGCAGGAGCCGACGGGAGCGAGCTTCTCACAATTGGAAAACCTGCTGCGTGTGGACGCGGAACGAATCGACGCGGTGCTCAATCTGGTGGGCGAACTGATTATTGCGAAGAGCATGCTGCATCAGACGGTGGCGGAATTTGACAAGCGCTTTCCCAAGGACCCGCTGAAAATGCGGTTCGCCGACGCCATGGCATTTCAGGCCCGCGTGTTGAATGACCTGCAGAAATCGGTGATGAAGATCCGCATGGTGCCGGTGGAGCATCTGTTTCGGCGCTTCCCTCGCGTAGTGCGCGATGTGGCAAAATCCTGCGGCAAAGACGTGAACCTTGTGGTCACCGGCCAGGACACGGATCTCGACAAAAGCATTCTTGACATGCTGGCCGAGCCGCTGGCGCATCTGGTGCGTAATTCAGTAGACCATGGCATTGAATCACCCGAAGAGCGTTTACAGGCCGGCAAGTCCGCTCAGGGAACGGTGAAGCTGGCCGCCTATCATCAAGGCAATCAAATTGTGATCGAAGTATCTGACGATGGCCGCGGAATCGACCGTAACCGCCTGGTCGCAAAAGCGATTGAAAAGGAAATCATCACCCAGGCCGTTGCCGGTGAGATGACGGAAGAGGAAGCGCTGCAGTTGATTTTCCATCCCGGATTGAGTACTGCCGAGCAGGTGACCTCAATTTCCGGCCGAGGCGTCGGCATGGACGTGGTGAAATCTGTGCTCGACCGGCTAAAAGGAAACATCAGCATCCGCACAGAGGAGACCAGAGGCACAACGTTTTATTTACGCGTGCCGCTGACACTGGCGATCATTAAGGCGCTCCTGTTCCGCGTTGGACCGCGAATGTATGCGGTGCCTCTTGCGTCAGTTGTGGAAATTACCCGTGCTACGCAAAGCGAGATTCATCGTGTTGAAAACCATGATGTGATCCGGTTGCGAGATGAAATCCTGACACTGGTGCATTTGCAGGCGCTGGCGAGGCAGCCGGCCACCACAAAGAAGATGTTTGTGGTCGTGGTCTCACTGGGAGACAGAAAATTCGGCCTGGTGGTGGACCGGATGGTGGGAGAAGAAGAACTGGTCATCAAGGCGCTGGACGATCATCTGGTGGCGACTGACCTGGTGAGCGGCGCGTCTATTTTGGGCGATGGAACGGTGGTGCTGATCCTGAACATCGCATCGGTGATTTCGCGAGGCGGACGAATGCAGTTGGCCATGGGAGCAACAGCGTGAGTAACAGAATCAGAGTTCTGGTGGTGGACGATTCGGCGCTGATGCGCAAACTTATTCCGCAGATCCTGGCGCGAGACAACACCATCGAAGTGGTGGGCACTGCCATGGACGGCGCGTTCGGGTTGAGGAAAATTGAGGACTTGCGCCCGGACGTGGTGACCTTGGATCTGGAAATGCCTCGCATGGATGGCATGGAAATGCTGCGGCAGATCACCAGGAAACATGGGCTCCCCGTGATCATTGTGAGCGCGCTCAGCACGGAAGGCGCGAGCGCGACGTTCAAGGCGCTGGCGCTGGGCGCGGTTGACTTTGTGGCCAAGCCGCGCGACGCAGTTTCAGCACACATGGATGAGATTGCCCAGGACCTGATCCGCAAGATTAAGATCGCGTCCAAGACCAAGGCGAAGAACGCGGCACGTCCCGCCCTGCTAGATCGTCCAAAACCGCAGAAGCCGGCTAACAGAACGCGGCGCGAGCCGACAAAGATTGTGGTGATCGGCGTCTCCACAGGCGGCCCATACGCGCTGCAGTATGTGCTGTCGCAACTGCCGGGCGATTTTCCTGGGTCGATCGTGATTGTGCAACACATGCCTGAAGGATTTACCGAGCTGTTCTCAAGACGGCTGAATGAGTGCTGCGCCATCGATGTAAAGGAAGCGCAGTCAGGAGATCTGCTCCTGCCTGGACGCGCGCTGATCTGTCCCGGTGATCGCCACATCAAGCTGCGCCGAATGCCATTGGCGAACACCGTGGTGTTGTCCGACGAAGAGCGTGTCAACGGGCACAGGCCGTCTGCAGATGTTCTGTTTCGTTCCGCCGCTCTGGAATTTGGCAGTCGCACGATTGGCGTGATCATGACGGGCATGGGCGATGACGGTGCCGCAGGCATGGGGATGATCAAACACGCCGGCGGAATGACAATTGCGCAAACGGAAGATAGTTGCGTGGTGTTCGGCATGCCCAAAGCTGCCATCGAGCGCGGTTTTGCCTTGCGCGTGGTGTCGCTGGAGATGATGGCAAATGCGTTGGTCAACCATTGCAACCCGGAACGCAGTACCAAGGAAGAAAGAGTTCACTTGCAGTTGTGAGGAGAGAGAAGTATGGAAACGTTCCCTTTTCTATTACGTAAGGACGGCAAACCGATCCGCTACCTGGTAGTGGACGATTCAGTGTTCGCGCGCAAGAATGTGGCCAAAATGGTGGAGAGTTTTGGCGGCCACATCGCGGGCGAAGCCGGTGATGGATGCACAGCCATCACGGAGTACGAGCGAATTACTCCGGACATGGTTTTGATGGACATAACCATGCCGCAGATGGAAGGCATTGAAGCCGCCGAGAAGATCGTTCGCGCGCACCCGGAAGCGCGGGTCGTTATGGTTTCATCGGTGGGATATCAGGAAAACATTGTCGCGGCCTTGCAAAAAGGCGCGCGCCATTTCGTGCAGAAGCCGGTGAAGGCGGAAATCCTCTACGAAGTTATCAAGTACGTAATGGGCGATGACGCAGTGATTACCGCGGCCGCAATGCAGGGGAATTAATCCATGCGCATGGAACTGATTCAGCCGTTTATCAACGCCGCGGATGCGGTGCTGGCGCAAACGCTGCAATCGCCGACAAGCATCGGCGACGTCACCATGGAAGAAGAAGCATACCGCCGCAAAGGCGTAGCGTCTTTAGTGACCGTGAACGGCGACATCGAAGGCCGCATCATCTTTGACATGGATCCCGAAACAGCGGCCAAAGTGGCAAGCCATCTGGCGGGTTCTCCCATGCCGGCCAGCGATGAAATGGCCCGTGAGACCGTGTGCGAGCTTGCCAACATGGTGATCGGCAGCGCAATTACAACGCTCAACGATCAGGGATTCCAGTTCAAGATCAACCCTCCTGTAGTCCATTCGGAGGCTCTGGGCGAAAAGAGCAACGAAGAACAGGAAGCACTCGTCATGTGCTTTGACAGCGCTGGCAGCCGTGTTTTCATGAATGTGGCCATGCGTTATAACAGTCGGCGAAAAGCAGATCGCGGATGAACCTTGATGCCGGAAGTCCGACTTCCGACTAGGACATTGAAGAAAGAAATCCTGCAAGATACTGACTCTGCCGCTCACTGTCAGTTGGGCCGATCCTCAGAGCAAACTTTCACCCTAACCTTGTTCGTCCTTCAAATCGCGAAATGCAGCGCGATGCTGCTGCACCAGGCGGTCCAGTTGCGAGTGCAGCATGGTAACGGAATCAAATAAAGTCTGGATGCCTCCGCTTCCCCATGTCAATTGCTGGTCCTGAAGATCGCGGCAAAGGTCGCGGATAATCTGAGCAAATCGGCGGATGCGCTCGGCGGCAAGGAACGAAGCCAGCGCTTCCTTTTTGTGGCTTTGGGCGATGTGCAGTTCATTCACAGTCCACGCTGTCATGCGCATCTCATCCAGCGCCTGGCGAAATTCGCTGAGCGCAGCCAGATCACTGAGCGGAGCCGTCTGAAGCTGGCGCTCCAGCAGGCGCATGTCTTCAGTGAATTGCCGCAACGCGGCAGCGATAACGAATCCGGCATCTGCCATAATTTCACCTTGCAACCTATTTTGATGCCCGCTCCAGCAGGAACGAACACCTTTCACGGCAGAAAGGTGACCAATGTCAGCAACGGCCTAAGGTAATCAGTGATTTTCCTGTTTATATCGTGTAGCGATATAACCCTTTGCTTGCGTCGTCAGTCCACAAATTGTTTCAGAGCGCTGTATCCGGCAACCAGCGTCTCCGGCGCCTTCACTTTGCGGCCGGAGAGCAGGCTCTTCAATTCCAGCGCATTCACCGCTGCCTGGCCTTTGTAATGATTGTTCGTAATCGCGAACGTCTTTTCTGACTTTTGTTCCACGCTGCGAATCTTTTCCGCCCAGGGTTCCAACTCTTCGGGCTTGTAAAGATAGTCATAGCGGTCGTTGCGATTGTCCGCCTGAAACCATTCTTTATAATTGCGACCATGCAGCCGCACATAGCCCACGGGCGAAGTCACGTGCGCTGTGGCGCGTATGGATGCGCCCAGACGTGGCAGGTCTATATTGCAGAACCCAACACCCTGCTCCGCGAGCCGCGCCAGCAGGTCAGCGTCATTCCAACTGGCATGGCGAATCTCCAGCACCAGAGGGTATTCCGCAAATTTGGCAATCAGTTTGAACAGATAGTCGCGCGTATCGTCAGCGTTTTTGAACGAAATAGGAAACTGCATCAGCACCGCGCCAAGCTTCCCTTCTGAAGCAATTGAATTCAGACCTTCGCGCGCCATCTTCTCCTCTTCAGCAGAGACAGTAAGATTGAAGCGCGATGGCGGCTTGGCCCCGCGGGGACAATGCGTGAATCCCTGATAGAGCTTGGCTGTAAACAGAAAGCCGGGATTCACCGCGTTCACCTTCCTGCACCAGTCGCGCCCAACCTTCGGGCGAATGTGTCCGTAAAAGCTGGTGTTGATCTCGCAGCAATCGAAGAATTCCGCCAGGTACTCAAGCGGATGAATTTTCCTTTTTTTCAAATCGGCAGGATAGACGGGCCCCTCCCAGTCTTTGTAGGAAAAACCGGCCGTGCCGATGTACAGCGACATTCCCCCGTTTTATCGCACCGCCATCGCGGCCAGCAACTGTTTGCTGGTCGCATCCAGGCTGGTGAACTCCATGCCGTACTGCAATTTGTGAATGCCGCGCACAATGGCGTGCACGGTGATTTCCCTGCTCGATCCGGGCAGCGTAAATTGCAGTTCCAGCTTTTCGTCAACCGGGATCTCCGCCGGAATAAACACGGCAATGCCGTCCTGGCAGATATTCCTGGCATACCCGGGTACCAGTTTTTTCTCGCCCTTCTTCAGGTAACGCCAGACCTTCACGTGCATGCTGATCTTGGCTCTGTGTGAACGGCGAGCTTTGCGCGGCGGCCGAAGAGATACGGCCATACTAGTTACTTGCGTTAACATACTGCCAAACTCCTCTTGCTGTACTACTCCGGGCTGCGACCATCCCTACGGCATCCGTCACCTTACAGCCCTTCTGCGTAAGAGCAGTTTGCACCAAAAGGTCATTGCACCAAAGTTACGGGGGTAACCCCCACAAGGGGCCATCCTGCCAAGCCATTGTCCGGCCTGGCTCAGCCTTTCAGTGAAGCAATGTCAATCACAAACCTGTACTTCACGTCGCTTTTCAGCATGCGCTCGTACGCCTGGTTGATCTGCTGAATGGGAATGATCTCGATATCAGACGTAATGCCGTGCTGCGCGCAAAAATCCAGCATCTCCTGCGTCTCGGCGATGCCGCCGATCAACGAGCCCGCGAACTGCCGCCGCTTCATGATCAGGCTGAACACCTGTACCGGCAGCGGCTCGGGCGACGCGCCCACCATGCAGAGCGTCCCATCGCGCTTGAGCAGTTGCAGGTACGCATCTACATTGTGGTGCGCGGAGACCGTATCCAGGATGAAGTCAAAGCTGTTGAGCTGCTGGTCCATTTCTTTTTGGTTCTTTGAGACCACCACCTCGCTTGCGCCCAGCCGGCGCGCGTCATCTTTCTTGTTGGGCGAAGTCGTAAATAACGTGACGTCCGCCCCCATTGCGTGCGCCAGCTTGATGGACATATGACCCAAACCGCCCAGCCCGACGACTCCCACCTTCTGTCCTTTGCCAACCTTCCAATGGCGCAGTGGTGAATAGGTAGTAATGCCGGCACAGAGCAGCGGAGCAACTGCGGGCAGATTGAGATTGGTGGGAACATGCAGAACAAAATCCTGGTCAACCACAATCTTGTCGGAGTAGCCGCCGTAGGTCACGCCGCCCAGGTGCTTATCTTCCCCGTTGTAAGTGCCCACAAAGCCAACTTCGCAATATTGCTCCAGCCCGTCGCGGCAGCTCGCACAGGTGCGGCAGGAATCCACTATGCACCCGACGCCCGCAAGATCGCCGGGTTTAAAACCTTTCACCTGCTCTCCTACGTTCGTCACGCGCCCGACGATTTCATGTCCCGGCACGCAGGGATAAATGGTGTTCTGCCACTCGTTGCGCACCGTGTGCAGATCAGAGTGGCAGACTCCGCAATAAAGAATTTCAATTTGAATATCGCGTGGCCCGGGTTCCCGGCGCTGGAAGGAAAACGGGGCCAGCGTGGATTTGGCTGAACTCGCGGCATAGCCAACGGTCTGAGTGGTGGCAGGAGTTGCGACTGTAGTGTTGCTCAATGGAACTCTCCTCAATCAATGGTCTTCACCGGATTATTTGAAGTTGGATGTCAGGCAGCAGCGCTCCGATTCACGCCTGCTCTGAAATTCGTTGCGAGAGTAGCGGGTATCCTGCCGCTCACGGCCTGTTATCTCTCCGCGTCTCCGCGCCTCGCGGTGAGCTGGATTCTTATCAGCGCAAATCAGCGGCAGCCGCGTCATCAGCGGTACGATTTTTGCAATCGCTGTTCCAACTTGTCTCTCACGGCCGGCCATTCCGTCGCCACAATCGAATATCGCACCGAATCGCGCGCAATAAAATCCGCCGCCATGCGATGCGCGCGCAAAATGCCCTCCATCTTTCCCCCGATGCGCTCGATCGCGGCGCGTGATCGCTGGTTGCGCACATCCGTGTGCAGGCAGACGCGAAATACCCTCCAGGTTTCAAAGGCGTAGGTCAACATCAACAGCTTGGATTCAGTGTTCGCAGGCGTGCGGATGGCCGAATGCGCCAGCCACGTGTAGCCGATCTCACACGCATCGGGAGTCTCGCGCCCGTGCAGAGCATGTCCCGCAGGCCAGGGCCAGCGCTCGAGATTAAAAAATCGCGTGGTTCCGATGACAGCGCCGGTCGAGTTGTTCACAATCACAAACGGCAGCGCGGTTCCGGCATCTCTCCACGCAAGCGCCGTCTCGATGTACGCTCGCGCCTCCTCCTCGCCCTGCGGAACCGGGCTCCAGCGATACAGCTCGGGATCTCCCGCCGATGCCTCGGCCAATGCAGCCGCGTGCTTCAGTTCCAGGGGGTCGAGATGAATTTGTTTGCCTTGAAAAACTATGTGTTCCATTCTCATACGCTCATCGGTTGTATACGCAGAGGAATATTATGCTCCGAAGTAGGAATAGATCTTCCATTCAGAACCCACAAGATATTTGCGGACCTACAGCACGCATCCCAAATTCCTTCCCGCGTCTCCGCGCCTCCGCGGTGACTTCCATCTTTATCAGCGCAATCAGTATCATCCGTGTGATAAGCGGTAAGATTTTTCCACCCGCCGCAGAGGCTGGCACTGACGCTCGAGCACCCCGCTATAATCTTCAAATGTTGGACTCGCGTCTCCTCGTCTTATTTCTCGCTGCGGCCACCCTCCTTGCTGTGACTCCCGGTCCGGGAATCTTCTATGTCCTTACCCGCACGCTCGCCGGAGGAAAGCATGAAGGCATGCTTTCGGCTTTTGGCACGTTTGGCGGCGGATTGATACACGTTGTGGCCGCCGGCCTCGGCTTGTCTGCTGTGTTGGCGGCATCGGCCACAGCATTCGCGGTGGTCAAGTACGCAGGAGCACTTTACCTCGTCTGGCTGGGATTCCGGATGATTCGCTCGCGAAACGTACCCATGAATAATGACGAGCCGTCCCAGGCCCGGAAAACCAATCACGCATTCCGGCAGGGTGTGGCCACAGAAGTTCTGAACCCCAAGACGGCCCTGTTCTTCCTCTCGTTCCTTCCCCAGTTCGTGAATCCAGCGCTGGGGCATTTAGTGGTGCAATTTCTGTTGCTTGGCGTTCTGTCAGTCTCGTTGAACACCACCGCTGACTTGCTCGTGGTCTCCTTCGCTGCCCCGCTCGGTACCCGGTTGCGATCAAGCTCGCGCTTCCGCCGCAATCAGAGAGTCGCCTCCGGCGTTGCCATGATGGGACTCGGAGCTTTTGTCGCGTTCGGTGAAAATAACTAGATTTCGGGTAGATGCCAACGATATCTGTGAAATGTCATCGATGGTTTCATTGCGGTGTGTCTCGCACCATTCACAGCATGGCAACAGGGCAAACAAAAGTTTTGGCTCGACAAGCTATTTGGGACCCGGGCCGTTCGCCTGAACTGACGATTGCGAGGACATCGGCGCAGCCTCAATGCGGTAGTGGATGGTGATGCGGGGTATCGCCGAACTGGGAGCGTGACCAGCAATGACTTGCGCATCGCGATCACCCAGTTGTCGTTTAAGCTGGCTCGGCGGGGGAGTCAATGGCCGAGGCGTTTTGGGCGGCGTCAACGCTTGCGCATACTCGCCTGGTTTCAGGTTCCCTTGAGGGATTGTCCAACTCGCGCGATAGCCGGCAAAGGCAGCAGCGATGTGCACTCCACCAGCCGGTGGCACGTTAATGGGAATGCGCACCCCAAGATCCGCCTGGGAGCCGGAGGTGGCTTTTGCGCCAGCTTTCGTGTTGGGAGCGGAGCCGGAACGTAAGTTGGCAGGCTTGGCTTCTGCGCGCTGATTTCCTACCTCGATTTCGAATGGTTCACGCGCTGGCGGAAAAGCGTTGCTGCTGGCGGTGGCGCCTTCAAAGATGATGACCAACCGCTGCTCGCCGGCATCGTAGAGTTTTTGCCATGAAGACCCGCCAAAACCGCCGGTCTCACCTGCCCGTGTCCAGACCGTGCTTCCCTGTCCCTGGTTTCCATTTAGAGTAATTTGACCGGCACCGGAAGTTTCACCGAGCGGGACGTCGGCCCAGCTTCCGCTCACCTGACTACCCTGCAATGTTCCGTGGAACACGTTGGCGAAGGTCAGACCTTGGTCCACGCTCAGTCCCAGCCACCATACAGTGTTGCCGACCTGGCGAACATAGTAAGTGCCAGCGTCGTTGGCTGCCCACGCTCCGGTAAGTAGTGCCGTTAACTTGCGGATCGTGAAGTTCTGTACAAAGTCGATGGCGTAAATGGGGTGAATTTCCTGGTTCTGCGTGCTGGCGGTGTCCTCGTCGCAGTCGTGCTCCAGGCCGTGCCCGCAATCGAGGGTAAGAATTCCGGTGATTCTCACGCGGTCACCGAACTTGGGCTTCCGTCCGAGAATCGCAGTGATGGTGCTGGAGCCGTCGGGACGGCCGGTATCAGAAAAATTCATCTGACCGCCAATGGGCCGGCCATTCAGCAGCACAGCCTGCGCGCCAAGCTGTTGCCAGCCAGGCAGCAGGAACTCTGGGTTGGCTTCATCCCCGCATTCCGTGGTGCCCCCGTACATGATGGATTCGAGATGGAGTTGGTTTTTCTGTCCCCGGTCGTTGCCGTTTTCCAGCTTGGCGCGGAAGTTGGAGGCATTCACGCCATGCCCTGTCTCCCAATCATTGCCGTCCCAAAAGCCATTTTGCGCATCCAGGTTGGCACGGTCCACGCTGATGTTGAAATCGATGTCGCCATCGGGCGGACTATCGTTCCCGTTAAGACAGATGAAAGTGGCATAGCTACGGTCCGCGTTGGCTGGATAGTTCACGTGCATGGGATCGGGATCGGGCGCGCCGGGAATAATCTTTAGGGGAAACAGTTGCAGCGTATCGGGGAAATGGGTTTGGACGATGTTTCCGAAGATTGCGACCGGCTTGCTTTTGGCGGGCTTCAAGTTGTCGAGCAGGGAGTGATCGCGCCAGGCATTCTGGTTCTTCTTGACCAGGTCAAACACGGCAAAGATGTCCGTTCCAATCAACGACGCAATCACAGGTGGGATATCAGGAGCAGGGGCCACATGGGCGATACGGGTCCAGGAACTGGCACCGAAACCGCCCGTCTCCGACTGGCGCTGGATCGAATTGGTGGAGACGGCAAGCGTAAGAGTTCCGGAATTCAGGATGGCGCCACGGGGAACATCGGCCCAATCTCCGCTGACCATGCCGTTTGAGATCTGTCCCTGAAAAACATTGGCGAAGCGAATACCCCACTGCAGGTCGTTCACGCCATTAGGCGAGTCCACGCTGAGTCCTGCCCACCAGAGTTCGTGGCCGATCTGGCGAAGATAGTAAATAGCGCCGTCATTACCGGCCCACGTGCCACTGAGGTCAAGCCCGGCGCACTCACATTCGTTTTCGCCAGGCGGGAAGCCGGACGGAGTGGTGCAAACGCCAGTCGGACCCGCGCCGCTCGTAACGGGGCTGCAGACAGCGCCAGCGTTGGTGCAGCCAACCTGAGGATTACCTGTACACCGTTGAGCAAAAACTTGGCATGTTGCAAGTATGACGACGCTGAACATCGCAAGACTCTTTTGAGAGAACCGGATACGGCTTTGTTGACGGCTGCCGCTCGCCAGGTCTGTTGCCCACATCATCCACGCCTCCAAATAAGAGCGTTAACCGAGATCAATCACGCGAAGAGGTGATCAGTACCTGCCCCTGCCTCGCTGAACAGTTGTGAGGGAGTGTACCTTATTCCTTCTTGCATTCATTCTTTGCTGCATTCAGAACAATTACTGACTGAGTCAGGATGGCGCGCCCGTGTGTGCGTCACGCTGCTTTTTGCGGGAAGCTATTAAAGGCGATGGAGCGTTATGCTGGTTGGTGACGAAGTGCATTTCCTTGCTGCAGGCCTGCCACCGGAAGCAGGTAAATAGCTGTCAGCAATGCCAAGCAGCGTCGTTGCGCTACGGCAGGCTCCTGGCCACTCGAAATCCCATGATGCGGTCCCGAAAATCGGCGGGGTTCCGCTCGCGCGTGGCCGAACGAAGCAGCCATGCGGGATAGAGCCACGACCCGCCACGATCTACGCGCATGCATTTCCTGGTGCCATTCGGGCGAGGATCGGTTACTCCTTTTTCGTTGGCGTGGCCATCGGTTGGAGCGGCAGCGTAGCTCTCGGCATAACAGTCCTCAGTCCACTGCCATACGTTACCGACCATGTCGTAGAGGTGGAAGGCGTTTGCAGGTTTCTGCCCGACTGGATGCGTACGACCGGCGGAATCATCCTTATACCACGCGTGACTGGAAGCCTGGCTGTCGTCATCTCCCCACCAGAACTTCGTCGTGGTTCCAGCCCGCGCGGCGTATTCCCACTCCGCTTCGCTCGGCAGCCGGTACCGGCCGTGGCCGGCGCCCTGACTCATCTTGCCATTCAGCCATGCAACATAGGCCTGCGCGTCATCCCAGCTCACGCAGACCACCGGATCACGCTCGCTTTGCGTGAAACCAGGAGCCTGCCAGCTCAAACCTGGGTCTTTGTTCCATTTAAAGCTGTCACGGCCGCAGCCGTCACCGGAGGGATGATTTGTCTCACGCACGAATGCCGCGTACTCGCCGCGCGTGACATCGTATTTCCCAATCGCAAAGGAAGGCACAGTCACTTTGTGTTGCGGAGCCTCGTCCGCGACAGCGTCAAGACTTCCACCGTGGCCGGCAGCCCAGGATTTCTCGTCGCCTGGAGAACCCATAATGAATTGCCCGGCTGCAAGAACGACCATTTCAGGGCACTCAGAGCAGTCGCGAAAGACCGCACCCGACTTGCGAGCCGAAGTCTTCTTTCCCGAAACTGTCGCCTTTGACTGGTCATAGACTTCACGGACGGCATTAATCAGCGTGTGCGGCTCGTCAAACTGGATATATTCCGAGCTGTTGTGGGCGAAGATCTGTTTGGAGTTTGACGACAATGCAAGCCAGCGCGCCTGCGCCTGTGTGGTCTCCTGTTCGTACTTGAGGTGCTTCGGGGTGTCTGGAGGCTTCTTCTCCAGGTGTCCAACACCGTGGTTCCCGGACGTGAGCACGCGAATGGGTCTGGAACCAAAAGAACGCCGGTGTTGTTGCAGCCAGGCTTCATCTGACGGCGTTTGTTCCATCTCCGATGCATAAGCGTCATACATGGCTAGCTTCGTTTGCGCGATTTCCAATAGTTTGGCGTTCAATTCCGGAGACCACTCAGCTTCCGGCAAACCCCGGAAGAAGAACTGCTGAGCGCAGCTCGGTGCTGCCCGCCCCGGTCCTGCCGGTTGCGCGGCCAATGGCTTATGTTCGGCAATCAGATTTCGGCAAGCGCGCAAGTCCGGCGGGATTTGAGCGTGTCCTCGATGCGTTTCTTCTTGCATCGCCTTGGGTTCGAGGTCGTCTGGATCGGCATCATCCAGGACCAGCCCCGCAACCTCATCCATGTACAGATCGGCAAAGGTGCGCACGTTATCTCCGCCAAAGGCGCTGCCCACCAGAATGTAAGGGCCTGTAATGTGTGCACGATGGAGAGCAGTATGCAACTCCTTTGCGATACGCACGCTGGTACGCGGCATAGGGCCAGGATCGCTGAATCCCGTGCCGGCACGGTCGTAGCTGCAGGCGCGCGTCCATTGCGCGATTTGTGGTTGAACTTTCGACCAGGCGGGCGCCCAGTCTCCCCATCCTGAATCAAAGACGACTGCGGGCGACCCGCTCCCCATGCAGTAAAAATTCAGCCGAAATCCACCTACATCAACAAGCTGGCCAGGCCGCGCGTAAAGGATGTCGGCGGGAGCGCTGCTGTTTTTCGCTACTTCCTGACCAACGACCATGGTTGCGGAGATGAGCACTGCCAACAGGAATTCAGTTCTTGGTTGTTTCATTGTCGGCTCCTACAGGTGGCACGCCCAGTTGTCGCTACGCATTCGGCACGCGACCGTTTTGCGGGACCCTCCTTCGATCAAATACTGGCCGACGCACAGGGGTGAGACGTCTAAGATTGAAGAAGGTTACGGCACGATTCGGCTCCGATGCCTCAATAAAACGAAGGACGCCTACCCGTCGTGGCAGACCAGCCCTGGGCGGAAACGCTGTTCAAAATCGGGTGCGGGCTTCGGACGGAAATGTTACCCTAATAATGTCTCAGCGCGCCCGTAGCTCAGCTGGATAGAGCGATTGCCTCCGGAGCAATAGGTCGGGAGTTCGAATCTCTCCGGGCGCGCCAGTACGTCTTCCACTCGCCTACGATGCGGTTGCCTCTGTTTACCGCGGCTTGGTTCCCATCAACAACAATGCCCCAATCCGCTTGAAGTCCCGCAATTCAGCGGCATTCTTGAACCACTTGCCGGAATAATCTTCCGGAGTGGGGCTGCGGTCGGGAATGCGACGGGCCTCCACGTCAGTAAAGCCATGCTGCCGCAGCAGCTCGAGATATTCGGCCTCTGAGCGCACCTGGACCGGCACTTTCAGTTCGTCCACCCAGACTAGGGAGTAGTGGTTATCGGCGTAAAGGTTGATCAGGATAAACAAGCGGCCGCCCGGGGCCATCACACGCCGCAGCTCGTCCAGCGCCTTGCCCTGATCGGCGTAGTAATAAAACGATTCCACTGAGAGCACCTTATCAAAGGTATTGTCTGCAGCAGGAATCTGCTCGGCGGATCCCCACACATACCGGACATTTTTGAAGCCCGACGAAGTCTGTTCGGCCCGGCGCAGCATCTCGTCCGCCACATCAATGCCCACGACTTCACCCTGCGGAACCATGCGCGCCATGCGGCGCGACGCCCAACCAGTGCCGCAGCCAAGATCGAGCACGCGGTCAGAAGGCTGGAAGTCCATCAGCTCGAGCGTCTGATCGGTAATGTCGGAGTGGTGGTCCTCCATGGCATCGCCACGACCGGCGGCGGCCCACTCGTTAAATTCCTGTTGCAGTTTCTGGTCAGCCTGGGAAGGAAGCACGTCTGCGTTGGGTTCCATATGTCTATGCTACATTGAGAACTTTAGTTCACTCAACGCAGGCTCGAAGCATCGATGGCAGAAACGCCCCAATCCGCGCAGAGGCCGCCGGAGGCGCTGTATTGCCCCAACTGCGCGCGCGAAATCACCGACCCCCTGATCTGCGGCGACTGTTCCGCCGTGATCTGCCGCGTCTGCGGCACCCCGCTCGAATCTTCCTCCGATCTGGGAATCGGATAAGGAAACCACATGCTGACCATAGTTCTCCTGTTGATCTCCAACATCTTTATGACCTTTGCGTGGTACGGACACCTGAAATATCAGGACGTGCCGCTCTGGGAAGTAACAATCGTTAGCTGGGGCATTGCGTTTTTTGAATATTGCTTCCAGGTGCCCGCCAACCGCTACGGCAGCCACATCTTCAATGCCGCGCAGCTCAAGACCATCCAGGAGATCATCACCCTGGTCGTATTCTCGTTTTTCTCCATCCTCTACCTCAAGCAGGACATCAAGTGGAACCAGGCGGTGGGGTTCTTCTTTATCGTGGTCGCGGCGTTCTTCATTTTTAAGAAGTGGTGATTGAACGCTACCGCGCGAACTGCTATGGCGAAAAAGCCCACGATGAACGCTAAACCGGCGTTTTCGTCTTCCGCGCAGGATTGAAAAACGGCAGCTTCACCACGGTTGCCGTGACTTTCTGCCTCACCGCTTCAACGGTGAGCTCCATCTGGAGCCTGGTTCCGGGCTGCGCATGAGCGGTATCAATGCTGGCCAGGGCGATCATCTTCTTGAGCAGCGGCGACCACGTGGTCGATGTAGCCTTGCCCACCTGCCGGTTGCCGGAATAGACCGGAACATGAACGCGCGAAGCCTGGGCCGGCGCTGCAGGCGTAAGGCCGAATTTGTCGTAGCGCTCTTCAATTTCCACCCAGTCCATCTCCAGTCCGACCAACTGACGCGGTACGCCGCGCTTCGCCTGCTCCGCCAGCGCGCTCCTGCCCACGAAATTTTCCTTATCGAGGTGAACCATGCGTCCGAAGCCGAGTTCGAACGGTGAGTAGGTTTGCGAAGCAATCAGCGCCTTCTTGCTGCTGATGTAATCCACTTCAATGAGCAGCAGGCCAGCCTCAATGCGCGCCACATCGAGAGCCAGCATACCGGCGGCATGGATATCGAACTGGCGGCCGCGCTCCATGAGCGCGTCCCACACTTTCACAGCGTCGTTCCACGGCACCCAGATTTCGTAGCCCAGGTCGCCCGTATAGCCGGTGCGGGATATGTCTACGGGCACTCCGGCGATTTTTCCGCTGGTCACGCGGAAATACTTGAGGTTGGCAATGTCAGCCTCGGCCACTGACTTGAGCAACTTGCCTGATGTCGGGCCCTGAAGCGCCAGCGCCGCAACTTTTTCCGAGATGTCTTCGATCTGCACGTCCATGTTAAGACCGTTCTGGTGAAACCAGCGCAGGCTTGGGTCGGCGGCCGTCCAGCGGTATTTGTTCTCATCGAGCCGAGTGATGGTGCCGTCATCAATCACTTTTCCCTGCTCGTCACACCAGCAGCAGTAGATCACCTGGCCGGGCTTGACCTTGTTGATGTCGCGCGTAATCACGCGGTTCACCAGTCGGGTGGCGTCCTTGCCTTCCACCATGTACTTGTAGAGCGGCGTAATGTCGATCAGTGCGGAAGCGTTGCGGATGGCGTTGTACTCGTGCTCGTGATGCACCTCATAGCTTGAAACTGTGTAGTAACCCGACCACTCGCGGTAGTTCAGGCTGGTGCACAGGGCAAAGGTACGTTCGTGAAATGCAGTCCCGACAGGCATCGAATCTGGATTATACGAAAAGCTTACCGCTGATTACACCGAGCCCCTCCCGACTGCAACGCAGAGTGGTTGACAGCGTTTGCAAAAAAAATGGCTCCCGATTTCTCGGGAGCCATCAGTGCGTTCTGCTGACTTATTGGACGTTCGCCAGCACCTGTGAGTCTCCGTTCAAAGTAAAGCTGCAGCTCTTCGTTTTACGGCCGCTGCTGGAGCAGGCGCCCGACCAGATGGCGTCGCGGCCATTGGAAACCGTCAGCGTAATCTTCGTACCGGATGCGAATGCTGCCGTCGAAGTGCTGCCCACTCTGGCGCTGATTCCTGCCGGAGTCGAGCTGATGGTTTCGCCCTGGCGTCCGCCGGCCGTCACACTGAGGTTCACCGTGGGTGGCGGCGGGGCTGTGGCGTTGAGCATCAGAGTGGCCGAGCGCGTAACTCCTCCACCTGAAACCGAGATGGTCACCGCCGTCTGCGTGCTGACCTGGGTGGTATTGATGTTGAAGCCGGCTTGCACACTTCCCGCCGGGATCGTCACGGTGCTGGGTAGAGTAACTGCTGGACTGCTGCTGCTGAGCGAGAAGATCTGATCGGTGCTCGCCGCCGCGGCCACAGTGACAATTCCGAACGAGCCGGACGTTCCGGTCGCCGATGTCGGATTGAGTGAGATGGAAGCCGGCTGTCCCTGCGGTGTGAGCGTAACTTGCGTTTGCGCGCTCTGGCCGTTGTAGGTTCCGGTGATGGTGACAGGTGTGTTAGCAGAAACGCTGCTGGTCGGAACCTGGAACACAATCGAAGGACTTCCTGCAGCAACGGTCTCGACAGCCGGAACCTGCACTGCCGGCGAGCTGCTGGTGAAGTTGATGGCTGCTCCACTCTGCGGCGCTACGCCGTTAAGCATGGCAATCGCCTGTACCTGGATTCCGCCGTTGAATGTCGTCGGCGAAATCGAGAGCGACTTCAGCGTTGGCGGCATCACGTTAAGCTGAGCGGACGCGCTGCCGGAGTTGAGCGAAGCCGTGATTGTGACCGGAGTCTGCGTGGTTACCTGTCCTGCTTTCATCTGGAACTGCATCCATGCGGTGTTGGCAGGCATGGTCACGGTGGCCGGAACCGGCGCGGCGTTGGGATCAGAGCTGCTCAGGCTGATGACTGCTCCGCTTGAAGGCGCCGCCGTGCTGAGCTGGATTTGCACAAACGTCGAGTTGCCGCTGTAAAGAGGATTGCTGGTGAAGGCCACCGATACCGGCGAAGCAGGCGCCTGGCTTACGGTGAAACTGCCGCTCGCGGACCATTTAGTGACCGCCGCCGTCGTAGGTGACGCATCGCCCTGGGCAGAACGCACTCGCCAAAACTTTTGTCCTGGAGTCAGTGAGAGCACCGTCCGGCTGGGATCGTTCAACTGCGGGTCGTCTTCTTCTATGTTCTGGAAGCCTGAATCCTTGGCGATCTCAACTTCATAACCACTGGGTTGCGGGTTGGGTACGTCACTCCAGTTGAGCGTGACCGGCAAAGTCAAGGTTCCCGCGTTGAGCGGCGAGATGGGCGAGGGGGGTGCAGGCAGCGGATTGCTGTAGAAGATTGAGAAGGTAATCACGTTCGAAGGAGCGCTCAGCACGCCGTTCGCATCGACGGCAAACACGCGGGCAAAGTAGTTGCCTTCGTCCGGAGTCGCAAACGAATACGTGAGATTGGGGATGTTATTCATGGAAAAGCTGGTGCTGACCGGAAAGCTCGGATCGGTGGAGGCCTGAATCTCGTAGCTCGCGGCGCCGGAAACCGTGCTCCATGTAAATGTCATCACTTCAAACGGGTGGAAAGTCGAGTAACCCTTGGGCGGATCCATGTTCGGAGCGGCCAGCGCCCCTGCGCTCACCCCCGAGACCGTGAAACTACGGGGAGCAGACCAGGCGCTCTGCTCGAAATTGCCGTTCACAGCTTGCACGCGCCAGAAGTAAGTGCCGTTCCCCAATCCGCTGACCGTATCCTGGGTCGCGCCCATGGTCGAATTATTCGCAGCGATGCTGGTGAAGCTGGAGGACGCGCTGACTTCCCAGTTGTAAGCCACAATGCCGCTCGGGTCCGTCACTGCGGACCATGAAATCGCAAACGGAGCGGTAACACTCGCTCCGGCAGCCGGTGAAAGCGGACTCGGTGTGGGTGGCGTCGCGGCAGCCGCGAATTGCGGTAGAACGAAAAAAACCAACAACATCAGCGCGAAGCTAAAAACAGAGGATGAGCGGCGATTCTTCATGTGTTATCTCCGTGTTCGGTGGTTTCGTCCAGGGCAGACAGATCATTCGGCACGGGGTAAGACATGATCAGCCGGGGCCCGAGTAGGTTCTGCGAAATTCACAACGTTTTATCTTGTGGAAGTTGTGGATTCGTCATTCGTGGGATTGAGACACGGCAAATCGCGACGGCGGAACAGATTTCCAGCTACTCGGGAGAAAACAGTTAAAGTGAAATTAAAAGAACATTAAAACTTCTAATCTTTCTGAGTAACCCCGATCTTCTCCCAAAAATAATCAGGCGGGCTTTTCGCGCCCGCCTGATCACACTGGCAATCTTACGGCAATCAGTGATTGATCGTAAGGCTGAGGTTAATGCTTGCCGTCTGTGAGCCGCTGGTGCCGGTCACAATCAGATTAGCGGTAGTGGGAGGTTTCACTATCGGAGGCGGAGGCGTGTTGTTGGCAGAGCCGCCGCAGGCGGTGAGGCCGCCGATGACGAACAGCGCCATCAACGCCAGCACTGCCTGTTTGCGCTTCTTCCGCAGGGAAGCCATACCCATAAACACGCCGCCGAACACGAGCAACATTGTGTTGCGGAACGGAACCGGCATAGATCGCGCATTCTGCGTGCCGGAAACCGTAATTGTGATTGGCACGCTGGAGGATGACGCATCCAAGTCAATCGAGGCTGGGTTCACCGAGCAGGTGGTTCCAGCCGGGGCTCCGGCGCAGCTCAGCGCAACCGTACCGATGAAGCCCTGAGACCCGAGCGAGATGTTGTACGTCGCCGTCTGTCCCGCCTGGACCGTGGCAGAAGTGTTACCGCCGGTTCCGGAGAAGCTGAACTGCGGTGTTCCCGCATCGACAACTACCGTAACCGAAGCGGCAGTAGCTGACGTGTAAGTTCCGTCACCGGAGTAGGACGCGTCAATGGTGTGCGTTCCCGGCGTCAGCGATGCAAGGAACGATGCTTGCGGCGCAGCACCCGCGGCGGCCGATGTAACAGTGATTGGCGCTCCCAGCGGTGTTCCAGCTTCAGAGAATTGCACCGTTCCGCTCGGCAGCGTGGGACCGGCATTCTGCACCACCGCCACCAGCAGTGCGGATGAGGCGCCGCCTTGGGCGGTCACCGTCATCACTGGAGTGGCCTTCACTACTGTCAACGCGCCGTTCAGCGATGACACAGTGTAGTTACCGAGCTTGCTGCTGGGATCGGCCAGCACAGGCACGATTGGATAGGTTCCCACGCCGCTGGCCGCTGTCGCCAGCGTGGTAAAGCTTGCAGTGATGTTGTCACTGTTCTTAATGCCTGTGAGTGTGCCGGTGAAAACAGGATTTGCGCTGCCGTAAGGACGGCTCGCGTCGGTCGCGGCAACACTCAGCGCTGCCGGGCCAACCGTCAGCGTACCATTGTTCGCCGTAACGCTGTAGTTGCCCAGCTTGCCCGCAGGATCTGCCAGGGTGGGAACGATAAGATATGTTCCCACCGGACTGGCCGGTCCGGTGCTGCTGAAGGTTGCGCTGATGTTATCAGCATTCCTCAGGCCGGTGATCGTACCGGTGAATGCCGGATTGGGATCGCCGTAAATCCGGTTCGCATTGGCGGCGGTGACAGTCAGCGGCGCGGGACCAATGGTCAAGGTTCCCGTGGAAGTCACCGTATAGTTGGCCAGCTTCGAGCTGGGATCGCTAAAGGTCGGAGCAATGGGATAGATTCCAACTGCGCTCGTCGCATCAGCGGTAGTGGAGAACGTAGCGGTAATCGCATCACCGTTCTTGAGGCCGGTGATGGCGCCGGTGAATGCGGGATTCGCATCGCCGTAGAGACGGCTCACGCTGTTGGCGGCCGCCGTCAGCGGCGCAGGACCGACCGTCAACGTTCCATTGACGGACGTCACTGCGTAATTGCCGAGCTTCGCAGTCGGGTCCGCCAGTGTAGCCGTGATGGGGAATGCGCCTACAGTGCTCGCGGCAGTGGCTGCGCTGGCAAAAGTGGCGGTGATGTTGTCCGCATTCTTGAGCCCCGTGATGGTGCCGGTGAAGGCTGGATTGGCATCGCCATACAACCGGCTCGCGTTTGCGCCCGTGACGGTCAGAGCAGCCGGGGCAACCGTGAGTGTTCCATTGTTCGAAGTAACGCTGTAGTTGGCAAGTTTGCCGGTGGGATCAGCAAGAGTGGGAACAACAGCAAATGTTCCTACTGAGCTGGCTGCCGTTGCGGCGCTGGCAAAGGTCGCAGTAATGTTGTCGCCATTCTTAAGACCAGTAACGGTTCCTGAGAACAACGGGTTCGCGTCCCCGTAAACTCGCGTCGCGTTAGCCCCGCTGACAGAAAGCGCAGCCGGACTGATGGTGAGCGTCCCGTTGCTTGAGGTTACCGTATAGTTGCCCAGCTTGGCTGTGGGATCCGCTAGTGTGGGAACAATGCTGGCAGTTCCCACCGGAGTAACCGCTGTTGCCGCGCTGGCGTAGGTGGCCGTGATGTTGTCGGCATTCTTCAGCCCGGTGATGGTTCCGGTGAACGCCGGGTTGGGATCGCCGTAAGCGCGGGTTGCGTCAGCGGCGACGACGGACAATGACGCCGGAGTGACGGTGAGCGTTCCGTTGCTCAACGTCACGGTGTAGTTGCCGAGCTTGCCCGCTGGATCTACGGGCGCAGGTACGATCGTGTAGGTTCCCACTGGGCTAGCCGCGTCAGCGCTGGTGAAGCTGGCAGTTATCGGGTCAGCATTCTTCAAGCCGGTGATGGTCGCGGTGAACGCCGGATTCGCATCGCCGTAGAGCCGCGTTGCATTGCTCGCACTGATCGAGAGAGGGGCCGGTGTAATGGTCAGGGAACCATTCGTGAGACTGACCGTGTAGTTGGGCAGCTTGCCGGTTGGATCCACCGCACCAGGTACGATGGGGAATGTCCCGACCGGGCTGATGACGTCAGCGCTGGTGAAGCTCAACGTGATGGCATCGCCATTTTTCAGGCCGGTAATCGTTCCCGTGAATGCCGGGTTCGGATCTCCATACACGCGCGTTGCGTTATTCGCAGTGAGTGCCAGGGGAGCCGGAGTGACCGTCAGTGTTCCATTGTTTGAGGTGACGGTGTAATTACCGAGTTTGTTGGTTGGATCTACCAGACTTGGAATGATGGGGTAGCCTCCGACAGCACTGGCCGCCGTCGCCGCGCTGGCGAAAGTCGCCGTGATGTTGTCGCCGTTCTTCAGGCCGGTAATTGCTCCGGAGAAGAGAGGGTTGGCATCGCCATAGACACGGCTTACGCTCGCTCCGCTCACGCTCAGAGGCGCGGGAGCTACCGTCAGCGTCCCGTTGTTGGAAGTGACAGTGTAATTGCTCAGCTTTGCCGCAGGATCCACGAGCGTTGGCACGATTGGGTAGGCGCCCACAGGATTGGCCGCTGTAGCCGCTGAGGCAAAAGTTGCCGTGATGGGATCGTTGTTCTTCAGGCCTGTGATTGTGCCGGTGAAAGCCGGATTGGCGTCGCCATACAGGCGTGTTGCATTCGCCGCAGCGACAGTCAGAGCCGCAGGGCTAACCGTCAGCGTTCCGTTGTTGGACGTAACCGTATAGTTGCTCAGCTTGGTCGTGGGATCAACCAGCGCGGGAACGATGGGATACGGACCCACTACGCTGGCAGCGGTGGCGGCGCTGGCGTAGGTAGCCGTAATGGCATCCGCGTTCTTGATCCCCACGATGGTCCCGCTGAATACGGGGTTCGGGTCTCCATAAGCTCGCGTTGCATTGCCGGCGGTCACTGACAATGGCGCCGGGGTGACGGTGAGTGTGCCGTTGTTGGAGGTTACGGTGTAATTGCCGAGCTTGCTGTTTGGATCAACCAGGCTGGCGCTGAGCGGATAAGTTCCCACCGGGCTTGCCGCCGTTGCCGTACTCGAATAAACAGCCGTGATGTTGTCCTTGTTCTTTAGGCCCGTAATCGTGCCGCCGAAAGCAGGATTCGGATCGCCATACACCCGGTTCGCGTCACCCGCTGTTACAGTCAAAGGCGCGGGAGTGACGGTGAGCGTTCCGTCCGTCGCGGTCACGGCGTAATTCCCGAGCTTGGCTGTGGGATCAACCAGCGTGGCCGTGATGGGATAGTTCCCCACAGCGCTGGCGGGCGTTGCTGCGCTGGCGAATGTTGCGGTGATGTTGTCAGCATTTTTCAGCCCGGTGACAGTCCCGGTGAATGCCGGGTTGGGATCGGCGTAAACCCGGCTGGCATTTGCGCTGATTACGGCCAGGGGCGCTGGATTCACCGTGAGCGTACCATTCACCGATGTCACCGCGTAATTGCCAAGCTTCGCAGTTGGATCGACCAGAGTCGGAACAATGGGGTACGTGCCCACTGGGTCGGGTGCTGTTGCCGCGCTCGCGAACGTAGCGGTGATGTTGTCAGCGTTTTTCAGGCCGGTGATGGTCCCGGTGAAGGCTGGATTCGGATCGCCGTAGAGCCGGCTGGCATTCGCGCCGATGACAGTCAGAGGTGCGGGGTTGATTGTCAGCGTTCCGTTGTTGACTGTGACCGTATAGTTGGTCAGCTTCAGAGTCGGATCCGCCAGAGTGGGAACAATGGGAGCGGTTCCTACAGAGGAGGTTGGATCGGCAGCGCTGGCATAGCTCGCCGTAATGTTGTCGTTGTTCTTGATTCCGACAATCGTACCCGTGAATAGCGGGTTGGCATCCCCATAGAGCCTGCTGGCGTTCGCTGCCGTCACCGACAGAGGCGCCGGGGTCACCGAAAGTGTTCCGTTATTCAGCGTGACCGTGTAATTGGTCAGCTTCGCAGTCGGATCCACCAGCGTGGGCGAGATGGGATACGGTCCCACCGTGCTTGCGGCGACGGCTGTGCTGGCGTAAGTTGCGGTGATGTTGTCCGCATTCTTAACGCCGGTAATTGTCCCGGCGAACGCCGGATTGGGATCGCCGTACAGCCGCGTGGCGTTTGCAGGAGTGACGCTCAGTGCAGCTGGAGTAACCGTCAGCGTGCCGTTGTTCGTCGTAACGGTATAGTTCGAGGCAGCAGCGCCGGAGATAGAGGCCACGATAGGATAGCTTCCGACCGGGCTGCTTGGATCGGCTGCGCTGGTGAAGGTTGTCGTGAATACGTCACCGTTCTTCACCCCGTTAACGGTGCCGGTAAAGACGGGATTTGGATCGCCGTACACGCGCGCGGCGTCAGTAGCAGTTGCAGTAAGCGGCGCCGGAGTTACGGTGAGAGTTCCGGTGGATGTGACCGAATAGTTGCCGGCCAGGAATGATGATCCCGGAACCACTGTCCCGAGAATTGGATAGTTTCCGACGGGGCTCGTGGAGACGGCAGCCGACGAGAAGGTTGCTGTCGCCTGGTCGCCGCCTTTCAGTCCAACCACGGTGCCGGTGAATGCCGGATTCGGATCCCCATAGAGCCGGCTGGCATTATTGGCTGCCAGCACGAGAGGCGCGGGTGTGATGGTCAGCTTGGCCGGTACAAAAGAAAAGTTGTAGTTCGTGGCGAACAAGGTCCCTGTGGAGCAGGTGATGGGAGCCGTTCCCGCTGAAGTATTCACGTTGGCTGAGGTGGTGCAACTCGCGGTTCCGCTGACCACCGCGACCGTCTCATTGTTCAGGAAGCCGGTGATTACATATGTGAACGGAGGATTTGCGTCACCATACACTTTGGTGGCGTTCTGCGCCGTGACCGTAAGCGTTGCCTTACTGATAGTTAAAGTGGAGGTTCCGCTGCTGGCCGCGAACTGCGAATCCCCGGCAAATGAAACGCCGATGGGCGTTGCGCCCGCATTGATTGCTACACCATTCAAGAAAAGGCTTACATTGGTCAGAGAGGCGATGCCGGATGCGTCGGTAACAGCCGTTCCCACCGCAATCCCATTAAGAGTAAACGTGATCGTCCGGCCCGCGACCGCCGATCCATCCAATGTTCGTTTGAGTGTGGTGGTGAGATTGGTTGTTCCCGTATAAGCGCCTGTCGAGTTGGAAACAATGAAATTGGTAGCGGATAAAGGCGCTGATACCGTAACCGACGTAGAAGCAGAGTTGTTGCCCGGCACCGGGTCAACCGCCGATGCGTTACTCGCGCTGGAAGTATTTGCGATAGTCGTCCCGTTCAATAATGTGCTGACGCTGGCGGCCACAATGGTTGCGGTTCCGCTTTGACCGGGTGCCAGCGAACTGAATGTGATGGTCCGATTCAGGCCCTGCCCTTTGTCGCATGCGCCGTTGGGCGATGAGCTGCAGGAAACAAATGTTACGAAGGTTCGCGGTAGAAGATCGTTGATCGATACGGAAGCTGTGCTGGGTCCGTTGTTGGTAATCGTGATGTTGTAAGTGATCTGGTTGCCTGCCGTGACCGGGTTTGGCGAGGCCGTCTGTGAAATGGAAAAGTCAGTACGCGCGCAACTACGTGGCGGATATGCCGCAACTCCCTGAACCTGGCCCGCCCCTGTGATCGGAGTGTCGGCTACGAGTGTGGGAACTACCCCCGGGATGATGTTGAAAACCGCAAGGCCGAAAGTATCGTCCGCAGCGTAGAGGAACAACCCGGAATTATCGCTCGACAAGCCTGCCGGATGAGTCCCGGCGCCGATACTGAAGCTGCCGATGCCGGTTAGCGTGCCATCCGGGTTGATGGTGAATTGATTCATGTCATTGCTGCCCTGGTTACTTTGTAGCAGGATCGTGTTATCAGGAGTTAGAAAGACAATATTGGAATCAGATCCCGCCGCAGAGAATGGGCTTCCCGCCAGGGGTGAGAGAGCGCCTGTTGAGGCCACGCTCCAGGCATCGGTAATGGATGTGGCCGCGCCGCCTTCACCGGCATAAAGCAGGTTGCCATCACAACTGAATTCCAGGCCGCCGATTTTTCCAGTGCCGGTGCTGGTGAACGGAGAGCCGGGGATTGCGGCAAGCGAACCATCCGCCGCAATGGCAAATACGGACACGCTGAGCTGATGAGAGACGGCGAGGAAGCGACCGTCGCCGGAAATCTTCATTCCCACCATGGGGGTAGGAAGACCAGTTACGCTGGAGACCGGCGACAATGCGCCGTTCGCGGCCACGCTGAAGGTCTGGATGACGCCGTTAGCGGAAGCCATCAGGAAATTCCCGTTCGGGGTGGCGGCAAGAGACATGCCGCCGCAGGAATCTAACGTGAGCCCGCTGGCAAATGGCGATCCCACAACAGCAATCAAAACGCCGGTCGTAGGATTGATGTTGAAGACGCTGATGGTCTTGTCTCCGGAGTTGGAGACAAAGAGCAGGTTGCGGGAAGGGCTTACAGTGATTCGGTCCACAGCGGGGCATAGAATGTTGGCGCCGGCGCCTCCGGTTGGGAAAGAGCCGAGAGGAGTGAGCGTACCTCCGGCAGCCACCGAGAAAGCCGAGATGGTGTTTGAGGTGGCTGTACTGTTAGTAACATAGACAAAGTTCTGGCCATGCGCCGTCAGCGGCGTCATCAGGATGGCCGCGGCAACCAGCGCCGCTACCACTCGTAATGTTGCGCCCAAGTTTTTGTTTGTGGCTCTGTTCAAGAGCGAAAGAAATCCACTGACAGACGTACGCATGCCTCTACCCCTCCAGGGTGTTTTTTGTGGCAAAGCCATCCGTCTGAATTTGTGTGTAGCCGCTTCCCGGAAGGGAGGCCGGTCCAATCTTGGGTTGGACTTACTATTTCGCTGGTAGCGAGGCGTGACGATCACGTGCAGCAAGGCGTGATCGGCCGGTCAGGTTGCGCTTAGGAGCACGCGCTGCCCGTGATGCCTCGACAACTGCACCACAATCGCTGCTGGTAATTAACGGGGCATTAGAGCCAGATTAGATTTCCTAATCTTCGGCAGTTCAGGCAACCTGACAACAGCATTCTGTTAGACCTTGCCGCAATGAGAATGGAATGTGCGGCCAACAACTGTCGCTGGTCTCGTCCGGTTATGGCGAATGTTGGTTTGTTACACTCATTGGGGATGGCAAAAATATCGTATTTCGAATGTTCCAAATGCGGTGATCACATTGATCCCGACCAGCCCCAGACCATTTGTCCTAAAGACGGCGGCTCCCTCTACGTACGCTTCGACCTTGCAGCTCTCAAGGGCAAGTTCACTCCGGAATCGCTGCGCGGGCGCGTTGCCAGCATGTGGCGATACCACGATGTGTTGCCCGGAGACCAACCGGTTACCCTGGGCGAAGGTTTCACTC
>Ga0207652_10000312_pt1 | contig 50048 bp, 41 predicted proteins | sample KBSC63BmetaG_FD_184334 | JGI IMG/M metagenome (GOLD analysis project Ga0207652, IMG submission 184334) | Corn rhizosphere microbial communities from Kellogg Biological Station, Michigan, USA - KBS C6-3B metaG (SPAdes) (version 2) | ecosystem: Host-associated > Plants > Roots > Rhizosphere ... | reverse complement strand
AAGAATGGCCACTTTATAAAAAGATGCAACACACCCGAAATCGCCTGTTAGTTTTTTTGCAGCAAAGAAAGGAATAAATGGATATTGTGGACATTCGTTCATCCTACTATCTCGAAGATGTGGCCGTGGTGAAAAACAATACTTTATATCAACCAAATTATTGCTCGGCAAAACCATAAAAAAAATCAAAACTTATTTGGTTTTTTACACAGTTCATGTAAGCTGTAGGCAAAGCGTGTCAACCGAAGTGCCGATTAATTTCTTGCATAAGTCCCCAATAAGCATCTTGTCCTGTCAGCCAAATACCAGCAGATAAAACAAAAGCGTCAAAAAAGGTCAATATAAGCAAGTCTTTCCCGTGTCGCTTTTTCTCAATTTTCAAATGAAAGAGTAAGTTCATTCCAAACAAAATGAAAATAACAGTTAAGGCGATATAAATGTCTTTGACTTGATAATTTTCTACCCACGATTTGAGTGCAGCGGCTGACGCTTCTTTTGTTTCATAAATAGCTGGTCTAACAATTACAGCCAGTTCCATAATAAACATCCAAGCAATAACAGTACAACAGTATTCAAGAAACATTTCAAAGTTCTTTTTGTTAATTGCCAGTTCCGTTTAAATAATGCAGTGAATAAAACAACTAATAAAATTATCCAAATGGTGTAAGCAATGTAGGTTCCTGTCCATAATAAATCATTTGTCAATTGGAAGTCCATATATTGTGGGTTATTGCTTGCACATTACGTTAGGGCTTGACGATGGCGGGGAAATTTATATTCTTTCGCCCAAACGTCAGCCGATAAAAGAACTAAAGTACAGAATAAGTACAAATGTTCAAAGACTTTTCAGCCGGGAACTGCTGATGAACAGTGAACAAAAAGCTGATAAAATGCAGGTCAGCCCCGCTATCGCCAAACCCACTGTAAGGTGCTGTACCATTGTTTTGTGAGGATTTCTCCGTCCAATTATTTTTCTTTGTCTGCCGCAGTAAATAAACAAATAATGAAGATTCTTATTTTCAAAATTGTCCCACTTTATTTTAGAGAGTCAGCACTTTTGAAAGATGACAATTTGCCGTCTTTAAATATTTTAACTGAAGTATCGGACACGAAGAATTCTTTTGAATAAACTTTTATGCCATTTTGAAAAGAGTCTATTGCCAAAATTTTGCCTTGCATATCGTATTTTATTGATTTTCCATCTAAGCGTTTGTGGTAGAGAAACCATTTTGACATTATCCTGCCATTATCCCAATATTCAGTTTTCATTTCTCTTGCTGTATCGTGCTTATAAACATAATCTTTTCTATAGACAATTCCATTGTCTGTTTCAGTTTTTACAAGAGTATAATCGGATTCATCGTATAAATTCCTTTCGTTTGAACTACATCCTAAAAGAAATATGAAGAAGGAATTAAAAACTATCAGTTTTAGTAATTGTTTATATAACATTGATTTGTAAAGATAATTATTGTCAAACCCTGATAAATAACTAACGCTGCGGTATAGCACCTTACGTCCACGCATTTTATGCAGGCATGGAATTAGAATTTCTGCCTGCCGTAACCGTTGCCAAATTTATAATTATTCATGTTTATTCCTATGGTTCATTAAAGTTCTTTCAGCCGAAACTTCAGATGAAATATATTCTACTGCTCATTGTTAGCACTTCAGCCATGCTTGCATAAATGCGCCTGTTGTAGGCATACTCTTTGTCAAATCGACTTAAAGGCGCTTTGTATTTTTAGGCACTTCTCCATTTTGAAATTCATTTCGTTGAGTTCTGTCGCCTAAGTCCATTATAAAGTTGTCCCACTTACCAGCAGAATTAAGAACGGCACAGCTCCAATCTCCAGTTACATCGTCGGAAAATTGCCAAAGAATATGATAACCGTCTTCATTTGAAAATCCTTCTTCGTCGGCTTGCAATATTCCTTTTGTTCTATTCCAAATCTTAGCCTTTATGCTACCAACAATTTCAAAGTTGCTGTCGTTAAATGCTGCGTTAAGCAGTTGAAAAGCATAAATAACTTTTACGTTATCAAAAAAATTTGTCAGCCATTGAACTGCTGATGTTGGTTTGAAGTCTTGAATATTTTCTCTAAACTCATTAAGTTCCTCTTGTCCAAGTTCACCGTCAATAACAGGGTTTCTTTCTATTTGAGCTAATGCCTCTCCATTTTGATTTAGAACGTCAAACATTGTCCATTTACCAGGCTGCTCACTTGGGTCTAACTCAAATTTTGCAGTCAGTCCGTCCTGTTTGAATGCGTCAATAAATTCGTCAAAATGTATGTCTGGGTCTTGTGAACCTAAAACACGAATGTAATATGGCATACTAAAAGTCTGTTTAGAGTTGCCTATAAGTGAAGGCTTGACGATGGCGGGGAAATTTATATTCTTTCGCCCAAACGTCAGCCGATAAAAGAACTAAAGTACAGAATAAGTACAAATGTTCATCAAAGACTTTTCAGCCCGGAACTGCTGATGAACAGTGAACAAAAAGCTGATAAAATGCAGGTCAGCCCCGCTCACTGTAGTATGCTGCCCCTTTCAATTTGTCGTTAGGAATTTTCCAATTGGTGTTTAACGTTAAGCAAACCTTGTCGTGTGCAAAATGTTTGATAAGGAACGGATAAGATTGACCCAACAAGTTTTGTCAATAATGTTCCTAGTTGAGAAAATGTATGTACTTTGAATACTGTCTTTTGGTCTGGTGTCTTTTCAATAGTAAAAATGGAAATACCTTTCTCTACGTGTCCTTCCAACGTTTCGTAACTGAACCCAATTCTATTAGGTTCTTTAATTATATTGTTTATTCTTACACCGAAAATAATTTTCTGTGATAAGTACCGAAATGGTGGAATGTAGGCTTGTTGAACAATGGTATCTCCGATTTGAATTTGTCGGTTTTCAAAAGTCCATTGGGTCAGGTAGCTCATTATGTTGTTCGGAAAAATCTTATAATCAAAAAGAATGTTTGCGGGTAGTTCATGCAGTTCTTTGGTTGTGTTAATATAAATAGTTGTTGTCTTCTCCGTTAGTTTCTCTTTGTCATACGGCTTCACTTTTCGTTTTCGTAAAAGCTCAAGGTGCTTCGGAAAATGTTTCGTTTGGTCTTTCAAATAAATTCTCATGTTCTTTTAGTAGAGTGTATCAGTTGGGGTAGCATACTACGGCCACGCATTTACGCAGGCCTGGAATTAGAATTCCTGTCTGGATACCGTTGCCAAATTTATAATTAAAAGTTCATGTTTATTCTATCGCTCAATAGAGTTTTTTCAGCCGAAACTGCAGATGAAACATATTCTACTGCTCATTGTTATCACGTCAGCCATGCTTGCCTAAATGCGAATGTTATGTGCAATATTAACCGCTATTTGAATTTCACAAATTCATCTGGATGTTGTCTGGCATACTTTTCAATTAGTTCCATTGTTCTGTCATGCAATAGATAATATTTACCATCGTAATCTTCAAATTTTTTTAAGCTGCCATATTATGGTTGCCAATTATCTTTTTGTCTTTGCAAAACGAATTGTTCTTTATGTTTCAAATATTCTTCGTCGGCTTTGTCTACTAAGTCAAGCATTGATGTGTCGCCGATTAACTTCAGCCCCGCAATTATAGGCGGCAAATATTTTCTGTTGTTATTCCAATAAAATTGGATGAATCCTCCATTTGTAACTTCAGCATCTAAATACCAAAAAAAATAAAGAGCTTTTTGTCCTGGCGAAAATCTTCTTGCAAGTAATTTTTCTTCTTCCTTTCCATTGGCAATATTTATCGGTTCTAAAACTGCCCAACCAAAGTCCCAACTGTGCGAGGTGTCGAATTTAATTTTGTCAAACAAAGGCTGTAGATGATTGCTTGTATCAAAGGTGCTGTATAGTTCCATCGAATTATCAAGAGTTTGATTGCTTTTGGTTTTTGTGTTCTCTCGTTCTGGCGCAAGTCAAAGAAGAACGAAGTTTATATTTCGCTGTCATTAATATTCCTTTTCTATTTTGTCACATTTGTTTAAGAATGCTTCTAAGTTGTCTGACTTCAAAACTAACTCGTAGCAAGATTTGCAAACCCAGTCGCTTTTGTCAAAAAATAACCTTCTGAAAAAGAATATTCATTGTCAACGTCTGAAATTGTTGTCGAACAGATTTGGCAGTGATCATGCGTCCAGCCGTCTTGAACAAAGTCTATGGAATCAGGGTCAAACTTTTGTCCCGTATAGAGCCAACTCGTCTTTCTGTTTTTTTCAATCAAAGCTGGTCTAGGAAACCACTTGAACAACCGAAAGTCATTAGTGTGAAGCTCAGCGTACATCTCTCTCATATGGTCAATCTCTATGTCACCATTAGGAAGTTTCACGAATGTGTATTTCATATGTAGTGTTGTGTCCAATAAAATAGCTGCCAACGACAGGGCTTGCTGCTGTGCTGGCATTCATTTCGATTAGCCCACAACGTTAGCCCAATTGAAAAACTATAAATGAAGATATGTACAAATGCTGAACAATGAAAGAGCTGCCTGAACTGAAGCTGATAGCATTACAAAAGATGAGAAGATGCAGGTCAGCCAGCATAGAAGCAAGCCCACTGTTGGCTGCCGCGGAGTGTTAAGTCGCTTGTCCTTCTTTTCTCCATTGCAAATACCCTTCTCCATCGTATGCTCGAACAAAGAAGGAAATAACATTAGAAGCAAAATCTTCCAATTGTTCAGTGCTCAAAGAACTAAAAGGAGAAAAGCCTTTTTGTTTCTTGGCAGGTAAAGAACTGAGTGCACAAAGAAAGTAATAACCTTCACTCCTTTTAAATGTATCTTGAAAAGTTTCTATTTCAACATTATTCCCAAAGAAGTAATACGTTTCCTTGTCGTGATGGACATATTTTATCTCAGAACGCTTAAACCACCGGTCTGATGGTGCCCTGATTGGATCCTCGAACAAGCAGCAATGATTTTCGTTTTCTTGTAAGTATTGTAGAATGTAATTTATCACTACTGGTCTTGCATCATTTTGGATTGGAACTAAAGCAGGACTTTTTTTTACTAAGCTTTTGTCGAAAGAATAAATTCCACCTATTTCAAAACGGTAAAAATGTTCTAAGGGTGTATTCTCAGGTAGATAGGTAAACACTTTCCCTTCCGTTAAAGATTTCGACGTCAACTGGTTTGCTAAGTTCTTGCCGGAAAGGTCAAGTTGCTCTTTCAAATAAGCAAATGCCTCCATACAAGTAATATCTGTTCTTTTTATCATGGTTCAAGTAATGCGAACTCTAAACAGCTAGCGGCAGCCAACGAACAGGGCTTTGCGCAGGTGGGAAATTCAACGTTCCGTCTGCCCGAAAACTGTCTGCCGAATGTAGAATAAAAAAGTTGATTATTTGTTCGTTTGCTGATATCATTCGGTCGGCCCAAACTGCTGATGATAGCAGCACAAATGCTGATTTTTTTTCCGTCTGCCCACTTGCGCAAAACCCCTTGTAAGCTGTAGTACGTCAATTGTCTAGATTATCAACAACTCTTAATAAACTATCCTTGAATGCTTTCCTTTTACTAAAATCAAAGTTTTTTGTCACGTCTTGATCTCTATACAAATTTACCGTCGTGTCATTGAAAACATAATACTTAGCGCACAAATATTTTTTTGGATTGGTGTTTTTGTAATATTCAAACCAAGCAACGTAAAGTTTTGTTCGAATGGAGTTTACTACTGTGTCTTTATCATCACTTATTAAATCAGTAATTCGAAAAGAATTTTTGTCGGAAAAATTGCTTTCTAATGCATCAAAAGCCCTCCGTTGATAAGCCGAATCTTCCGGGTAAAAAGTATACTCTCTTGTCGCTCTGTTATATTCAAAGTTGCCAAATAGTTTTTCGTGACGTGCATCCGAAATATAGGTGTAGCCGAACAAGAAAAGAGTTAGAACAGCACAGTCAAGTTGTCCGATGATGAAAGATCTTTTCGACGTCTTTTTATAATATGCATACAGTCTGCCCAAAATCAGTCCAACAAACATCATTAACATTGGAAAAACCCAAAGGGCAGGAAGATGAAGTATGTCAGTAACAGTATGCTTGTCGAAAACGTTTCTCCTATCATACAACAACCACAAAAAAGTGATAATCGCATAGAATAATAAAAAAGCAGCTATCCGCAGTGGTTTCATTTGTATTACAGCTAAGGTCACGCATTTATGCAGGCCTGGAATTAGAATTCCCGTCTGCCGTAACCGTTGCCAAATTTATAATTAAAAGCTCATTGTTTATTCTATCGCCCAATAAAGTGTTTTCAGCCCGGCACTACTGCTGGAACCTGCACTACGGCTCATTGTTAGCACTTCAGCCAGGCTTGCATAAATGCGAGTGTTGGTGGCAGGGCTTTTGTTTTACCACTTGTTCGTCCAATCAAATTCATTTTTATTCTTTTTAAATTTGTCTATAATGTTTTCAATAAACCGAATTGGATAAAAGTGAAGTAGAAAAAATGCGGTCACAAACCAACCAGTTCCGAGGATTGTTTCATTTGGAAAATCCTTATAAGTTTGTATGCCATTTTCTACTATTTCGATGTCGTTTGTAAAATTTGGACTTAATAAAATAATAATAAACCCAAGCGTCAACCCGATAAATGCAATATATGAATTTGAAAGCCACCAATTATAAATCTTTGAGGAAAGTCTTATCGGCAGTCCTACAATCAAGCAAATTGCAATAGTCAAAGGAATTAGAATAATAGGAATAACAAAGAGATAAAGAATTTCATTTATCGTCTCCACCTCTACATCCTTAACAGGTCCGTAAAAAAAATAAATAATATATAAGAGAACGAAACAAATAACAAGTCGCCCGATAAATAACAGTATAGAATTAGGTCTTTCCAAAATTGTCAATCGTCTATTTGATTGTTGTTAGTAAGCGTGTTAGTTGCCTTGCCAACGGCCACGCATTTATGCAGGCATGGAATTAGAATTCCTTTCTGCCAGAACCGTTGCCAAATTTATAATTAAAAGTTTATGTTTATACCTATCGTTCATTAGAGTTTTTTCAGCCGAAACTATAGATGAAATATATTCTACTGCTCATTGTTATCACGTCAGCCATGCTTGCATAAATGCGAATGTTGTGTGCCATACTGTTGTTAGAACTTTGCTTTTACACTATTTGAAAAACTTCCTGAACCCTGTTTTCCTTTATAGTTTATCTGCACTCTATATTCTTTATCCTTTTCAAGTTTGTCCGTGTGTACTACAAAAGAATTTAAACCCTGTTTTGCAGTTGATTTTAGTTGCCCAAGCGTTTTATTATTGTCAAAATCCTGAATTTCTATTTCAACATCTGCCTCCTCAACAAAATATATGACGGCTTCAATTTCGTTTTTGGATTTATTGATTATGTCTCTTATGTTGTTTTCATTGGTGATGTAGGTTCTTTCTCTTTTTATTCCCTTTTCAATTCCTTTTATCTTGCTGTAGGTTATGATTCCTTGCACATTTCCGAATTCGATAAAAGGCATCGGAAAGAAAGGTAAAATAAAGTATCTGTACGGGTCACCGCTTTTTGCTTGAACGATTTTTGGATAAATGTTATTTCCAAGGGTGTCAAATGTTACCCCTTGCAAGAAGAATTCTTTACTTGTGTCGCTGCCAATAAGTTTAAGTTCTGTCTTATAATTTTTAAAAGGGATAAATTGATAACCTAAGCTATAACCGCTATCTGTAACAGGAACTAAAAATTCTTCTGGATTGTCTTTTGAGCCGCTCAAATAATTGTAGCCTTCAATTTCAAGTTTCAGTGCTTTTGTGTTTTCAACAACTGTGTCGCCTAGGTATTTTATGTTTTTAAATTGTTTGTCTTCATATTCAGCGATGCCGGTGGTGTCATTGTACCATTTTCTTCTATAAAAAAGTTGAATTTCATCGTCTTTTTGAATGTCAAATTTTGTTGACGCTTCATAATCGTTTTGCAGTCCGTTTGTGATGTCATTGTAATTGTCGCCAAATAGTTGCTTTGTATAAAATTGTCCATTGCTTGAAACGGCAAGCGTTTTCAAATCTGGAATTAATACAAGATAAATTTCTGAATTGTCTTCTTGAAAATATTTTCTTGGTGTTTTTTCTGTCGGAATTAAGCTGTCTCTTGGGAAACTATTTCGTGTGTCAATAAACTCAAAAGAAATTTGTACCGGCTTCCCAAAAATTGTTCCTTGCTGTTCTTTGGTAGTCTGGTAATTTATTTTATGAACAACTTGTAGTTTCTTGTCAAGCAAAATGTATAGCCCGTCTGAAAACGATTCATAGTAAATATTTGAAGTTTGTCTTGCCGAATAGTCCGTAAAATCCTCCGTCTGAAATTTCTTGTACTTGGTATTGTTGATTATGGTGTCGGAAAGGTCTGTTCTTGTTTGAAGTCCGATGAACTTATTTTTTTTGTCAAAGTAAGTTGCTCTTACATAAAGTTTTGACTTGGAAAGTTCACTTCGTGATGTCTGTCCGAAAGCAGAAAAACTGAAAAGCAGTGAGATGGTTAGTATTATTTCTTTCATTTAGAGTGTCGTCTTATATGGCACACAGTGGTACGGCTTTGTGCAGGCGGGAAAATAGTATTCCTTCTGCCCAGAGCCGTTGCCAAATATATAATTAAAAGTTCATTGTTATTACTATTGCGCAACAAGTTTCTTCAGCCTGGAACTATTGTTGCAACATGCACCAATGCTCACTATTAACACTTCAGCCCCGCTTGCACAAAACCGCTTGTTGTAAGCCGTTTTAATCGTCCCAAACATCCAATAACTCAAATTGATTCTGCTTCAACATGCTTTTAAAATCAGGTCTTGTCAAACTACCTGCTGGTCGGTAATGCCAATGGTGAAAACCGTATTCTAAGCTGTAAAACTCTCTTGTCTGCTCATAACCCAAGTCCACAAAATTCCCGATAAAGTGTCTAAATACTTCTTCATCTTTTGTATGCAGTTGTATTTTCTTATGGTCGTCAAGTGTCAGGTTTGTCTCGCCTGTCAAAGAATGTGTTACTATTTTTAAATTACCGTTTTCAAGAGTATCTTTCTGATGCATTTTTAAAAACTCTGTTACTATGTCCGAGTTTGTGAAATGTTTCGCTACCCAAAGTTCAGTGCTATTATTCTCCCAGAATGGCTGAATGTAAATCCAAAAACCGTCAACCGATGGCAAGAAAAGAATTGATTTTATAAACACGTCAATCAGGTTTGATTTTCCTACAACCAATTCCAATTCAAAAATTCCATTTTTATTTTGTTCGTAAGCGACAAAGTTTTCTTTAATAAGGTCGTACTCGTATTCTCCGTCGTCAACACTTTTGACTATACCAATTGGTGGAATGAATGATTTGTTTGGGTCGTTTGATGGGAAAGCATGAGTAGTAGGGTTCATGTAAACTGAGTCGTTCAACTCAATTAAATCGTCTGCATTTTCAACTTGCTCAAGACTTTCCAACAAAGAGGCTTCGATTAAATCAGGGCTATTAAAATTATATTCGACTGAATCTGTGAGTGTTTTTTTCAAAGCGTCACCTAAATGACTGCCATACGCATAAAAACTGCCAAAAATTCCTGTGTCGCTATCTTCTTGTCCTTCTATAAGTAAATACCAAAGTTCATGGTTCATGCGGTGAGGGTCTAAAATGGCTTACGTCTACGGCTTGCAGCAGGTGAGGAAATATAATTCCTGTCTGCCGAAACCGTTGCCAAATTTATAATTAAAAGTTCATTGTTATTACTATCGCTCATTAGAGTTTTTTCAGCCCAAACTATTGCATGAAATATATTCTACAGCTCATTGTTTGCACTTCAGCCATGCTTGCATAAATGCGAATGTTATACGCCTTCACCGTTTCTTTTGGATTTTATTTTGTCCTGCTTCTTTAATCGGCGGCGGCAGAGGGGGCATTATCGGTTGCAATGTTTCAAATAACAATTGGGGAAATGGCAATACTTTCCAACTGGCAGTATTCTTAGATGCAAGAAAATTAGATAGAACATCGACTAAACCAAAGAAGAGAGTGTCCGATACTTGTCCTTTTTGTAAAAGCCTCACTGTGTCTTTGTTCGAGATTACTAAAATTGAAATAGAAGAGCAGTCATAACATTTTATGTTCGTATTTGGAACGGATTTGTCAGTTAATAACTTAAAAGCATTTTTGTTAACCATTTCAAAAATTGAGTCTGGAAGTACACCATAACGCAACGTGTCGAATTTATGGGTTCCTAGAAAAAATCTGGAACTGTCCACAGAAAAGGAAAACCGAGTTGACCACCCGTCGGTGAAACTAAGTTCATAAGATATAAAAGAGGTATCGTTTTTTTTTGTCCGTTCTTTATTTGAACAGCTTACGATAAAAACTAACCACACGATGTAAAATGAAACTCGTTTTGTCATGTAAGTGAGATTCGATTTTCATAGCTTTCCATAAGTGGCGTATAACGGCCACGCATTTATGCAGGCATGGAAATATAATTCCTGTCTGCCGGAACCGTTGCCAAATTTATAATCAAAAGTTCATGTTTATTACCATTGCTCATCAGAGTTTTTTTCTGCCCGGAACTATAATTTCCATCCCAGCCATCTTTTAAATTATTAGTCTTAAAAATATTTTAGTGTCTTAGTCTAATATAAAGCCTTAACTCTTTACCCATCCCTGTTAGAGAATGCTATTGAGAGTTCTCAAAATGTACAATTTAATAAAAAGCCAATTAAAACGCCTTTCGTTATTGGAGCGATCATTGGATTAGGCAATTGTTTGAACCTTGTAGAACCAGAGTCATTATTGATTTTGAAAAAAGCATATGAAGATATTGCAGAGATATATGCGCAGGCTGGGAAGCCTTTACCTGTCAATAAAGACAACAATCGCAAATTAGATGCGGCTGTTTTTAAACATCTTCATAAATCCAGAGAAAATAATACTAACCTGAAATATGATACAATCAGGTGCGCTTTTGTTGAAGGTGAACCAATCTACCCTACTGCTAATTTTTCCTCACGACTTCATATCCAGATTTGCGTTTTAAATCCCGAACTGATTCGCGGCTTTTATCTTCCTCGTCCAATTGAAAAGTTTAATCCATTTATTAATTCCTGAAGGAAGTGCAATCACCGAAATTCTAATTGATGAGATTTACTTCTTTTATTCTATGCCTGCTATTCCGGATTTAAGGAATGTTTCCATTGAACCAGTTCCGGAAGTTGTTCAGCTACTTCTGCTGGATGAGATTTTAATAACTCCAGTGCAGCGTGCTGGAAGGATTTCTGCATATCGCTTTGTTGAGCACTTGTAACGGGTTTGCCTAGGGCTGTTTGTACATTTAACGATACTAATGGGGCTAATGGGGGATTTAAAACGCTTTCATTAATTAGTACAGTACTAATAGATTTGACTCCTGCTTTTCTCCTTTCTTCTACAGTATTTGAATAAATATTTCCGGGAGTGAATACTTCCGCCAAAAATTGAAGTACTGACGTATGGTCTAAAAGTTCATGAGATACAGTGCCTGGCTTAATAAAGGGTGATATAACAATTGCCGGAATTCTTGGTCCCATACTTTCAAATGTATGGGAGTTTTCACCCTGCCGAATAGTATCTTCAGGTAAGCACATGGTTTTATATGAAATTTTTGGAGGAGCAACATGATCATAGAATCCACCATGCTCATCATAGTATAAGATCATAACGGTATTGGCCCACTTCTTTTTGTTTGCAATAATTGCCTGATAGGTCCGGCTTACAAAATCTTCGCCCCAGCCGATTGCTAACGGAGAATGATTATCATTTGGTTGTTTGGAGCCAAAGCGTGGAGCATCAGCATAAGCAGGTTCTACAATGATTACCTCTGGCTTTTCATTATCAGGTTCATGCATCATATCACTGTGTAAGAAGTCATACCTGCGAAATTGTTTGCCAAAGATGTGAGGCCAGACATCCGGATAAAGAGAAAAAAATGTGAGGCCATCATGATAAACACGCCATTTAATGGAATTTTTATTCATCCACTGAAAAATATTATTGGGGAATGGAATTAACTGTAAATGTGTTTTGAATATGCTGGAATCACCACTAAATGCGATTGTCCTGTTAGGCTGAGTACTTGATGGCAGGGGGCAAAACCAATGGTCACACACACAAAAATTCTTTGCTAAAAAATCAGTAATGGGTACCTGATCAGCTGTAAAATACCCCATAGGAACACATTGCGGATTTACTTCCTGCTTTGTAAAGTTTGCATAAGCTTCCACAAAACCTTTCATAGTGTACTTGCCATTCACCTTATTTAGCTTCATTTGTGTTTCCACATCGTTATTTTCGTGGGGTACATCACCTTCCAGTTCTACATCATGTGGCAAATTATAAAGAGGATAATTAGTTCCCTTATAGATATTATTATATTGCTCGATCGGTTCGGCCAAACCGTCGATATCTGAGGCAGTATCCGTTAATTTTAAATGCCCGAGCATGTGATCAAATGAACGATTTTCCATCATTACTAATACAACCGTTTTTACTTTTTCATTTACATTATCCATAACCTATTTTTTTATCGGCCGAATCAGTGCTTTTATTTCGAGATCGCCTGTGATAATCGAAGAATCTTTTTTCTCAGCTTCTGTTAATATGGTCATTATTCTCCAGAATCCTGAATATTTACTGCCTTCCCAAACGTCGGAAGAAGTTCCTGCACTTTCTAATATCCCTTGTCTGTTATCATGAATAACAAATAAAATTTTTTTAGAAATTGAGGAAACAGAAACAATTTCAAAATTTGACCATAAGCTTGTATCCTTTACACCTTCGGCAATTAAAGTATCGCCATGCAACTCATTAGTAAGTAAAACCACCCTGTCACTACTTTCTTCCGGTAATACAGGAACTTGTCTTTTTATATATTTTACTTTGTCACCTTTTTGAACAGATAAAGTAAATTCTAAAATATCGATACTATCACCTTTCGGATGTGCAATTTTTCTTTGATCAAACATTAGGACTGGCTTGCCTTTAATCTTCCAGTTTAATAAAATGGAATCACCTTTTGTGATAGTGGCTGGAGTTGCGGTAAAACTGCCAATTTTAGCAGCACATGAATAAAAAATAAGAACAAGTAACAAATTTGGAAGTAGGTGTTTTTGAGAATAATATTTTTCACCTCTAAACATATTTATGAAGATACAGCAAAAAAGTAATTCTTTCATTCTAAGCTCTCATCTATTGAGTGAATCAGTAAACGAATTTTTTAATTAAGGAGAAAAGATCGGTAAAGGAATAAAAAGCAAACTTACCTTTATGCGATGGCAGATGTGCACTCTATAGAAACACGCAGTTACAATATGAGCCGCATCAAAGGCAAAAACACAAAGCCTGAAATGCTCGTTAGAAAATTTCTGCATGCCAACGGATACCGTTATAAACTCCACGATAAAAGCCTCCCCGGCAAACCGGATATAGTTTTACCAAAATACAAAACCATCATCTTTGTTCATGGCTGTTTCTGGCATGGACATGAAAACTGCAAATATTTTGTTGTTCCAAAAACGAGAACTGATTGGTGGGTAAATAAAATTAACGGCAATATTCTCAACGATAATAAAGCTGCTGACGCTTTAAGCAGTCAGGGCTGGAAAATAATTACTGTCTGGGAATGCGAACTGAAAGGCACCATTGTTGAAAAAAGACTTTTGACGATAAAAGAATCACTTCAACAGAAAATTAAAGAATTTGAAAGATTATCTTTTTGATTATAAGATATATGCTTTAAGAGCTTTCCAGCATTGTTCCTTTTTCGCCCACTCACCATATAAAGCTCCTGGCGCATTCTTTTTTATAAACTGTTCTACGTGAATCATTAGATTATAAATCATAGTGTTTAATTCTTCAGATATGTCTTGTTCCTTCCAGATTTTAGATAGATCTATTTCCGCATTATTTTTATATGCTAGCAATGCAAGAGCGTAAGGAACAGTAATATACCTCATATCCCCAATTGAATTAGGTTTTATTCCGTATAATCTTTCACTTGTGCGAAATAATATAGCTTTTGCAATTGCATCTTCAAAATACTTATTATCGGGATTTTCAGGAATATTATGTGCGATAAACTGCGCATAATTTTTCTGGCTTCCTCTTACCACAATATGAGGTCCGATAACAAGTTTATCTTCCATATAAACTTCACTCCAGGTATTTATAAATTTTGCTAGTTCTTCTTTTGTAAAGAACTGCTTTTTAGGATTCTTAAGATCAAATGCTTTCAGTTTTGCTTTAGTAGTTCCTTCCTTGGACCTTGCATTTCTATATTGCCCTCTGGCTCTTTCATAAAACCATCTTGTCTGATGCGATTGACCAATAGCAGGTGGAGCCCATATATTCCGGGATGATTTTTCAAGCTCGATATGAAATGGTGTATTGGAACTTAAGTCGGAAACAGAAACTTTATTCTGAGTATTGGCATACTCAGCAATACGGCTCACAATTTCCGCAAAATTATTCTTGTCTTTTATTATACTCAGTTTGAGCTGAACTACAATATCTTTAATATCTGCCTTATCCTTTTTCCAGGTGTGATAAATAGATGCTGTTGTCTGACCTCCATTTACAATCTGAAGATCTTTTACAGATTCAATCAAATATCCGTTTTCTGTTTTTTTGAGCATTAAATCGTCGGCAGTAGCTGCAATACCATTGTTAAAGGCCAGAAACATGTGTGGTTCTTTCAGTATTGTATTTCTTATACCCTTGTTTATTTTTCCGGTAAATTGCAAAAAAGATCTCACGTTCTGTTCTAATAACCGTGCTCCGTATTGTTCATAAACCGAAACAAGTGCATATCCGGGGATTAAAGCCAGATAAGATTGATATTCAGGATTATCTATATCCGCCTTAATACAGGGTACTTTAAAACCTTCCTGCTCAAAATCAATTTCAATAGGGATATATTCTTTCTCAGAAATATTGAACAGATAATTCAGATCAATCACTTTGAAAAAAACTGGAATCTCATTTAGTTCTTTTTGAAGTGGAGTCTCCCCATTATATATACCGTCAGTTATAATAAATATATTTATTCTTACGAGGTTTTCTCTTAGTTCTGCCGAGGCATTCAAAGTATGTGCAAAATCAAATATCTCGGATGATTCTTCCAGGTTATTTGCATATTCCCTTTTATCAGCTTTTTTCAAAAACGAGAGTAATAGTTTTGCAGCATTATCAATGTCTGATTTCTGTATGCGTACAGGTTCTTCTGTACACTTAAATACTGTTACAAAAAGATCAAGCGTTTCATAATTATCCGCAATGGCATAAGCATTGATCTTATGGCGGTTCCTTGGCACTACACTTTCATGGAAAGAAATTCTGACGTCTGCAGTTTCTCCTCCATCTGCGAGTAACTGAACAGCCTGAGTAGTGAACAATTGTTCCAAAGAACCGCCTTCTTCGCGGGACAGCTGTTCAGAACGTATATCCTGTAATAAGTTGGTGTAGAAAGTATTTATTTCCTGCTCCATTTATATAAGACTATTTAGTTGCTGGCCATTTTCCGTATAAACAAAATTTAGAGAAATTGACTTATCCAATTCAAAGCCTTTCCTTTTCTCCTTTTCCACAAAAGAGAGAGTTATTGCTTTGCACATCTCATTAATAGAGTTTCTGCTTTTTCCTTCATTAAGCACCTCTACTGAATTATCAGATTTTAATGTACGGTTAATTATTTTACATTCAGTATTTAACAAAAGACCTATTCCTCCATATTCCAGATACCTTAAGTTGCCCAACAATTCAAATTTATATATCCAAATCTTACTGTTGTCCTTATCATCAATATCAAAAAACAGATAAGAGGGTTTATCCTTAGACACAGCAACAAGAATTTTAGACTTTATTTTGTTCAATTCTTTCAGGATATTAAAACCTATTTCAAGCTCTTTTTTAAATATGGATGACCTTAAATCATCATGCGAGAGGGGGTTCAGTAACCTGTTCTTAATTTTTGTAAGTTCTTCGCAATAGGGAAAAGTAATACCATAGTCATTCATCAGCCCATTAAATATATCTATTAGGTTATGCAAAGTGGCAGCCCGGGGTAAAGAGGCTGAAATGCCTGCTGCCTCCTTTAGAAAAAATAACCAGCTATGGTCAGTTTCCTTCATTGACAACTGTTGTTTTGATATGGAAATCTGACACGCTTCTATATCAGAATTGCCCAATCCTTTGTACAATTTGTTCTCCGGAATTATATTTCGAAGCATCTGTTCCAATGCTTTGCGTAGATAATTGGCACAGGCCGGGTAATCGCCATGTATAAAATGAAACTCCGCTCTTTCTTTATAAGTATCAGATTTTCGGATTAATGGCCGTTCAACTATGCTACTATGATTATCCACATAAAACTCTTCCTTTTGCCACCCTGCTTCTAAATATGTTTTGGCAATATGAAACCATTCCCTGTCATAAGTAGTGAGAAATATCTGGAAGTCCTGAAAGGAGGTGCCGTCGCCCAAGTCTGAAGCTGTCAGGATTTTTATAAGCGGGATTCTGTTAGACATATCCAGCCCGATAAAAATATCATCCAAGAAAAGAATTCTTAGGTCCGTTGGAGGAAGACACAATTGATGTGCAAGAAAAACAGAAATGGCCAGGGCAGTAAGCCGGGCTTCGTTAAGTATATCATCGTGCCGAGGTATTTCTTCATCAAACAGTGTTACCTTAAAAGATATGGTGGGCGGATAAATTACAGTAAGTTCGCCCTTTTTACCTGTGGCCTCTGTGTAATTTATATTTAGTTTGCATTCCTGTTTAAAAAAAGCCAGCAACATGTTTGCCCTTTTTTCAAGTTCATCCAGGAGTGCAGATATGTTACTGTTATAATCATTTATTGCATCTTGGTCGGCAAAATCCAGACATTTTTTCCAAAGGTCTTTGAAGGACAATTTGTTTTCATTGCTTGCCGGTGCCGGCACTATCATATCTGAAAACAGTCCTTCTTCGCCAAAAAACAGAGAAACAAGGTCTGGTTCCTGATTATCTTGCCTCAAATGTAGTTTTAGCAAATCTCTGTAACTGATAAATCCACTAGTGATATTGGCCTGTGAAATATAGCTTGTGTTACCTCCCAATTTATTTTCGAGCAACGCATATTTATTTCCGTCTGCGGAAAATCTATGATGACTGTCATCATCAATTACAATATCAATAAACGGCTGTTCGGCGTTTTGCGCTTCCTCATAAAACAGATTTTTTTGAAACGCTACTCCGGCATTTGAAGCTGAAACAAAAAAATCTCTTAGTGCTTTAAATAACGAAGATTTTCCACTACCGTTTTCTCCATACAGGAGTAGGTTTTCGCCATTAGGGAGATCAATAATATACCGTTCGTTTTCATCGTTCCCATTTACCAAAAATGCCCTGTAGTTATTAATTTGAATGCGTTTAATTTTCATCTGACAGGGTTTGGTAAATAAGTTTGAACTCAGGAATTGTAGTTATCAGATACACCGCTTTTTTTACCTGACTTTGCGGTGAGTTTAATAACTGATAATAGCTTTTTGCCTGCTCTACAGTATTATGTGATTCATGAAGGTTTGCTAATTCAGAAAGGACGCTTAAACGATTATTTTTAAATATTTCCGGAAAATATATCTCAAAAACGGCTACATCCAATACGTTTATAAAGTAGGAACTCAAAATACGGCTATCTCTGGAACCCTTATCCCTTTCAAGTACCAGGATGCTTTTAACTAATGATATAATACCAACATTGTTATGTTCTCTTGCTACAACGGAAAAATTCTCAATAACACTTTTGGTTTCTCTATCTTTTGCTTCACTGTTATAGAAAGCAAACAATGCAGAGTTAAAAAGAGCAAGTAGGTACTCAGATGATATTTCCGGGCTTCTGAAAGCTAAACACTTATTATCAATTACAAGTGGCTGTTCAGATAAGGCAAACTTTTGTGACTGATGTGTGATTGCCGTAGTTACGATGAATCCTTTATCGGTCAGTGCTACTACGCCTTTATCTATTATACCTGTTTCGATGTAAGGGTTAATATAATACCGATAAATATCCTCTTCATGTACTAAAGGAGTGCCTTTAGATTCTTTTATAGAGATTGTTGATAGTTTGCCGGCTGCGACTCCCTGAAGAAAATCGGGCTTCCATTTTGCCCTGATCTTTTTTATTTCTCCCCACAAAGCTTCTTTTGCTTCCTGCTGATTTTCTTCAACTACGGCTACAAGAGGTTCGTCCAATTCTTCTTCATCCAATTCTTCAACGTAATCCAGCTCTTCAAGAAAGCGTTGGTTTACGGCATATTCAATCTTCTCATCATTTTCTATCCAAGGGAAACTTGCAGCCAAACCTACCAAAGGCATTTCTGAAAATGCCGCTTTTTTTTCATCAGGCTTAGAATTCAGCAGATATATTAATAGTAGCGCCTGTTTTTCTGGTCTGTTCTTTTTAATGCGAATAGGACTGGGTTTATCTACCCGTGAAGGATCTTTGCCATTTTCTTCCGCATCTTTCCTAGAGTCGTCAAGCGCGCTTCCAATCTGTTCATCCGAGAGGTCAATATATTCATGGCGTGGATCGATGATGTGTGATTTATTAATGGTATAGTAGTTTACCTGCGTTTCTGCATCAGTTCGTTTCGTCAACCCTACAGTAATGTTTTCATTGATTTTTATTCCTTTTTTATCGTCTGTATTATTAATCAACACAACTGTCCAGTCGGTCAGCACACCATTTTTCTGCTGTGCCTGGATATAATCTGACATGAGTTTTACATTAAATGATGGCTGCCTGGTCTGATATCTCTCAAGATAGTTCATAATCTTACCTGCGTTATCTTTACCTCTCCATACAAAATGATTTCTGAACTGTGATTGGTTATTGGGCGCCCGATCGGGCAGACCGAGGCTGGTAATGAATGCCAGGGTAAGCGTATAGTTTTCCAGATGGATTGGATCGTTTTTCCGGAATGAATAGGTCTCTTCGAGTTCACCAGAAAGACTGAGTTCCATGATTTTTTTATAGCGGAACTTATTTGAAGCTGTAATGACCAATGCCCCGGAATGCGTACGTACTTTCAGGCCATATTCGGCTGGTGTCTTATCCAAGTCACCCATGCGATCAAATTCGGCACGCATTTCTTCTGTTGCAACCGTAATGTGTTCATACCATTCCACCAGTTCATTACTGGTAAACAACCTGCACAAATCCAGATAGCCCGGCCTATAGCCAAACCAACGTCCCATCTGCATCAGGGTATCATACATTTTTGATGCCCTGAGAAAATAACTAATGGTAAGTCCTTCGAGGGTAAGTCCGCGTGACAGCTTATTTCCGCCTACAGCAATCACTGACAAGCCTTTAGGGTTATCGTAATAATCAAGTGGGCGAATATTTTTGTGCTTCAATCGATCGACTTTTGTATCACCATGTATAGCCCTCACTTCAATTTTCGCCACTGCCGGGTAAAGGTTTATTTCTACTTGTTCCCAGGAGATGGGTTGAATTACCGGATCATTTACAGAGGGGTTGTCTATTATATCCTTTGTAGTTTTCACAAACTCATCTTTCCACAATTGTTCAAGATCTCTAATAAAATCACGATCACTGAATTCGATACGTCTAACATAATTCTTTACCACATTTTCTACCAGGGTAGCGGTTTCATCCTGTACATTAATGAATCTCGTAACATGAATCAGCATGGAGTTATGTACATTTTCCTGACCACGGGCCCGTCTGGCAGCACAGGATAAAAAGAAACATTTGATTGCCTTGTGCAGACTGGAAGGAATGTTGTTGGGTTTCAGGTCTTTTTTATGCTTTTCCGGAATAAAGGATTCATGATCGTCTATTTTTCGGAAAAGTCTTAATGGATGTATCTCTTTTTCGATATTTTCCAAGGATTCAATTCCAAACAATTTTTCCGGACCGATATAATTGGAAGGTGCCGGAATGTTTACAATAAAATTCTTCGGAAAGATATCGTTACCCAGTGATAGCGGAATATTGTTGATGTTATAGTCAAGACCTTTTACGTCTTCTTCGGTATATTGCTTAATGAAAATATTAGCATATGGTGTGGCAGTGTAACCTATATAAGCACTTTGCTCAAATAATTTGAGCATGGAGCGGATACAGGCATTGATACCGGATACATGGTTTTTGCTGATATTGATGGATGCATTGTCAGCTTCATCATCAATCACCAGCAAGGGCAGGTTTTTAATTTGTTTTTTTCCATCTTCCATGGTTTCACCTCTACTTGCCAACCAGCTCAGCAGGTTTTTCATTACAGAGGCATTTTTCTTAATCACGAGAATGATTGGATCATTACCGCGAATATTGATGCCGGAGGATTCTGAGGCACTACGGTTAAAATCTCCGTTTATTGCATTGGTGGTGAGTGAGTGTGCGGCTAGATTTGGATTGATCTTGCCAACACCAATCCTGTTGGTAGTCTGAGTAAAATTTCTCGCCATCTGGGTGTCAAAACCCAGAAACCCTTCATCTACCCTCAACTGAGTTTGCGAACGTAAAGAATTGTGAATGCCTGCAAGTACAATGATAAGTTTGTAACCTGCATCAGCTGCCTTGCATATAAGACCAATATAGTTACCTGTTTTTCCTGACTGTACATGCCCTACAATCAGACCCCGTTTGTCAAATGGGGTCTGATTGTTGCCAGGACGAATCAGTCGGTCCAGCACATCATCGGTCAGGTTGTCCAACTGATTGACGGTATCAGGCGCATAGTTTTTTTGTTCCAGCAACATGCGGTACCTGTTCCAGAAGTTCCATTGAATTTCAGCCTTTACACTTTTTACCCATGGTTCTGGTTTTTTATCATCCAGAATACGGTACTTGTCGGAAAAAACAGCGTAAAGGGCTTCGAGTTGCTCCTGTAAAGTATGCTGTTCTGTTTCAGAAAGATTAAACAGTTGGTTTACTTGTATTATTTTTTGCTTGATAAAATCTGCACTGATGTTTTCTGTAGCAACAGAAAGCATGGTAATACAAATTTGTCTGGCCTGTTCGTAATTGGTCATAGACATTCAATTAATTCCGGATATTCGTTAAATGGTTCAATCAACAATAATCTACTTTTTGCCTGCTCCGGTTTGTTAGTATTCAGTAATGACTTATATATTATTTTCAGTAACTCTTTCAGTTCATTGGAAGCTGCCACTTTTTCAAATGGTCTGAAAAATGAATCAGGATTTTCAGATTCATTAATAACAATCAATGGAACTGGTAATGTTTCTTCCAACAACCTAAGAAGTGGGTTTATAGCTTTCAGATCCATTGATGCAATAAGAGGATGTTCCTGATTTATCTCGTAATAACGTTTTCCATCCTTTTGTTTTTCTATCCATACGGGTTGAAAATGCTGAATTACAGAATTGCGTTGAACAACCTTACCCCTGTGTCTATACACCTCAACAGCCTGAGCTCTTACCAGGGACGCATAAGCTTTCAGATTGTCTTTTAACCCAAAAGGAGCTCTTGCAACTGATTTTTTAATATCAATCTGCCATTCTCCATCCAGGCTATTCGGTAGGTCAATCATTATTCTTGCCAGTTTGAAGTGTTCTTCTTTTCTGAATAACCCCAACCATTCTCCGCTAACCAGCATTCGTTCATTTCGATATACATAAAATCCCTGTTGTGCATTCCAACCTTTAACACCTTCTGCATTCCTGAATTCTTCCGGTGCAAGTTTGGATTTATGAGGTAACACAAAGCCCCGGACTTTTATTTTTCCATTGTGTAGTGGTTCTTCAGGAAAATTTTGTGTTGCTGTATGCTGTATAAGAAAAGGATTCCATGCTTCAACTTCTCTGCCACTGAAAAGTATTTTTATTTTATTACCTTCAATATAACGATGAAAAACAGTTGCAATATGTTTTTTGACACGTTCCATCGTCTGTAAAAATTTATCATGAGCTCTTTTATCATCTTTACCAATACCCTTTAACAAATGGTCTATATCCTGCCAGATAACAATCGTTCCTGAAGATAAATTCTGAATTTGTTCCTTCCAGTTCCCATCAGGTAATAATGCTATCAGTTTCCATTCTTTTGCATGATGGTATACATAATCCAGATCCCACGTCCAAAAAACAGATTCTTCGGATTGTTTTTTAGAAATTACTGTGTATTTCCTGCACTGTGAAAATGAGGCGGTTTTCAATCCCAAACCAAAACGACCAAGATCATTTATATGCCGTTCTTCATTCGGATCTCTGGAACCCGGACGCATCGCGTTAATTAATTCATCATTCGACATACCAGAACCATCATCTTTCAATGAAAATGTGGTGTCTGCTCCATTCCATTCAAAATCTATCCATATATTTTTCGCTCCTGCCGATATCGAATTATCTAATATGTCCGCAACAGCTGCTTCCATACTATACCCTACAGCTCGGAACGACTCAAGCATATTAGCTGCAATTGGTGCAGCATCAGCTGTTGGATATTTTGAGTAATCAGAAGTGGTCATTTGTTCTTTGGGTTAAGTTTTATTAAGGCCTTAATATTCATTGTTAAATTCTTCTCTTAATATTTCTGCAATAGCTTCTGTTTCCAATAGGGTCGTTCCTGTTGTTTGTATAACAAGGCCTAGCCCCTGATCTGTTCCTATAAGTACCAGCTCAATTCTCCCATCAGGATAACAAGATTTTATAAAGTCGTTATCATGAGGATTAAAGGGTAATGAATTTATCACCCTCGTGACGTAGGGCGATCTAATCAGCTTTTTAGAAAATTTCAATAATAAATCTTTACCATGGTCATCTCTCAGACTGATTGCCTTTTGTTGTATCTGCATATCAGTGACGGCTAATTTTACCCCCACTCTTGAAATAATCCAATCCTTGTGCTGTTCTATATGATAGATATGACTTGCGTGCCTGACTTTAATATTCTGATCCTCACTATCTGCTTCCGAAAATCTGATATCAATTTCATGAGAATTCCATTTTTCAGATGAACAAAGGCTAACGGCTATAGTCTTATAGAGGTAAGCGACTGCCAATCCTTCTACTGAAGTTTCTTTTTCTTCATTCAGAAAACCGTAAGAAGAAATAAAACGCTCTTCAATTGATGTATCTCCCTCTTCAATATATGGGTGCCTGATAATGCCTAGTAGCAAATCTTTGTGAGTTCTTGTTATAGCTGGATCACTTAGCCAATCTCTGACACAATAGTTTTCCGCCAGATATTGTTCATAAAAATCAGGTCTGATTGCCAGTCTCGACATCCCGTATTCTCTGCCCTTTTTACATACCTGAAGCAGATTATTAATGCTTGTTTTACCTGAATGAATATCATTAGCAACGTTGCCAAAACAAAGTTCATTAAAAATGAAATCCATAAAGTTTCTATATTAATTTAAAAAGCTGAGAACTCCATTCATCTAATAACCCCTTAGGGTATTCACTTAATTCGCCATTCCGATCAATATTAATCGAAGTAATAGAAGATTCATGTTCCGCTTTACCATTTGCTATTCTATCGAAATAGTAGATTGCGGCTTTTGAATGCTGAAGCTTATTTTCTTTTATCGCTACCCTTATGCCATTGAGAATATGGTCGCTATGGGTCTCAACAAAAACCTGGCAATTGTTAGCCGTTGACAGGGCAATCAGCTCACCGATTTTTGCCTGACCCTGCGGATGAATATGTGATTCGGGATTTTCAACAATCGTAATTTTATCGATATTTACTGTAAGCAAAGCCACAACCACAGGTAACGCATAAGTGATACCGAAACCAACATTAATGGGTTTATATTCATTCGTATATCCGTTCTCAGCCTCGTACTGAAAGCCCAGGCGAATTAAATCCAGTCCCTTAATGTCTTCGACAATTACTTTAACCCCGGGACTGATCTCGTTTAACCATGCTTCCACGTTGTGCATTAACCGATTTGATTTAGCCTTAGGATGGATTAAATTAGAATATTGAATTGGCTCCAATCCGTACTCAGAGAGATAATGAATAGCATATTCTCCATGTTTACCTATCTGCCTGTTTTGGACTACTTCAAATTCTGATTTTTTATAAGTATTAAGAGGAATGATATGTTCTGCATTTAAATACTGAAAATTCCGATTGAAGAGACTGAGCTTTAATAGATTGTCAGTATAACTACTTTTACTAACCACTGGTAGGATATCGGAATCAGCAGAATATGCAAAATCCCAATAGTATGTGTGGTTGGCAGTATTGATTTTTACTTTTACAAGATCATTTTTGCCAGCAAACTGATTGAATATATCTTTACCTGTTCCTAATTCAACAAGATTACCTTTTAAGTTTAATCCCGTTGTCAACAAAATTCCAGCTTGTTGAGATTGCCTCAACAAAAGAAGTATCTGAATAACAGAAGATTTACCTGTACCATTTAATCCTGTAAATAGATTAAGAGACCTCAATTCCAGCTTGGTATTTCTGAATAATTTGAAATTCTCAATGGCTATATTTTCAATCATTGGATAATAATTTCTTGATTAAATTTTCAATTACTGTAAATCTTTTTATTACTCGGGCTTTGTCGCCAGTTCCGGAACTAAGAGAATTTGAAAAAACAAAATCGTTGTTCAATAAAAGAATGAATTCATCTAATAGTTGATTCCTTCTTTCTATCAGCATCTGTAAATTCTCACCTGTAAGTCGGGCGAGTGAAACTGACCAAGCCTCGAAAAGAGCCTTATTGATAGGTTTACGATTATCTGTACGGCTGAAGCGTTTACGAAAGGCGTCGTCGCCAAAAAGACTATAGGCTGCATTCATTGCGGCAATGAACTTAGACTTTATTTCTAATCTTTTACTCTCACTTAGTTCCTTCAGACTAGCCATGGATTTGTTCAGGAAGGTATCTAAATCAGGCTGGTAATCTTTATAGGTATTTAAATAAAAAGATAGGAATCTTGTAACAAAATCCCTGTCTAACATCCTGTGAGTTTTTATCGTATGAGATGTAGCTTTTTTGAATTCTTCCAGATCTGCAAGCTCCTTTACAAACATGGCAGGTATTCCCTGATTTATCGCATGTCTTATTTCCTGCGGCTCAAGAATAAGGGCAGTTGTATTAATCCTTTTGAATACATTATATTTTACCTCATCCGGTGTGCCTGGGTTTATTATATAAACTGTTATTTCAGCTTCATCTATCCTTCTTTGAAGATTGCGGGGAAGATCATCATAGTTACAACCATTGAATTGATCGAGAAACTCAAGATTCTGCAGTCTCAAAGTTTTGTCAATAACAAAATTTTTAAGGGTGCTTATTCGTTGAAGTCCATCTACAATTAACCATTGATCTTCGTCTGTCCCGTCAAAATAAAATGCCGGCAATGGAAATCTGATTAAAATTGATTCTATAAGTCTGCTTTGTTTTGTAAGATCCCACAAATCCCCCTGTCTTTGAAAATCTGTAAAAAGATTTATTTCGTTCCGGGAAATACGTTTGAATATAGAATCTAAGATCAAGGTTTTACTGCTGATATCAATTTTCTTCGGATCAAACGGTTTAATGATTTCGGATGATTGTACATCTTCTTGTTCAACATCTGGATTATATTGATCACGAAGTATAGCATTATCTAAGTCATGTCTTATATCATCATCTAAAAACTCTTCATCGTCTTCGGTTGCAAGCCGTCCATCCATCATTTTAATTCTTCGGACAACTTGCTCTTTATCAATCGACTCAGCTTTCTTACCCTCCTCCGTCAAGACCCAATATGCACGTCCTTTTTTTTCAAGTAATCCAACTCGCTTTAAGTAATTTCTGGACCATGCAAGCCTATAGCCCAATTTTGTCCTATTTCCTCGGTGTACTTCCAGAATATCTTCTGTCGATAAATCCAAAAGTTCAGCGACTTTATCCTCAATTTCTTTAATATGGCCTTCTCCCTGTAAGCTTTTGAGCGCTTGGAGAGTTGGATTCATCATATCTTCAAAAAATGGAACTGGCATAATTAAATTTAATAGTTGTTCAAAACATCAATGTTATTCTTACAATGCATATGATGCGCTTAATAATTTTTCTTTTTTTTCACTCATTCCATCAGAACTAAAAACTTTTAAAACGATTGCTGCTATCTGGTTCGCTAAAAGTGGAGGTACTGCATTACCAACCTGTATAAATTGTGAAGTACGGGGACCGCAAAAAAAATAATTATCGGGAAATGTCTGAATTCTCGCCGCCTCCCGAACAGTAAAACTGCGACACTGTGTTGGATCGTAATGAATGTAATAATGTCCGTCCTGCGAAATATGACTTGTAATTGTTTTTGATGGCTTATTCTTTAATTGGACACGGAACCGGTCAGCAAATTTGCGTGTTATACCGCCGTCTACATTGAAAACGTTTTTATGATTGGGTAATAGTGATTGCGGAAAATCTGCAAGCTGAGGAGAGTATCCATTTAATCTGGCAAAGCATGCAATAAAAAAATATCTATGCAAATCACTTTCCATATGTCCTCTTGCAACATGATTGCATACACCACCTAATCTATTGTCAATAAACCAATCTGGCCGATATTCACTACTTACTGACTGGTCAGGAACAAATTCCTTTCCCGTACCCTCCTTCGGTAGTTCTAAAACATCAAGTTGTTTTCTTATTTCAGTCTTTATTTCATCTTTTATGCCTTTCAATATTCCATTTCTAAGTATCCCTCTAACAGATTTTTTCCATTTATCTGCATCATCTACTCCCCGCGAAACTTTTGCTCTAAGTTGCGTCAAGCCGGAGAGCACCCTTGATATTGCAACGGGTTTCTGTTCCTCTAAAATATCAGGGATATAGTCTATGTCGTTTCTTACCCCTAAAAGAATAACCCTATGCCTGGTCTGAGGAACGCCGTAATTCTCAGACCTGATTAAAAAAGCTTTTTGAGGTATAACAGGATTGCCTTTTAAATCGAAATCCCGAGGCTTCAAAACAAGAGAGAATATTTTATAACCAGGACAAATTAGCGCCTGGCCATTACGTTGGTAATCTTTCAAATACGCAGTTACAGGGTTTGATAAATCTTGCAAGATTTTAGTAAAGACCGGGCTTTTTTCTGTCGTAGCAGACAAAAGCCCTTTAACGTTTTCCATAACAAATACAGCAGGATTGTGAACTGCTAATATTCGTAAATACTGTTTATATAAACCCACTCTCTCATCCGTTAATTCATTTAGAATATTCTGTTGTCTCCTTACCCGGCCAACAACAGAATACGCCTGACACGGCGGCCCTCCAATTAATAGCCAGTTTCTTTCTCCAGCAAGGTTTTTTCCAATCCTTTCATCAATTGCTGAATTTAAAGTTGCATTTTTCCCTTCACCTAAGGTAGCACGCCATGCTTCATTCTTTGCATACTGGGATTGCTCTGGCCAATTTCGATATAACGTCTCTAAAGAAATTTTCCCGTGCAAAAATTCATAGTAATCATCAGGAACCAAGCCTGTATCAAACTGACGATAGAAACTCCTGAGAGTTAAAGTCTGATGTGCGTAAAAGTCCTTCTCAATGGATAGAGTAATTTTAAAAGCTCTTTTTCCATTTTCATTAACGAAAGAAGAAAAACCCTCTCCGAGTCCACCTGGACCAGCGAATATGTCAATTATAGGTATCAAATTTAATTCGTTGTATTTATAAATAACCAACTTCCACAAATGATATTTAAGCAGATTGTCAGCTAGATTTGTTGTTAATCAGGCGATAATTAAGTTTATCAACCAAACTATATTTGAAAGTTTTAATCGTATGTGTATGTTTAGAAAACATATCTTTCCCCGCATTAGGAAATCCGAGTGATAATCCACCACACCGGGCAAATAAATCAATACAGTTTGGTTGTTTTCTCATGATTTTAAAAATTCTTTTGAATCAAAAAATTCTTTGAAAGAAACATCAAGAGCATCAAGAATGCGTTGGAGGGTATCAATAGAAATATTTCTACGGCCACTTTCAATATGTGTTACGAAAGAACGCTCCATTTCAGCAGTATTAGCAACGTCTTCCTGTGACATGCTTTTCTCACTGCGTATTTCTTTAATACGCTGGCCAACCAGTAGCTTGATATTCATCAAGCGAAGCTATTCCTATGTGACTTATGATACAATGTATTTTAAGTCACATAAAAAGATAGAATTGTTTATTATTTTGAGAAATGTAAACAACAATTATGCAGAATAAAACCTATAATTTAAACAGTACGCTTGATACAAAATTCTTTCGTTCATTAATGGCTGATGAACATAAATTACGTAATAATATTGAAAAGAGAAAAAGTTACTCCACCGAAAAAAAAACAATTACGAAATACTTACTGTGAATGAAAACAAAACATCTACAATAATTACCTTCACGAATGATTAACCAATATTCATCACATTTTAAGTAATTTTTTAAGGCTTTTTCATGATTTTTTAAAGTAAGCGAAATATGCTCAAATGTTAGAATGTCAACACAACCACCTTTGCTATTACAGTACCTAGGTTCATAATCGTCTTTTGATACCTGGATATAAATCGAATTCACCACTTTCGGCAAATTTTCAAGATTATTTTTCTATCATACATAATCCTTCTTCTGAATTCCAAAGAAACTCAATAAAAGGAATATAACATTGTTTAATTAAGCCCGGGGATTTCTTTTTTCTGGAACGGAATGGAATTATTAAAATCAACATCCAGCATAAAAGAAGTTTTTCTAAATAAATTTGATTTTAATAATTGAAGTAAACTCTCACCAAATTTATTTTGAAGACTTTCACGTTGTTTTAATTTAGAGCCTTTTCCAAGATGTGAATCCTGAAATACTTCTGCAATCTCGATCCCAATTATTTTGTTTTCTGTCTGAATTAAAAAATGCGGCGATTCTGATTGCCGAACAAATTCAGATGGAAAAGAACTATAAAGTTGCTTAAATTGCTCAAGGATCCATATTTCATAGTTTCTACTCAATGTGTTAATTACAAAATACAAATTAGAATTCAATACATCTTGAATCTGCTTAGTTTCATCCATTTCATTCAAAGGCCATTCAAATTTGCCTGTATACTTAATTGTCGTTGCATCATGTTACTATCTAAATCTAAAATACACTTTTTAGTTGTCGTGTTTGCAAACTCAATTATTTTTGAATACTAATCAATTGTTGGATTACCAAATTTAAAATCATCCACACCGATGAAATGAAGTTTATTCCTCTCTTAATTATTGATAAAATCTCTGTGGGTAAATTAATGATTGCTTGATATTTTTTTCTTAACATCTATGAAAAGTTCAACGTTTGAAAAGTAGTTTCCCATAATTGGGAATTAGTCGGGTCAAAATTTGAAAAAGATGTAGCATTGAAAACCTGCAATTTTTAAAGGTCTTTTTTGCTGTTCATATTTTAGAGCTTTGTTTTTATTCATCATTAAGTATCAAAATCCCTTTCATAAAATTTTTAAAGCAAGTTGTTACCCTTGTATCATCCATCAAGCTACCGTTAATGAACGACATTAAAGTTTCAAAATCTGGCGGTTGAGTTTTTGTAAACTGTATATTGCGCTAAGTATCAAATCCTTTTACAATTGTCGCACCATGTAAAATTTTAAAGCCATTTACCCACAAATTTATGGCTGCTATTTTCTGATTGTTTTTGTGAAAATATGTAAACGTATTAATGTAATCCTTGAAAAAGTTGTCCAATTGAGAAGGTTGTGACATAGCATTACATGGTCAAGTATTTGCGAAGACAAAAACATTGATTGTTCAGCCTCAGTACAAATGCCCAATTGAAAATATGTTGTAGTTATGACTAAATTTGCAGTTATGAGTAAAAGTTGGACATTGATTCAATACTTGCACATCTGAGCCTGTTTCTCAAAATTGCTGACTTGTAAATTCCGGTGATGTTGACCCACCATTCCGCTCATGTTGACCGATGAGTATTAGCTGTCAGTCTGTTAAGGATTGCATCGCCAAGAGTTGCGTCATTAATGTATTCATACCATTTGGCTACAGGAAGGTGGGAAGTAACGATAATGCTTTTCTTACCATAACGGTCTTCCAGTAATTGCAATCAGGTAAGCCGAACCTCCTGGCTCATATTCTGTAATTCAAAATCATCAAGGATAATAAGAGCCTGTCGTTATTGCCTGAAAGGTGGATCAAACTCCCGGAATAAAATTACGAATGATCTATTTTTTATCAGGTGGGGCAACATGCCGGAACCCTTCTTTTAATCCAATTGACAAACCTGTCGATCTCTATGAACGGATAGATTAAAGAAAAAAACCTGCTTATTGACAAACTCCTTAAGGAAAAAAATTAAACTCTTAAATATCAAAGCTGCACCACTGCGGCTTTATTGCTATTCACATTTACTTAATGCAAGTTCAAAGGCTTCCCTTATTTCTTCATCAGATGCTGAAAAAGGAACTGTAATTGCTTCCTCTTTACCCTTATGTGAAAAGCCTTGGTCTGGTGGTTCTGCATGTTTTGTAGGTGTAAAAACAATATTGCCATTGTTCTTTGCAAATACAATACAAAAAGTGGTTTCTTTATTCAATTCTTTAGCGGATTTCAATCTCATTTTTTTTAGAAAATCTTTATGGAACTCATTCCAATTTTTAGGGTCTGCTATTCTATTGCTATCATCATTATTGAGAACAGTTTTTATGGCATCAGCAACAGAGTTTTTATCAGTATTATCTTCTGTTATTTGTATAAAAGGTTCTGACGCAAGACTAAAACCACTGACTGCTTTTCTGTTCGCATGAAGGAAGTAACCTTTCTTGTTTATTTTATAAATCGTTGCACTTGACATAGGCCTATTTTATAAACTGAAGATTAAATTGAATATTGTTATCTTTTGCATACTGCATCGCTTTAGCTATTTGTTCCCACTGGCTAAGAGATGCTTTACCTGGCTGAACAGCTACATCTAAAACTTTACTGGTTATATCACTTCCATTTACCGTAACCCCATCAAAAGTTTTTCCATTAAAATTATCCAGTTTATTAACGTAACCTTTCAAAGTATTCAGCAACCCGTTTCCCTTGTTATAACTTGCAGCAGTAAGGTCAATACTCTTAATGCTTGTCGCCACTCCATCTACAAACTTATCAATTACAGGAAAAGCAGCCGGAAGATTCCCGCCCAATATCTTTTCTGCTGCAAATCCTCTTGCAGATGGTGCCAATTCCCAAATAGATTTGCCACCGGCTGGGATGAACTCTTTCATTGGGGATAATGCGATACCAATATCCGTTAGTACATGTGCAACTATAGCATAGTTAGTAAAGGCATCGCTTCCGGTACCCACATATTGGCTTGTAACATTTACTGCGTAATCAGCTGCATTTTGCTCAGGTGTTTGAGAAAGCACGTGCATGAGACCTTTCCCGGTCTGTATAGGATGCCTAAATGCATTTGCTGTACCTGTAACAACATTGGTAACAGCACCTCCAATACCTGTAACCGTACCCAATACTTTTGCAGATGTGCCATTAGGGTTTTTTACAGTATTCTCAATTAATTTATTAAATATATTGAAGTTTAGTCCTTCCAGCCCGTCTAAATCAACATTCTTAATCGGGTTATTAAAGCAATATTGATAGGGTGATAATTCATAAAATCTTTCTGTAATTGGGTCAACTCTGAAAAATCTTCCTAATTGCTGGTCGTATTCCCTCATTCCGTAATCATACCATTCTAAACCGCTACCATCAGCGAACTCTTTATTCTGCAGTTCTTTTCCAAAAAGTTTAATCTTATTTTCAGGTGCGCCATTTAAAGCTTTGGAAGATATCCCCGCCATCGTCAAGCCGAACGGATAATAATGCGTTTCCTCCAATATAGGTCCCGGCTTATGAATTACCTGCAAATTATCAAAGAACACATTGAAGTTACTTTCGTTACTTACATAGACAAATATATAACCATTCTTTGGTACGGTAATGTTTTGTAATTGAGGATCTGTCTGCCAGTGGTCTTTAACAACACCACTTGATGCTCCTACGCGGCTTGCTCCTCCTCCTGCATATTTGAACTGCTCATCAAGAAAGATATAATTGATGTATGCTTTAGGTATTGTCGTTGGTTGTTCAGAATTTTTGCCCCTGAAAAATGAAGAAGGTATTACTCCATTATTTATAGTATTTAGTTGGTTATTGGTAATTCCTTTTGCCGCTGCAGCATTTCCAGGTGATAGCAACATATTGGTCATTAAAGAAAGAACATCTAATGGCGTTGAATTGTCGTTGGTTATACTGGCGGTATTGAGATAATAGCTTTTGCCAAAAATATCAATATGATCTCCTGCCATTACTTTTATCATAAATTCTAAACCTGTCCTGTTTGTGGTTGCATTCAGCATGTAAAGTTTACTACTTCCTGTTGTTTGAGTAGGTGCGCATCCTGTAGGATAGCTTAGATTTGGTGGTGTTATAGGAGTTACATTTGAGGAAGGACTGCTATTATTATTATAGTAGAGTTTAGTGTTCGCGAGTGTTTCCGCCGGTGTTACCCACGATGGTATTTGAGATTCAGGAGTTATCTTAGTATTATCTATCCTGTAAAAATTCTTTTCATAATTCACCATGCTGTTTGTAGTAGCATCAAAAGTACCCTCCACAGTAGCAGCAGGATAGTAATTGGTCTTTTGTTCATCGGTCAATACCATCCTCACATTTCCCAAATGATCTTTGATAAAATAATCATAAGCAAAAGTTCCATCTGTCTTTGTCCTTATCCTGCCTTCTTCATGAGGCGCAAATTGCAATACGTCAGTATATTGCAGCGAAGCCAGGGAAGTATTACTATATTCTTTTGTTTCATAAACAAAGCCGCTGATATAATTGGTAGTGGTGGTGATATTACTGGTATAGTTTACACCGTTGTATGGCACCGTTACATTATTTTCCTGGGTCACTTTCTTTAGCTTGTTACCAGTAGCATCATAAATATAAGTGATCGTTCCTTTTCCTGTAACAGTTATTACAGATGGGAGGTTCAGATAATTGTAAGTGATGCTGCTTATCTTTTTATTGTTGTCAACAACAAGATTTCCATTTGCATCGTAGGAGTAGTCAGTAGCGCCTTTGGTTGCAGGGTCATATTTAAAATCTCCAAGTTTGCTGTCTTTATCATTATAATCATCTGTAACTCTTTTCAGTTTATTGCTATTCAGAGAATACTCATAGCGTAAGGCATCTATGTATGCTGCTGGAGAGCCTATTTTAAAACCATGTTCAATCATGCTGAGGATATTTCCATTCGCATCATACTTCATCATCCAGTTATTATCTGCGTCAAAGCCATGCACACTATAGTCGGCTTCAGTAGCATTCCAGGTACCTCCGCTACCAGCGTTAATATTCTGGGTGAATGTGGCTTTACCAAACCTGTTTACATTGTCATATTGAAAATCATATTTGCGTCGTACCTGATCCCCTCTGCTTTTCCAGATTGTACCAGTGATATTGCCATTGTATTGGGTAGCGGAAAAGCCACCTCCACCTGTGCTGACTACTGATGTATATTTATCATAACCAAGTTCGAAGCCAAAATACCTGTCACTGTAACCGGATGCAGACTGGTCACGCAGGTAATCCCTGTTCATGCCCAGCAGCCATCCACGGATATTATAATCAAAACTAAGGGTTTCCAATGGCGCTGCTCCGAAGCTTTTTTTCTTTAACTGTCCGAGGGCATCATATTCCAGGGAAGAGATGATCTTATAACCGGCATTGTTCATGTTCTTTTCTATTTTTATCAATCTCCCCAGATCATCATAAGTATTTTTTGTTGCCAGTTGATAAGTTTGGATAGGTGTTCCCGCTTTTTGTTCCAATAGATGACTGCGCAACACTTTTCCTGCAAAATCGTATTGGGTAGTAGCAATATCAATTCCCCCGGTTTGGTTTACCGTTTGTGTCTGTATCAGCCTTTCTTTATCATCATAAAAATTAACCTCTGAAATAAATTGTGAGGTAGTTCCCAGCACCTTTGCCTGCGTCCAGGTTACCATTCCTATTGTTTGGGAAGATTGGGTTATCGGTCGCGCGTAATCAGGGGAAGCGTTATAAGTGGTTAGAAAAGTAGGACTGTTAATATAAGCTGAATTCAGGGCAGCCGTTAATGGTGTCGGCACCCCGGCATAATCATCATAATGAGTTACAGAAAGGATTTCATAAGTACCGCTTATAGAGGGATAAGGATAGACTGTTAAGGCAGTGGTCCGATGGGCTGATGCTGTTGTTGAGTTAGTCCATAACCCACTTTCTGTCACACGGTTTAAATCATCATATTTTGTAACCATCCATTTCCCCTGAGCTAGCAGATTTGCATCCTGGGTCATCACCAGCCTGTCCCTGGTATCGTACACCATATTTACGATTCCTGCACCCGCCACTTTTTTCAAGATTATTCTGTTCCGCTGGTCATATTCATAACGGAAACATTGCTCGGCAAGGATAGTGGGGTCGGTCAAAGCCCATGACAGGGAAGAAATCAGTTCAACTCCACGGGGCTGTATTACACAACGTAAATTACCCAGATCATCATAAATATAATAGGTACATAGCCACCCGGCATGACCGCTGCCTGTGCCATTATCAGCAGCTGCGCTAAATTGAACTTTCTTTAAAATTATTTTACCTTCTTTGTCTTTAAATTCTATTACTTGTTTTTGATTTTCATCTACAGTTATATTTTTATAGAGTTTACCAGCCGCGTATGCTCCTGGACTCGTGTATGTCCCAAATGTTCCTAAAGTTCCGTCAGTCACTGTCCATTTTCTAACGGAATCGGCACTGGTATTAATCCAATATTTTGCTTCCACGCCTCTTCCTGCACCTACCCAGTTATTTCCCGGCGCATAAGTTTTTACAGGCCGGTTGAGTGGTGAAGGCTCAAAATCAGTTTTACCGTAAAAAAAGGTCTCGCCTTGCCCGGATATAGGGCTGCTGCTACCAGTATAAAAACTATTTTGATCAGTAAGCGGATCTGTTTTATACTGTCCATCACTGGTACTGGCTACATAAGGCAGATATTTTTGCGCTTCCCTTCCAAATTGATCATAAACTATAGGGCTTACCAAATCAGTATTACCAAACGAGGAAAGAGATCCCTTTTTAATTACTGTCTGCTCCGGCCTGCCTAGTCCATCAAAGTAAGTACTTGAAAGTTTTACATCTCTTAATGACCGCGTCATGAGGGTATTGGGGTCTGTTTCCGGCGCATTGGCATCCCACACTTTTATGAAGTTTTTCGTATTGTATACCACTGGATTCTGGACAGTTAAAGACACAGAAAGATTAATCACTCCTGTCCCCGTTCCATATCCTTCTGCGATAATGTAATAAGTGCCAGCTTCAAGGGAAGTGGTCGTTGTTTGACTGGATGGAATAACAATTGAAGCCGTAGTGCCAGTGCAGGCTCCTCCATTATCATCATTATAAGCCTGCTGAACTCCGTTATGATCTATAAGAGACAAATAAGTGTCCCACCCTGAACCACATGTAGAAATACTTAATGTAGTAACGCCATTTACCGTAAACTCGTAATAAATGTCAGGGCTTGCCTGGCCATAGTCATTACCATAGGTACTGTTATTTCTTGAATCACTATAAGTGTAAGTTCCCGCATTATAATTACCCATTATGATAGGATTACTCATATTAACTCCTGCCTGGGCTTTTGTTTCTAATGGGAATGAACAGGCAATAAAGAGCAAAGAAATACTCAGGCTGACAAAACAATGTCTGATCAGCATTGGTTTTTTCTGGTATATATTCATCAACATTGGTTATAAGTTTTGATAATTATTACTTTAAGTATCTGCCGTCATTTATTCTCGGTAATATTTTACGATCAAGGGTATTGTTATCCCATCATTACTCAATGGGTTGTCAGAGGTCAACTTGAAATAACAGTCACCGTTTTTTTCTACCCTCACTTCATATTTTTGATATGTTAGCTTATAAGAAATCGTTTGGTTTGTTTTCGGATAAAAATTTCCCTGTTTTATTTTTCCGACATATTGTTCTTCCTTCCAGTTGACACTCCCTTCTTTCAGCAGAATCAGCTCCAATTGAACGCTGTCGCTGCCATATGCGGCTACGTAGGAGTTATACAATTGCCAACCGTCACTCTTATTAACGGAAAAATTTGATGTATCTGCAGCAGCAATCGCTTTTGCTTTGTCGAATTGTCCCAGTGTTTTTATAGTGATGGATTGAAACAATACGAATAAAAGCGTTATTAGTAAACCGGATGTTTTTTTCATTGTTCGTTTTTATAAATTATAAGTCAATGAGCTCGTTCCAAAAGTATAGTTTGCAGGTACTGAGGTAGAACCATAGGCAAGATACCAGTACATGGCCCCACTCGGATAAATGGTAATCGTCCAGTTTCTGCCGCTGGAAGAATAATTAATCGTTCTTGTTGCGGAGGGGCGGCACGAACCTGTTATATTGGCCACATAATAAGTACCACCAGGGCTCATAATAGTGTTTGAGGAAAAGACCATATAGAATGAAACACTGGTTCCATTGTTGAGTATACTGTTAGTAGTATTGTTAAAACCACTATTCATGGTAATTGTACAGGGAGGAGGTGGAAGCGGGCAAGCAGTTGTATTATACACATCCTGCACCCATCGGGTTTGATTAAAGGTCGTACTATTGGGATTTTGGTCAATTTCCTCTCTCTCCTGGTATCCTGTGTTTCCACTACCGTCTGTCTGGCATCGCAAGTTACCTGTAACGATCCAGCTTGGGTCTGTGCTTACACCGCAATCTCCAGCCTGGCCAGCATAATTATAGCAGATTTCTTTTATGATATTGTTATCTTGATCCCTTACAAGGCTCAATCTTCCGAAGGTATCATATTGATAATAGGTTATTCGGTTATTAGCATCGCTTTGGCTCGTCATGCCTATCAATGGATTATAGGTATAGGTGGTCATTTGAGCATTGGACGGGTAAAGGCGTATATCGTCAAACCATACACTTCCTCCTCCATTATTATCAATACGAATATTGAGATTTACCACATCAGCCGGTACTGTAAATTCTTTTTCTACATATACCCACTGATTAATAGTGCTTGTTGTCAGGTAGTCGACATAAGAAAAATAATTGGTCTCGTTTTGCCTGTTCATGAATAGGTATATATCTGCACTGGGCCCATTGCTGTATATCCATCCTGATACTTTAAATTTTTTTGGAGCAGTAAGTAAAATGTTCAGTGTTTTTGAGCTATGACAATACTTTTCCCCTGATGTTAATTTATCTATCCTTCCTGAGACTTTACCTGTATGTGACATCGTTTTATCAAAAGCAGATAGAGATGAACCTCCGAAATAACGCCCTATTGTTCCATCCCATCCAATACTTTCTTCAAAAGGTTCGAAGAAAATTTCATTGGAACTTGCATTTACAACATCCGCTATACAATAAGAATTATTATAACCCCAGATATAAGAATGTTTGACATCATTATTTTTTTGCTGTTCTAAAATATTTCCTACAGGATCATATACATTAAACAAAATTCTGTTTTCAATAGGGTAGCTCCTATTTTGAATTTGAATGTTACTGGGCAGATATAGCCCCAGGTAGTTAGAATAATTTTTTACAGTTAAAAGAGATTGAACATTATCGACCTTTTGAACAGTTTTAATGACCGGACTAATCATATTTTTATTAACCATCTCCTCATAAACATTTCCGGCCACTGACAGATCATAAGGATATAAATACTCGGTAGTCAGAGACTGATCCTTACTATTAGTTGCTGATGTTGTTGAAAGTTGCCTGTATTGATTGTTGTATGTAAAATTCTTGACGTCTGTTAAAGGGTTTTGTCCGTTCATATCATAGGTAATTTCTGTTTGTTTTGTTAAAAACCTTGGAAAACTATAAATTAAATAAGCAGAAGCTCTAGAAGAAATTACACTGCCAAAAAACCTACTAACAACATTAATTATTCTAACTGACTCAAGATATCTTGAAGAGGATGTGTCATATTCGAATTTAATGTCTTTCAATAAACTATTGTCGGATTTATAAGTCCGTTGTTCTAACAATTTTCCCCGATCAAGAGCAAGACTAATAACAGGGTCCAATTTCCATTGGCTTAAAGTTGGTGCTATTCTTGCGAGAGCTGGCTGGTCTCTATATTGTTGCTGGTCATTGTTAGAATAATTATTAATAGTATAACTGCCATCCAATTGCTTTTCAACTACCTCGCTATAAGTAACCGGACTTCCTTCTGTATATCCCAAAGGCTCCACAGGTGTAGAATACCAATACCAATAACTTAATGTCGTGCTAGATCCACTAATAGGCCAGTTGTTTGCTGATTCGAGATATACCGGGACGCCTCCCAAGATTCCACTAGAAGTTGTTCCGGCCAGATTATAGTTTAAAACATACAGGTATTCTTTTGATGAAAGAAGTTTATCGCCATCATAAGTACTTATTTTATGAATACGCACGCCTGCTCCAGTTTGCTTTGCCACAGAGGTAATAGTTGACTGCGGCGCTGCTATATTCACGATCTTTGAATAATCATTCGGCTCATACTCTAAAGTATCTTTGCCTCCAGTAGGGTATTGTATTGATGTAAGTATTCCTGCCTGGACAAAATTGGGATTAGGTGCCCTGCTACTTGTATAAGCCGGAACATATGTGTCGTCAAAATGAGTTGTTACTGAATAGTTATCAAAAAAATTTGCTCCATTGTAGTATCCCCAATGGTCAACTTTTTTTGAATTATAAGGTGGCAGTGGTATTGTATTGTAAGTGAAACTATAAGGCGGCTTTGTAACTCCATCCTCTGAGGATTCCTGTATCTTATTCAAAATTAATCTTGTCGAAGTATTCTCAGTGTAGGAAAAAGAAATTTTTTTCAATATCTCTCCTGCTCCATTATATTCATCAATTTGGTCAAGTTTATACCATACAATATCACTTGGTAGTAAAGGGTGGCCCTCTCTAGCTAAGTCAGAATAAACTTGTCCGGTATTTTCCATATCGTTACTTACAGAATTATCTATTGAATAATCGAAAGGACGTTCATTACTTACAGATCTGAGAAACCGGAATTGCTGATTTGGAGTACTTATTGAAGTTAAATAACAAGGATTAATTATAGTTATATGATTGCCATCTCCACCGGTAACAGATAAACTGTTATCGGATAATTTATACGAATAATTTAAGTAACTAGAATAAATCGGCACTATTACTTTATCACGTTCATACATAAAGTTGATCTCTCTTTTATTTGGAGTTACAATCTTTGTCAAATACCAGGCAGAAGCATAAATTGCGTAATTAGATGGAGAAGGTAGATCACCATTTGGAGGACGTGAAAATTCTACACTGGTTGGAGTGCCCCCAAAAATGTATTGTGTTCCATCAGGAGTAGTAATATCAAATTCATAAAAAATTCTTGGCAAATCGACTGCAGTTCCGTTTTGTTGTGGAGATAACATAAAATCATAACCTAGTTTTTCCAGTATTTTTAACTTTAAAGGTGTTTCAGATTTTACCTGCCAATGTCCTGTTTGATCATAATAAAATGAACCGGCATATCCTCCAAAATTAAACGTAAATTCATCAGGCGAAGGAAGAACCCTGTCTGATGTGGGATTTACCATCTGGACATAATTTTCCATGTTATCATAATCATACCACTGATCATTATTAGCGACTGTAGGATGATCATAATAAATATGTGCTGTGGGAGGATCATCCTCCGCAGCTAAGCCCTCATCAACACCTCCGTTAATTTTTCGTGTAATTACTCCACCTGCGTTAAGATCCCACCCCAATCCTACCCAGGTAGGATGCTGATCTGGCTGTATTCCACCGCCATGATAGTTTAGTGCGATATCTACATTAATACCATCGAGAGATAAGGATCCCAGCGGTATTGAAATTTTTGGAAGACCATTAAAAAGCGAAACAGGCACTTGACCATATACTCCAAGAGAAGCAGCAATTGGAGATGGCGAAATAACTTGAGGCAGATTAGCACCAGTATTTTGAGATTGTGCTTGAAAAGTGATAAACAAAAAGAAAATAATAAATACTTTATTTCTAAACATTGTTTAATAATTAAAATTTTTTAAAATTATACAGCCTTCCTATAAAAAGGGGGTTTGATTGGGTTAAGGTTACCTTATCTACTCAGTGTGAATAATTTTTTTTGGGGTTCCAAATAAAATAGGTAGAAATAATAAAACCATTTTTGCAAATCATACCTTATCATTTAAGTAATAAAAATGTCAGTTTTCTTATTCAATTTAAGTGAAATCATCTGATCCCAACCATGCCCATTCGTTATCCAGTTATTTCTGACCAGGATAATTGCAGGGTATTGTTTAAAATTTTAGGTAAATTTCTCTTCTGGATATGTAATTTTCCAAGCGGATTAGTTGTTCCTATTTCAATATTTCCACTTGCCGCCCATAAATTAGTCTGACTTAATATGATGCCATATAAAATTATTAAACAGGTAATGAATAGAACTTTCTTTTTCATATATAGTTTTATTATTTTAAAAATTATATCCTATTCTAAATAAAAAAGGCTGACTTACCGGAACATGCCTATTGGCTAAAAAATCATACAACAGTTGCATATTCCCTTTTACCTTTTTACTGATCTTGTATTTTTTACTTAAGCCAGTCAAAGCGCTTCTTTGCCAGGCATCATATTCTTTTAACTGTTCTATCTTTTTGAATGCGGTGTTGTAATTCATTTCATAACCTCCTGTTGCATAGAATTGCTTCTTTATCTTCCAGTCAAAATAGCTTCTTAATCCAATTCCCTGGCTGGTGATTTGAATATGCTGAAGGCTTCCCAATCCTACTTTATAACTTAGGCCAATGCCGGCTTCGCTTTTGTCATTGATCTTATAGCAGATCATTCCTGCTACATCACTGGTAGAAGGCATTAAGGAATTATTTTTACCAAACTGCACATTAAAACCATATTCCAGTCGTTTTAAAAATGGTTTGGTCTTTTGTGTGTTTGGCTTAAAATTGGGCATATCCACATCTCCTGATATTCCCTGCAGTCCTGAAGATTTTAGCAGTTTATCCTTTAACTGGGAAAGTTGTGCCTGTGCATTCTGAAGATTCTGCTGTATCTGCGCAAAAGCATTCGGTCCTCCTGCAGCTATTCTTTGCTGAATCATTCCCTGAACAGAAGAACGCGTTTGTAAACCGGCAAGACTTGCAGGAGTACCATAATTTTCAGGCAAGCCAAAAAGCGATGCCAACTGGCTGTTTTCTTTCATAAATTTTTGGAAAAAGGGCATTTGATTCAATACACTTAAAGCTTTCTCTTCAATTTTCTTTGGGTTTTTCAGCATGTCTTTATACTCGCCTACCTGTGCCTTATAGTAGTAGGCTGTCTTATTTAATTTGTCAAATTGTTTCCTGAGCGAAGCAGGAACTTTTGTATAACCGGATAATAGTTGCTGTATCTGTTGTTTGCGTTCAGAAATAAACTGGCTGATCTGTTCTGACTGATTGAGTTTGTCTTTCAACTGGTCAAGGGTCGCTATAGGCATCCTGGTTTTACGAGAAGATACATCGGTAAATTTTTTGAGAAAAGACAATGAGGTTGATAGCGTATCTATGTAAGAATTATATTGGCTGAGCTTTACATCAATCACTTGTGCCTTCTTTTCTGAAAGGTTTTTAATAAAACTGCTGTATTTATCTGCAAATCCTGTATTTATTGTAGCTGCGGTAGAATCAAGTAGGTTAAGCTTTTTATTGAGTTTGTTTTCCTGCCGCTCCAGCTTTTTTAAATATTTAATGGATTTCCGGGAAAGTGAGTGATTAATCCCGGTATATTTTTTTTGAACTTTAGCATAAAATTTATCCGGTATATTTTGAAGATTTTGTTGTAGGCTGTCTATAGATTGGGCTTGGCAGTGAATGCTTGCGAAGAATAAGAGAATCAGTATATGATACTTAAAACTTCTCACAGTTAATTTTTGTAATGAGCAGGGTAAACAGGTTTTTAAACAATTAAACCTCCATTAATTTCTCTTTTTAAAAACAGTTAAAAGCATTGGTCCGTTCCAGGCAGGAAATTTAAAATTAGCTGCAAAATCTGAGTGAGGGCTAAAGCAGTTGTGTTTTTTAAATAAATTAATTCAGGAACAAACCTAAAATTATTTTTGAGAATACCAAAAAAAAATTATGTTTTTTTTTGAAAAAATTTTGCACAGAAAAAATACGATATCCTGGTAATAGTAACTTCTTTTTCGGTGCACGTAATTCAGCAAATTAAAGGAGTAAAAACCACATTTTTTTAAAGGCTTATTGCAATCACTTTTGGTTTTGCGGTGATTTCTTCTGAATACAAAAGATCGCTGAATAACCGGTTGTGCTTGATATTGTTCCATAACTATAATCAAATTCAAATTTTCAATTCCATTCTTAAATTAAAATCTTTTGTCTATTAACCTTTTAATGACAAAGCATATTTGAATTTGACAAGTTAGGATGTAAATTTTTTTATCTCTGGACCACCAATGGTTTTCTTTCAGCTGTTTTACCATTGCTGATTTCTACAGAATAATATCCCGGTCGCAAATCGGCAATATTGATTCGCGCCTGCCGTGTGTCGCTGCCGTATTTTAATTGTTTTTTCAAATTACCTGAACCATCATATACCCGTATTTGGGCAAAAGAAACCGCTTCGCTGTTTTTTGAAGCGCTATTTACAGATACGGTAACATTGTCCTCGGCAGGATTGGGAGTCAGTAAATAGTTATCCCCCGTAACTGGTGCGCTGACAAAACAAGCTCCACTGTTAAAATCATATATTTTATTTATAGAGCCACATGCATTAGTGGCAGTGACTTTTAAACTAAGATATTTGTTTGCGTACTTCTGTGATACATTTAGCGTATGCCCGTTATTAGATGTAGTCCAACCCCAATAAGGAATAGAAGAATTACTAACCTCTGTCCAGCTCAGACTGGTGGCATTGGAAGCAGTTACATAGAGATATCCTGCATAGTTGTGATCCGCTTCATTGTACAATACGCCAAAATCTGTTGCATTACCGCAATCTTCCATATTGGTAAATCCTCCTGCACCAACATCAATCCCTATGGCAGTGGGAAGTCCAACCATAATATTTGATTTAGAAATGACAATCGGGCTACTGCTGCAGGTATTGCTAATGGTTGCCGTTAATGTAATGGCTCCATTTCCGGTTTTGGTTAGCGTTGTTTGAGAGGAGCCAGGAGCATTGATGGTTACAACCCCTGATGGAGTCGCAGACCATGTAATAGTTACACCTGTAGGTAATTTTGGAATGGTGTATGAATTGGAAATAGTACTACAAAAAGATGCATCTCCTAAAATACTTAATACACCATCGAGAACTTGCGCTATGGCAGCACAGGCATTAATCCTGCCATAACCGGCATCAGTACTCCATGTGCCATTTGGCTGACCTGAAACGCCACTTTGATAAGTATAACCGCCAACTTTATCAGTAGAACTTTCCAAAATATTTCTTGCCTGTTGTCCGGTTAAATTAGGATTTGCAGAAAGTATCAATGCAAGAACTGCTGCCGCATTTGGCGTAGCGGCGGATGTGCCGTTAAAATTAGTCACATAAGTATCGGTGTGGCCTCCGCCTGCGAGAGGTGTAAAACTTGTTGTAGTAATATCTACTCCTGGCGCCGCAACGTCTAGCCCTGTTCCAAAATTACTTCCCCACCAAAACTCTCCATCACAGCTAACTCCCAAAGGATCTGTACTTACACCTGGATTTACAAAATTAGGGTCGTTGGATGAACGTTTACGCGTATCGCATTCACAACTTGCACCCACGGCTATTACATTGGTGTTTGAAGCAGGATAATCAAGGGAGGAATTTTCATTACCTGCTGCAAATAATACGAGAGAACCTTTACCTGCACGACCATTGGTTATAGCATTAGAAATAGCTGCATTTAACTGTGATGATGGAGAACCGCCATCTAAGCCCCACGAATTTGATATAATATCTGCACCACTATTAACCGCGTAATTAAAACAATTACTTTCCCAAGTATCATTGGTAGTAATATAACCATTTGGATTGACATTTGGTGGTGCGACTGTTCCAAACCGAATAGGAATAATATGTACATTGTAAGCTACACCTGCACCGCCAATAGTATTAGCTATCTCGCCTATGATGCCGGCGCATTCGGTGCCATGCGTATTATATTGATCATATATTGGTGCGCCGCCACTATTATTACCTGTGGCATCAAAACCTGTCAATAAATTAGCCTCTAAATCCGGATGAGTTAAATCTATACCTAAATCAATGACTGCTACCTTTACTCCCGTACCTGTATAACCCATATTCCATACATTAGCTACTTTCATATCTGCACCTGGTGTTCCGCCGTATTGACCTGTATTACTAACATTCCATTCATTAGGTAAAAAAGGGTCGGCACCTAATTTCAATTGCCTTACAAAAACAGGTTCAACTATTACTGTAAGCCCTGCATTATTCAGGCTGTCGCATAAAGCAAATATCTTATCACCATCGGTATAAATATCTGTTTTTATATACAGATAGTAGTAACCATTCAAACCTGGATGTTTTACTACTTTTCCAATAGGTGAAAACCTTTTTATAACAGCGCTATCAGTCTTTGGCTTAAAAAAGAGTACGCTGGTAGGCGCTTGTAAAGCGCCATCAGTATAAGTGTAAAATGAAGTGGAAAATACCTTTTTAAAATTGGTCAGTTTACTATCCTTCACTTTCGCATCTGCTAAAGTTTTTGAAGTAAATCCAAAGCTACTGTCAAACTGCATTAAGGATCGGCTAAAAGTAGTATCAATTGCTACAGTTTTAGTAGAAGGTTTTTTGCCTGCATACTCTGTAAAATATAGGGTATCAATTTTTGTAAAATGGTTTACATGCCCATTAGAGCTAAAGCTTATATTCTGTCCTTTGGTATCATAGACCAAAAGCAGTAATAAAATAAAGTAAATTATCTTTTTCATGATTTAATCTTTTTTCAGTGAATCAATAGTAATGTAGGCAAGAAGAGTTTCGGGCAATGTTGTAAATCCCCAACTCTCGTTAGAGCATAATTTTTTTAGTTTGCCAGCAAAATGAACAGGAATACCTAATCTCTTTGAGCTTGTATCTGTTAATGCTTTAATAGCCTGTAAATCAGGATTACAAATTTTGCAAATTGCACCGTAATTAGCGTTTGGAATCTGAACAGATATAAACCAGGCATTTTGATTATTTTGAGTAACATACAATAACCATGCAGTATAAGTAACTCCTCCGAAACTCTCATAAGTGGTATAATGCCAGACCGAATCTGTGTTGCAGCCGCAATCCTCATTTGCATTGGAAATAGATTTCTTACAACTTAAGTTGGTAATAGCAAACATAACTGCGATCCAAATGAAGAATGCATATTTTTTCATAAATAAAAATTTATTAATTAATGAGACGTTCAATCTGATGCTGGTATAGCAGGAGGATAAGAAATTATATGGAGCATGAGTTTTGGCACCGGTGGGCTTTTCATCTTCCATGGGAGAAAAATGTTTTCATTTCAAACGAGTGGTTGTAGAATGCAATTATTTTGGAAAAAGTTATTTCGAATATTGATCTAAAAAGCTACCTTTTGGTTGCATTAGGTTTCAAAACAATTTTGCAATGGTGAGGTGGCAGTTTTCGTTTGTTATGGAAAAGAGTGCTCTCATCTTTCTAAAAAAAGCATTGGTGTCTTTAGCCTAATAATTAATCCTTCAAGATTAAAACATAATATGTGTTTTTTAAAGAGTTAAAACACTCATTTTTTTTAGGAGTAAAAACACCATTTTCATCGAATTGCCTCTTCCAATTTCACAACATGAATATTCATATAAGTAAACTCTTTCTCTATTTTGGATGAAGTTGTGGTTCGGTTTTATCCCCCTTTTGCTGCAAGGTTGCTTTCAGCCAGGAAAAAGCCATGGATTGGGCAGATGAAAACAACTGAATCCTGATTCATGATTCTAAGTTAATAGATCACTAATTAATTTCCATTAAAATTCTATCTCTCTTTACTACATAAATTGAATTTCTTATTTGATTTATCGCAACAAGGACCCCTAAAAATTCCCATTTATTCGATTCGCCAATTTGTATAAAAACCGGCGCACCAGAAAAGCCTGCCAATCGGGACTCTACTCTTGCATCTTTGATTTGAACTTCATATCTCAAAGAATCAATTCCTATTTCATTTCCTATTTGATTGATGAAATTTTTTAAAATGGTGAAATTTTTAGTGGTAAACAAATATGGGGGAGCTATTTGAATTATTCCGTTTTCAATCTTATTCATTTTTTCAGGAAATCCGATGAAGCGAATTTCACCATATTCACTTTTTGAAGGAATAATGGCTGGGGAGTCATTCGTTACACTAACGGCGCTTATCGGAAAATCATTTAATTTATCTGTAACCTCCCAAATAAAAACATCTGCACTATTCAATCCTTCTTTAATATGTGAGGAATCGCTTATCCAAACGGCAGGAACCGAAATAAAATTAAATTTGTCTGAATAATGTGAGTAAATATTATAGTTTTCTGGAAACTCATTTCTTTTCTCACCCTCATTTAAATGATTAGTAACTGCATGTTTTGCAGTAACGAAATAAATCCGCTTTTCTTTTTTTATAAAAAATCCTGTGGCCTGTTTTCCTTGCACTTTCGTTGCTCGGTTTTGTTTATTTAAAACTGTATTTCCATAAAGCATGTAACTGAATTGTCCTAAGGAATCCCGCAGCATTTGGGGTTGCCCTTTTCCGCTTGAATAAGAAAGGATAGCAAATAATAATAGTAAAGTGAATTTCACCTCAGTTTATTTTGGTATTGAAATAATGTCCTATAAATTTCGATACATTTTTTGATAAACTATTGGATTTGTTTTGGATCAGTAATAATAATCTCCGGCCTGTTTTTATATAAAATGAGTTTTCCCGTGATTGTTACATTTTTGCCAGTATAAATTGTTTCTGGAGTTGTAGTAAACTTTTTTCTTGTATCTCCCCATATCACAAGAGTTAAAGGTGCATCTGGATATCTATCTCCAACATTTAAAAACGTTGGAGTGCCTTGAGCAGATTCAAGATATTTTCCTCCATAAATCTTTGCCATTAATTTAACCGAATCACCAATGTGATTTTTGACATCTTCAATTTTTATTTCTGTTTGAGCAAAGGCAGTAATAGTTATAACAGTTAGAATTGATAAAATTAGATATTTCATATTTAGTGTTTTAAAACTCGCCAGTTAAATCTATTTGATTCAAATATGGATCAAGCTGATCCGTTGAAGAAAATGATCTAAACCTTCTAAGGGTATTATACTCAATGTGATAAAATACTTCTACATAAAAGTCGTCTATCTGATACAATAGTATTCTATGCTCATCATCTTTTCTATCTCCAAGAAAAACGCCTTCCCATATAGCCTCTGCTTGCTCCATTTCATCCAGCGCATTAAATTCATAAAGCGTCATTGCTTACAATTTAAAACTAAACTTTGTAACTATTACTATTATTAAAATTATACATTTATTTTTACATAATGAAATCTTCTCTTACGCATCTATCTAAAGTTAATCAAGAGCAAATACTTCAAATAGTTGAAATCATTAAAGAAGTAATTGTACCCGAAAAAATTATTCTGTTTGGAAGTTATGCTAAAGGGAAACAGGTAGAACACAAATACCAGATTAAAGATGGAACCACTTTTGAGTACATCAGCGATTATGATATTTTAATAGTACTAGAAGAAATTCCGGAGAAACTTTTTAATCTTGAAAGCGCTATCATAAATAAAACTCAGAAATATAATGCTCCGGTCAACTTAGAGATTCATGGAATTGATTACATCAATGAAGGATTGAAAATCGGTGAATATTTCTTTGTTGATATTGTAAAAGAAGGAATATTGCTGTACGATACCGGTTCTATTGAATTTACTTTACCACATGAATTAACACCATTAGAAAGAAAAGAAAAAGCCTTACGCTATTTTAATAAATGGTTCCCACAAATTGAAGAACTAATTGAAGGATGCAAATTTTATTTCCATCGCAATAGTTTAAATAACGGTGTTTTTGAATTGCACCAAGCGACAGAAAGTTTGTATTATATGGTATTATTAGTATTTACTGATTACAAACCTAAGTTACATAACCTCTGGAAATTGCGTAAGAAAACAAAGCCATATTCACAAGAATTGTTCGCAACTTTTGGCACAGAAACGAATGAATACGATAATCACTTATTCGATTTACTAAAGCGAGGCTACATAGATGCTCGTTATAGAGAGGATTATGCAATAACTAAAAATGAACTTAAAGATTTGATTAACAAAGTAACATTCATGGTGCCAATAGTGGAAAGGATATGTAAAGAACAGATTAATTCATTTTAGAAATCTTTTTTGGATGATTCCTGGAATATTTATTTCTCCGACCATCTTTCGCCACTTTAAGTTTCCCTTCTCCCACGCGTCTAAGTAAAATAGAAGAAATTGAGGACGAAGTGGTTTTTATTTTATAATCCTTTTTCAACAATGAAAGAACATCCTCTACATACTTAGGCTTCTTAAAATAGCCAGATGTTACCAATTGATTTATTCTTTGTGTTAATTTAGTTTTCTCTCTTCGTTTAACAGATAACTTAAATCTTGGTTTTATCTTAAAAGTAATATTGGTAATTTCATGTGGCTGCACGCCAATTGCAAAGGCAATCTCTGCCAAAGTACTTATTCTACTTTCTTTTCCTTCTTCAATTGCCCTGATATTGTTTGCTGTAAAACCACTCATTTCAGAAATGTCTTCTAATTCTAACCCGCGAGCTTGTCGTAGCTCTTTAATTTTTTTTCCAATTGCTTCTGTTACAGTAGTGTTACGATGTATTGCCACAAAGCAAAGAGAGTATCTTTATATGCAACATTTAATGCTGTATAAATAATTTTGTCATTTGAATAAAAATCTTATATCTTTATAAAAAGTTTTAACTCATTATTGCGAGCGTGAGATGCTAGCAAAACAATGAGACAAAATTTTAAACCATACATCTCTTTAAAGTGCAGTGGCTTTTTCTGCAATATTGAGCCCATCTCACGCTCTAATAATGGAGTACTAAGCCCTGCACTTTTAAACGATTCGCTCGTCTTTCAATCTCCCACATTTACTCAGAATATTCATTTAGCCAATCGTGCTACCCAATATTTTACAACAATTTTATTAAAGCGCCTCCTTTTAAAAAGATAGTAGCAAAATAGCAATGGCATCAAAACAACTATATCGCCTTTTTTATAAAACGCCGTTATCAAAAAGAATGCGTAATACGTTTTTGCACTATCATGCCTTAATAGCGATATTTAGAAAAGAGCATTGTTCCAATTATAGAAAAAAACCAGATTCACGGCTGTGCCAACAGTACAAGTCTTTTCGAATGCTGATTCGTCTGAAGCAGTGGCGCGTTACTGATGAGGCTAACAGCCTGGTGCAAATTAAGAACGCAAGGAAGCCAAAGAATCCGGAATAAAAAGTTTTCGTATAGGCATAACCGTTATGCCCGCTGACAGTTGCTCTTTAAACATTTCTTCTCATGCAGTTAACAGGAGCAAGGTTGCCGGCGCACCTGTTCCGGCAACCTGCTGTCAGTGTTTTTTTTTGAAATCTATTTTGTCTTTAATAAAAATATTGTTGATGGATAACTATCAGCCACATTTAAGAAAAACAGTTTTGTATTATCAATTGCTTTTGCAACGGTATGCAAGGCGCCTCGTACTCAATGAAACGCTTGCCGCAAACATTGTCCAGGAAGTATTGGAGTATCAATATGATTTAAATTCTTTGGTGCCTTCAAAGCATCTTCGGCAGGTTTTAAAAACCGATGTACTGAATTACTGTTATTACCATATCCAGGCAAAAATGTTTG
>Ga0207652_10000310_pt1 | contig 50166 bp, 42 predicted proteins | sample KBSC63BmetaG_FD_184334 | JGI IMG/M metagenome (GOLD analysis project Ga0207652, IMG submission 184334) | Corn rhizosphere microbial communities from Kellogg Biological Station, Michigan, USA - KBS C6-3B metaG (SPAdes) (version 2) | ecosystem: Host-associated > Plants > Roots > Rhizosphere ... | reverse complement strand
AGGGAAAAGCAAAAGCTGATAGCAATCAAACAATTTGAAAAACACGTTATTGAACTTGGCTTAAATCAAGAAGAAATAAATAAAATATTTTTAAGATCCTCTACTTTAACTGTCTAAAGTGTTGTATGTCTGGCAGCATTAATTATTTATACATTCTTCGGACAATGGGGGAATAAGGTGCTTAAATAAAATGATAGAGAAATAAAGTATCTCCGGTAAACGCCGGTTTTGGCTGATCCTTTATCTCAAGCTGAATAAATAGAGTGGCTTTTGTAATGCCTCTGAGGTTGATAATTTTCTTAAGCGAAACCCTGCACCGCACTTCGTTATTTACAAGCACGGCCTGCCCGAATTTAAGTTGCTCAATGCCATAATTTACTTCCATCTTCAGGTTCTGAACATCCGCGACCTGTTTCCAGAAATAGGGTATAAGAGAAAGTGTAAGGTAGCCGTGTGCTATGGTGGTTTTAAAAGGGCTTTCTTCTTTAGCTCTTTCTACATCGATATGTATCCACTGATGGTCAAGGGTAGCATCAGCAAATTGGTTAATCTGTTCCTGGGTTATTTTATGCCAGTTGGATACCCCAATCTCTTGGCCTAAATGTGATTCGAATTCTGCATGACTTTTTATGATTACCATAAGCACAAATTAAAGAATGATTTGTTTGTAATAACATTAAATTCATCTATCCTTGAAATTTTTTTTCCTAGCAACGTCTCCGGATAGTGGACGTTGCGTAATTTCACGACTCTTCTACAATGAATCAGTGTTGTTCTTTTTCTTAGAATCGTCTCACCGAGGCGGTAAAACATTTCGGCCTTCGCGAGTGTTCCTTTAGAAGCATCTCCCGGAAAGAGGGTATCACTTTACGCCAGGATAGGGGATAATGCAATAACAGAAAACCTTTTGTAAAAAGAGAAGTGATTGAAGGAAAGCTTTTTCGGTTCTTCAGGAAATTGAATACACTAATAATATAAAATATTTAATTCAATTTTTTTATCTAAGTTGATATGGGATGGGAAGAAAGGGAACACGACCACCATTTTGTGGTTCTTTTAATTTTAAACTTTCCCCGAATGGGCACTGACATATTGTGAGTAAAGCTAGTCTGTTTATGACTGATATTAGTTTTAGAGCCAGAAGTCAAACTTTATTATCTTATTTCACTTTAAAGTTTTTGATCATGATTAATTAACAATATACAGTTGCACTTGCCGGTTTTGTGGCTTGTTAATTGAGATACATAAGCAATGCTATACCTCACGTGATGGCTTCTTATATTATAATTATTAAAAAAAATGAAATGAAAAAATTTATCCTATTTTCCATCCTATCGGTTAGTATGTTAGTTCCATTCCCTGGGTTTTCCCAGACATATAAAACAATTGCTGATACTGCAGCTCTGAATAGTGAATATGCAAAAGTGAGCGCAGAGATTAATGATCTCAATTCAAAACTGGCAAAGGCGAAAAGTGAGCAGGCCGATAATACCAGAAAGTCAAGCAATGCTGCCTCGGATGCACAAAGCACCGCGTCCAGTGCCAGTAATAAAGCTGAAAACTCGATTAATGGGAGTGTAAAGCAAGCCAAAAAAGCAAAACGTACGGCAAAAAGATCTGTGAAAGATGCAAAGGATGCCCGGCATGCACAAGGCAATCTTGATGATTCCAATAAAAAGGTAGTTAAACTTACTGCCGACCTCGAACAAAAGCAAAAAAGATTAAAACAGCTCGACAAAATGCGTGCAGCCATAAATAGTACGCAGCGGTAGAAACTTCCGGTAAAAAATTGTTTGAATAATCGCAGATTTTGTTATGGATATCTTTCCACTGTGCGCCATACCCGTTCAGTGATAATGTGACGGGTAAATAATTGTTGCCAATAATGTTCTATACTGTTTTTAAATAAACCTGAAATTCCGTTCCTTTACCTGGCTGGCTTTTCACCAAAATCTTTCCTCCTGCATTACTAACAATTTCTTTTACTAAATATAATCCTATGCCTGAACCTTCAATAGCGTTTTGTAATCTGTAATACTTTGAAAATATTGCATCAAGCTTACTTTCGTCAATACCTATACCATTATCTTTTACTGATATGACTATAAAATCATCCTCCTTGTTAGTAGTAACAACAATTTGAGGTTGCCGTTCTGTAGCCTTAAATTTTATGGCATTGTTGATCAGGTTATAAATAATCGTTCTTAATTTTCTTCTGGAAAAGGTGATTTCAGAAATATTAATTTCACTTGAGATTATTGCATGTGAAGCAATAATATTATCACTCAACGTAAGCCGGACATCTTCCAATATATGTTCAAAATTCAGAAGTTCTTCTTCGGCTTTATATTTATGTTCATCCTTTCTTACTTCCGTTAGTTCTGTAATGAGTTTCTGCATTTTGGTTAAAGCACTTTCTACAATTTTCAGTAGGGAGTTGAATTTCTTTTCATCATTTGGGGACACCCCTTTAAATAACTCAATTGCCATTACCAAATTAGTAAGCGGATTTTTTATGTCATGGGAAATAGTATCTAGCAAAATTTCATGGTCTGCTATTAGTTTTTCCTGAGCCTTCAAATCCTTTATCCGCATGGTAATTTCAACAAAAGTTATAATGACTCCATCAGTTTTATTATCCTTCATTTTTATATAAGGGATGATATTCATTTGGTACCAGCGCAGGTCAGTTGTTTGGATTTCTTTTTCAAGAATTTCATTGCTATCAATAACCTGCTGAATATTTTCTGCAATGGATGGAAAACGAAAGTTATCTTTTATGTCATTTATAGGTCTGCCAATATCACTGGGAGACAGACTAAACTGTTTCATTGCGGGCGGAGTAAATTTCTGGAGCTTTAATTCTCCATCTACAAACAATTGGGGAATTATGGTATTCCTAAAATAATTTTCCAACACATCATTATGTTCAATAAGCTCTTGTATTTGTTGGTTTTTGTCAGACATTTTGTACAATATATTATAATCAATTTTGAAAAGTCGTAGGGTGTTCAATAGGGTGCCGCGAACGTACAAATATAGATTATTTTCGCTCCAGTTGGTGTTGAGTGTGGACTTTGAGGCGATGGTTTCACGAAGGGCTGCCGTCGCGTGTCTCCATTATAATTTAAGATTTTTATGTTGAGGAATATAAAAAAAAATTACCTTCAATTTAGCTGAATGGAAAAGCTATTTCAACAACCAACAGTAAGATAACAGACCAGACAATTTCAGCATACGTAGTACGGCGGTTTGCTGCAGATTAGTCCCCGTTTGGCGCGAGGTTATAGTTTGGATTTAGCGCAAGCATCGCTTGTCCTTTTAGTGAAAAAAGTTGCATGAGAATAAAAAAACCATTTCCCTGCCTGATCCCGGCACACAAAAGATTTTTTTAAATTTTAAGTGAGGATGGTAAATTACCAAGCGCCTTTGTTGGTGTTGAGCGAAAGAAAAAGTGCGGCTGCTTCACCAACAAAATGAATTGAACGAAGCCCTATCTTTGGATTAGAATTAATTGAGCGAAGATATAAGAGAGGCCTGTGGATAGGAGCGTTGAGAGGCGACCATTTTTTTAGCCGATTATTTGCCCTTTGCCGGAGTCCTGTTATTTTTTTTAAACTGCCGGGAAAGTTTTAAGTAGTATTAAAAAATAAACCAGCTTTACCACAGAATATTTTATAGACGAATGAATCAATAGTATCTTTTTCCCGTCTTAAAATTGTACATTTTACATTCTTAAATTTTATGACTATGACTAAAACCATTGTACAGGATGTTTTATTCAAAAACACACTGCCAAAGGATTTGTATGAAATATATATGAATGCGGATAAGCATTCCAAAGCCACCGGGGCGCCGGCAGAGATTGCTGATAAAGAAGGAAGCACCTTTTCAGCCCATAGTGGTTATATTACAGGCAGGAATCTTCAATTGGTAAAAAACAGGCTTATTGTGCAAACATGGAGGGCACAAAGCTGGAACAGCGATGATATTGATTCCACCTTTATTATCTACCTCGAACAAAAAGGAGCAGACACAATACTGCATGCGATACATGCAAATGTGCCTGGCGATGCATTTGACGGACTTGACTCAGGCTGGCATAAGATGTATTGGGAACCATTTAAATTATTTCTTGCAGGAACACCTATTTCAAAAGCATCTATGTAGTTTTTTCAAATGGGCTTTATTTCCCCATTCCTATTTCCCTATTAAATCAGGATTTGACTACAGAAGGACTTTATTAAAAACCTTACTGACAAGGTTTGTGTTTGCACGAACTCCCAGCCATGGTTCGTGGCACACGAAACATTTCCTTGTCTGATCCGGACACAAAAGATTCTTTTTAATTTTAAGTCAGGATTGTAAATTACAGTGTGCAAATTCAAAGGAAATCCTATTCTGAAGTAGATCCAGGGCCTTTTTTGGATAGCTTTTCCTTTTCTGAAGGTAGTACCATCAAAGAAAGATGGAAAGTTTCTTTGGAGGTAACGAAAACCGCGGTTGGGACGTTGCAACTAAAAATTCCGGCCTTTGTGCCTTCCACAAGCATTTCGGCACCAGCGGGTACGGTTTCTGTAAAATGCCATATTGCAACAGGAGGTTATCACTTGAAGAATGGGGGAGAAGCCGGTAGATGTGGGCAGTGAAATGATTTGCTCAGGAACCGGTTCGCCATTATAATTAAAGTTTAAAGATGTACTGAAACTACACGCTCCGGAAGCCTTCTTGTAGCTGCCGTTTCTCTTGAATACTTTTTAAATAAAAACGGGCACCTGCAAAAATCCATGAACAAGGCGTTTATGCCGGCGGCGATTGTGAAAGCAATGTATTTGGAAAATTGATACAACGAGTTATGGGTAGTGTTTAACTGGCTGTTGTAAACAGTTATTTAAGAGAGTGCCGGTTATCCTGGTAATACTAATACAGTTTGCTCTTCGATTTTGTAAGAGATTAATTGTTTACAAAAAGTAGCCGGATTCCTGCTACTTTTACTTATAGTTCAACTAACTATTTATCATTTCCTTTTTATTATTCAAAATGAAGAAATATTTTTTATTCGCCGGCATGTTTTTATACAGCCATTATGTTTTTGCACAAACTCCTTTTGACGGTGACATTCATTGGCTTAGTGGTTATGAAAAGGAAATCAGTGGTGAAACGATCGGCTATTTTTCTGCATTTCCTGATTATGTAAATGAAGCTTTGCTTACGCGGGCCACTGATGGCAAAAAAACAATTGAATGGCTCACCTCAAAAGTTCCTCCTGACAATCATGCTTCTTATGTTTATTTCCGGTGGGTTGCCGCACACTCCAGCGGTACCAGCAGTGGCAACCGCAATTTTGACTTATATATTAATGATCAAAAAGTTTTTGCCATCACCACCCAGCCGGCAAATAAAAATCCAGACTGGAGTTTCACCGCGCCTGACAGTACAAAGATTGCTTATGTTCAATTAAAACGGGATGGCAGCCAGGATTCGCATGGCATAGCTTATTTAAGAGTTCCTGCATCGAGAATAAAACCCGGCTCGCCTTTGCGTTTAAAAATTATTGGAGCAGCGCAGCAAAGCAACGATTGGTTCATGACCTTTAAATATGATTTTAAAGAAAAAGCGGATATTTCTTCGTTGCCTTTTTTATTGAAAGATGGCAGGCAGGTTTTAATGTTGAATGTGCTACATTTTGGCAAAGACCAATTGCTGCATGTTACCGTAAATAAAATTCATTCTTTTGCTTTTCCATTAAAAAGTGGAATGAACAGTTTTGATGTACCGGTTGATCCTGTTAGCAGGCAGGACAGTGTTTTTGTGTTGGTAAAATCTACGGATACCATTTTGGAAAACGGGTATGTAAAGATAGAACCGGTGATCAAAAAAGAGATTGATTTTATTCCTCATTCTCATACAGATATTGGTTATTCCAATCTTCAGCCTGAGGTTGAAAAGATCCACATCAAAAATATTTATGACGCGCTGCGGATGATCGATAAAACACAGAATTATCCTGAGGCAGCCAAATTCAGGTGGAATGTAGAATCTCTTTGGGCAGCAGAAAACTTTTTAAAACAAGCTTCATCATACGATAGCGCACGATTTTTTGCTGCCGTAAAAAATGGAAGCATCGGCCTTTCCGCTTTTTATGCAAATATGATGACAGAATTAAGTAACCCGGAAGAAGTTTTTCATTATACAGACTATGCAACTATTCTTCATGATCAATTCCATCTTCCGATTGAAAGTGCGATGATCACTGATGTTCCGGGGCTTGCATGGGCAACAGTTACGGCCTTTGGACAAAGCGGAATCAAATATTTATCAGATGGCCCGAATTATTTGGGGAAAAACAATCCTTATGAAGGAGACCGGGTTGGTTTTTTTGTAAAAGCATGGGGTGATAAACCTGTGTGGTGGCTGTCTCCTTCAGGGAAAGAAAAAATATTATTCTGGACTGCGGGCAGAGGCTATTCGTCATGGCATGGAAATTCGCCAGGTGCCATTTTTTATTCAGGTGCAAAAAAAATTGCTCAATATCTTGATGATCTTTCTGCCGAACATTATCCTTATGAAATGATCCAATGGCGTTATAATATCGTTTCGGATAACGGGCCCATCGATACCACCATTTCTGATTTTGTAAAGCAATGGAACGAAAAATATTTATCCCCGAAAATTGTTTTGAACACCACGAATAGAATGTTTGAAAAATTTGAAAAGAGGTATGGAAAGCAATTGCCGGTCGTAAAGGGAGATATCAGTGAATACTGGCAGGATGGAGCCGCCTCCACTGCCCGTGAAGAAGGAAGGAACCGGGCTAACAGTTTTCGTTTGCAACAACTTTCTACTTTGTATGCGATGCTTTCTCCCCAAAAATATAATGCCCATAAGTTTTACGAAGCCTGGAGAAACATAATCATGTTTACAGAACATACCTGGGGTGCATTCAACAGTATTTCTGATCCTGATATTCCTTTTGTGAAAGAGCAATGGAGAATAAAAAAAGATTTTATGCTGGATGCCAATAAAGAAATTGATTCACTTTCCCATCAATTATTACATCCATTCATTGATTCGGCTTCTGATAAAATTGCCGTGGTAAATACGCTGTCATGGACAAGAACAGGAGAAGTTTATTTGCCCAAAAATGTCAAAGCCGATTTCATAAAAAATGGGGAAGGAAAAATATTTCCTTTGCAACAATTAGCAGATGGAAGAAAAGTGTTTATGGCTGAAAACTTGCCACCATTAGGCGTTTCCTACTTTTTTCTTACCGGAGGCAAAACAAAAAAGCCGTCTAAAAGTCCTTTTACTGTTACAGACAGCACACTTTCAAACGGACAGGTATTTATTCAATGGAATACAACTAATGGGAGTATAACAAAAGTTGTAAAAGACGGATTTAATTTTTGCGGCGACTTTAAAAACCAGGGATTGAACAGTTATTGGTACGTTCCCGGCCGTGATCCTTCCCAGGCGGTTACAAATGAAAAAGTGAAAATTTCAGTAGTTGAAACGGGCTTGTATCAAACAACCATCGCAATTCATTCTGCTGCGCCTGGCACCTTTGGCTTAACGAGACAAATTACTTTGCTGGCCAATGATGATCAAATTTTACTGGAAAATATCCTTGACAAGAAAGATGTGCGTACAAAAGAAGGTGTTTATTTTAGCTTCCCCTTTGCCGGCAATCTTGTGAAAGCCACTATGGATGTGGGTTATGGCACTATGACCTATCTGAAAGATCAGCTATCTGGTTCGAATATGGACTTTCTAAGTCCGCGCCGCTGGCTGGATGTTTCGGATGATAAAAAAGGTATCCAGATGCTGATGATCGAACCGTTTATGCTTGCGCCAGGTTCAATGGTTGACGAAAGACTACTGATAGATGGAAGCTTTAAAAAATGGAAGGATACAGGAAAACCCACTTCGAGGTGGTTTAGTTATGTAATGAACAACTACTGGCATACCAATTTTAAAATTGACCAGGACAGCCTTGCTGCATTTCATTATGCTTTGCGTCCTCATGGGGTAATGAGAAATGATGAGCAGGAAAAAGAGGCGATGGAATTTACACAACCATTGGTTTCATTTCCTGTAAAAAAGGGTGCTCAACTTACACGAAATCTCTTCACCTTATCTAACCTCAAAATTCTAGTAACCAGCATTACCCCACAATCAGAAGGTATGAGGATCAGAATTTTTAATCCCGAAAATTCGGACCAAACAACCGAATTGGTTTGGAAGGAGCGGCAGCCTTATAAAGATGTTCAGCGTATTCAATTATCTGCTTTTGAAGTAAAGGAGATAATAGTGAAATGAGGTGTTTGGGGCAGGGAATTGGATAATACATGGGCAAATTGCGTATTCTTCAATGGAGGTGGCAGCTATGTCTACTTATTCAACCAGAAATCCGGATCAGCAATAAAGGAAAGCAATCTTCTATAAAATCAAAGCTGAAATCCATGTAAAATTGAATTGGACCTTATATGGCAATTAAAATTAACCTTCGCCAAACAAAATCAGGACAATTTATTGCATTACTGTATTTTTAATTCGCGACAAGACACAGTTCGGGATGGTTGGGCTAACATCGCGCAATACCTGCGAATGCTAAATTATCCGCGCGCTTAGGTGTCGTGACAGAACTAGGAGAACAATTCTTTCTTTATTTTATCATTTTAAAGATAGCATAGGTATATTTTTAATACTTTAGCATTATAAAAATCGTTTAAAATGAAATCAACCAGAGTTTGTTTGGCTTTTATTGCCATGCTATTCTTTCATGTAACGCAGGCGCAGCAATGGGTTTCGTTATTCGATGGTAAAACCTTAAACGACTGGAAGGTTGGCGATAATGCATCTACCTTCAGCGTGGATAGTGGTATGATTAAAGTAAATGGCAACACGGCTCATCTTTTTTATGAAGGCAACGTAAACCATCACCGCTTTAAAAATTTTGAATTTAAAGCAGACGTGATGACAAGGCCGCATTCCAATTCAGGTATTTATTTTCATACGGCTTTTCAGCAAGGCGGCTGGCCGCAGGTTGGTTACGAAGTGCAGGTAAATAATTCGCATACTGACTGGCGGCGTACCGGGAGCTTATACGGCATTGACGATGTCAAAGAAGTGGTGGCACCGGATAATGTTTGGTTTACAGAATACATTAAGGTTACCGGCAACCATGTAGTTATAAAAATTAATGATAAAACAGTTGTTGATTATACGCAGCCAACTAATGTGCCGCCGCCTGATAAAAAAGGGCCAATTGATTCAAGCGGCACCTTTGCATTGCAGGGCCATGATCCCGGCAGCACGGTATATTTTAAAAATATTATGGTGAAGGCGTTGGCTGATTAATAATATACAGGAACATCCATCTAAAAATATCAGCTAACAGTTTAGTTACCCGGGCCGTTGTCCCAGGCTATCGGTAGTATGTTCAAATAGAAAAACAGACTGGTGTCCGGATGTTTTTTACCTCCTGCCTTGTTCGTGGCACATGAAACAATTTTTTTAAGGATCTAGATTACGGCATGCCCCTTTTGGCATAAGGTAGTAATTTTATGATTTAGCGCAAGCGTCCGCTTGTGCGGTTTTCAAATAAAAGATGTTATGTTTGAGTATGAGTCGAAAATATAACTTGATGACTAGCACAAGTTGTATTTATTTCCTTTGCTCCATTTGATGGATGTTTTTGCAAGAGGAGATTATGCAAAAATAGTATTGGATTCCCGGAAATTCGTAGTACAAGAGATTTTTCAGGTGTTAAAGGATTGGTTGAATTGAATTTTAGTTAATGTCGTACAAGCGCAAGCGGACGCTTGCGCCAACAAAGGGGTCTTTCGGCAATGAGCAGTCTCAATGGTCAATAAAAACCTCCTGATCTGTTTTGTTATTCTATTAAAAATTGTATTTTTAAAAAATAATACTCAACATGCTTTACCAAAACTTCCTACTATGAAATTGTTACTACCGGTTTCTATTTTGTTGGCAATAGCCATTTTCACCTCTTGTTCAAAGACCGTTGACAAATCATCTGCAAAAAATATCATTGCATTCTATCTAAAGGATGCTGATGGAAGTGCATTAGATACCTCCAAAGTTGACGTGAGCATTACCGGTGATTCAATAAAGATCCTGCTTCCACCCGGAACCCAGCTAAACGGCCTTATTCCTGAAATCCAGATAACCGGCGTTTCCATCTCACCTTCATCCGGCACTCCACAAAACTTTAGCAAACCGGTTACCTACACCGTAACCGCCCAGGACGGAAGCTTCTCAGTTTATTATGTAACCATTGGATATCAAAAAGCCACGAATATGGTATTGGCAGGAAGCAGCGATAAGAACTTTTATGCGCTGGATGCCCTTACCGGCAAGCTGATTTGGAAATATACAGGTGGCGGCTGGTTTTCATACGCAAGCCCTACCTCCATAAATGGAATCGTTTACGCTGGCTGCACTGATAATACCGTTTATGCTTTTGACGACGCGACAGGAGCGGTGGTCTGGAAGTTTACTACCGGCGACGCGATTGAAGCGAGCCTGGCTGTAGTAGATGGAGTGGTTTACGTGGGCAGCGATGATGATTACCTTTACGCGCTTGATGCACTGACAGGCGATATGAAATGGAAATTCAGAACGGGCGCCAATGTAAGTTCTAAAGCGGCTGTTCTGAATGGGGTGGTTTATTTCGGAAGTTCTGATAATGGAATTTATGCCCTTAATATTAATGATGGAAGTCTTATATGGAAATTTTATGCTGATGCCATGATCAATCAATCAGGGGTAGCGATATCGGAAGGTACATATTCGTTGGCAGCAGGGATTGCCATCTTTATGCGCTGGATGCCGTCTCCGGAAATCTTAAATGGAGCTTTTTTACCGGTGGAATTTCTCTTGAACAATCAACTCCTTACGTTATGGGGGATCTTGTATACATTGCGAGCTGGTATAATATTTCTGATTTCTCCACGCCGGGAAGCGTGTATGCAATTGATAAATCATCAGGTTCATTAGTTTGGGAATCTCTAAAAGGGCTTGGCTTCTCTTCAAGTCCCTATGTATCCGGTGATCGGCTTTATATTTCGGCAGACGACGGAAATGTATATGCGTTGGATGCTTCTTCAGGTGCTGTATTGTGGAGCAAATCTATTTTGCCCAATAGTGCCAGTGCTACCGTTGCTGACAACAAGGTGTATGTTGGCGGAGGCGGCACTGGCTTCATTTACGCCTTTGATGCAACAACAGGAAGTGAGATCTGGAGATTCGCTGTTGGCTCACAAGGGATTGATACATCAACGCCCTGTGTAATCGGAAAGGATGGTGAGGTGTATTCCCTCGGCGATTCGGGGCCAAGATCCTAAAGAAAAATTTTCATTTTTTTCACTATTGAGATGGTGATAATTCCTGAAATTATAGATCACACCTTTTGGCGCAAAATAGTAGTGTATGATTTAGCGCAAGCGTCTTGCGCCAACAGAGGAGAGCTTATATAGAATGAACTAAAGCATAAAAAAAACATTATGAATACAATTAAAACCACAACAATTTTCTTTTTTTCGATCATTATCTTCAACTGCGCTTCCGCACAAAATTTAATTGAAGTAAAAAATTCAAATGACGTTATCGAAAATGCAATAACTGCATTGGGTGGCAAAGACTATTTACTAAGCATTAAAACATTATACACAGACATCAGCACAGAAATGGAAGGCAGGCAGGTAAACTGGATCACAAAAGAAATGCTTCCAAACAAGGGTTCTTTCGAAATCGTCTATCAAGGCAGAATTGTATTCCGGGATTGGTATGATGGCAACACCGGCTACGAAATAGTAAATGGTGAAAAAGCAAAAGCAGACACTGAAGAATTCAAAGATAAAAAGTATAAGAAAAATATTTTTAATGAGCTTGATTATCTCGATACTTCTTTATGGAAACTGGAACTGATAGGAGAGGAAAGGGTTATTGATGAAGATTGTTATAAGGTTAAAGCTTCTTTAGTAAATGGAGAAGTAAGAAATCTGTTTTTTAGTAAAAGAACTTTCTACATGTTACGAGAGGACAAGCTTTCTAATACTGAAAAAGGAAGTTTCAATTCAACGTCCTTTTCAGACTACAAGAAGTTTGGAGGTCTTACCTATTATTCAGTTATGAAATTCGGAGAAGGAGAAAAGACACAGATTGGAAAGATAGTTAAATTATTACCTAACGAAAATATCAGTGAAAAGGATTTTGATTAGAGGACTAAATCTAAAGAAATCCGGGTGAAAAAGCAAAAGCAGATACTTAAGAATTCAAAGATAAAAAGTACAAGAAAAATATTTTTAATGAGCTTGATTATCTCGATATTTCCATTACCAGCAATTATAAAACGACAATGAAGAAAATTATAACTATCATTTTGACAACCCTAATATTAGGCTTAGGTCAGGCATTTGGACAAACGGACAAAAACGGAAATCCTGTGTTCAATTCAGTTTCTACTACCGAAAAATCGTTTGACGATTTTTTGCTTATTTCTAACTACTATACACTCAAAAACAACATTGAAAATAAACAATCTTCCGTGTTCGTTTCAGAAAACCCGACATTAGACCAAGTTGAAAAAGCGGCAATCAATCTCCCCTCTGACTTTTTTATTTTGACAAAGGAAAGCAAAATGGTTGTTATGGTTATGTTGCAAAACGACCCCAAACGACAATTTATGACAATTGAAATGCGTACAAATCAACAATCATCCTTCCCTTGCAATCTTGTTGGTGACATTACCGAAAACAGAGCCAACGAAATCATCAAAGAAAAGTATGACACAACCGCAACCATTGATAACGGTTTATTGAAATTTAACGGAAAAGAATTTAAAATCATTTCAAATCAAGAAATTGAAGAAGCCATTTCTGCACTAATCAAAAAAGAGAAATTAAACAAAAAGAAACCGTCAGACATTACGCTCTCTTCAAAAAATGAAATCAAATCTTTCATACTTGCCGAAACAAAACAAGGTGGTAAACTTGACTTTTTTACAGAAATAAAAGGAAAAGAATATGACGGAGTTCAAATAAAACAAGGTGTGTTTACGACAAAACAAAGTGTTGCTCTCTATAAGTGGGGACGAGCTTGTTTTGATATTGGCGTTAATACAGTTGAAGATGCTTGGGACATATTTTCTGAACATCAAGGCAAACCTGTGAACGCACAAGACAAAGAATATATCAAAGCCGGATTTTACAAAGAATGGGAAAAATAACTGCACTAATAACAGGGAAAAAACCAATATTTCAGGCAATATTTTTATAATAACGATCACTTTAAGGAACGGATGATTTGACGACAACAGATAACTGTTTTAAAAGTTTGTTACAACGGCAATTGTAGATAAAAAAGGTGCTAAACTTTAATCCGGAAACTATTTGCATGTGGCAAAAAAGAAAAAGAAATGGTGAACAAGTAACTTTCAAAATGACCTCCTGAAACGATTCAGACACGAACCGCGGCGCTTAGTAATGAAGTTCGTGGAGAGCAAACCATGGTAGTAGTACATCCTGGAAATGCAAAACAGGTGACGTTTTTCCAAAAAGTGTCACCTGTTTTGCATCAAGCCTTGCTTAAAGAATTTACCTCACTGAATTGCCTGCAGGCAATGGTTGAAATAATTAGAAACTATTCAGAAAGAATATCATTAAAAGATGAGGAAGAAGAGAATATATAATTGAGAACGGAGATTGGGAAGACTGAAAGGCAGAAAGGATAAATCACTTCAATTCAACAATTAAAATTCTAAACGAAAACAATGGAAGTGCATCACCACCCACAAGTTGAGAAAAAAGGTTTCAAAGAATATTTTTGGAATTCTTAATGATATTTCTTGCCGTAACATTGGGATTCCTGCGGAAAGTTTGAGGGAGCATATAGCAGACACATCAAAAGAAAAAGAATATCTATCCTCTTTGTTTGACGAACTTAGATATGATACTTCTCAATATCATTTCTTGTTAAAACAATAAATATTTTAGATCCAGTACTTGACTCTTGCTATGTGAATGTAAAAAAAGCCCCTCAGTATAATTATACATTGCTGGCAAAGTGGAATACGCCGGTAAATGAATTAGGACCTCGTTATAAACCCACACTGCCTACTATTGAACAATTAAAAAGTTCTGGCAATTTGAGGTTGCTGCAAAACAAAGAGATTGTAAAAAAAATCATGGAGTATGAAAGCTTCATTTTTGGTACTTATATGGACCACTACAACAATGTTCAAAATGCTGCCACACAAGTTTACAGGTTAGAAGATCAATTGTGTGATTATACTGACTTTATATCAAAGCTGGATGACAATATGCGACATGTGATGATTGCCATGGTAGCTGGCAGGCGCTATGAAGCAAGATTGGCAAGCACGGAAAATAGCAGTGCGCTCATCCGGTTCGTGAAGGAAAACCAGGCAGTGCAAGTAGCACAGTAAGGAATTTGAAAATTTGAAAATGAGTTGATGTGCTAATGGACAGTGGAAAAAGTTTTTAAAGGCAATCGTATTCTGACAATTAACTCTTTAAGGAACAGACCTATAAGGTTTTCGAAAACCTTATAGGTCTGGCTGACACTCTAAATTATAAAATCATGCAATCAGAAGGCATTGCTAAACCGGTATCTTTGAAACATTATTTTATTTTATGAGCAGTAAATATAAATTTGCTTAAATTGGTTTTGTATGAAAGAATAAGCAGAGTAACGCTCTGACACAGGTCGGAAGTTTTGCCAGAGTGGATAAATTGTAACTGCTATCATCAGGTCAATTGCCACATTCACAAAAAGATTTTTTTATGCAAAAGCAGGGATTGGTGATCAAGCTGGGGTCCACCATCATTACGAACAGGAAAGGAGAGATAGATGAAGCTATTATTCAAAAGTTGGCCAAAGAAGTAGCTGGCCTCACGACTACTTACAATGTGGTATTGGTTTCCAGCGGCGCCGTGGCAAGCGGCAAGGCATTCATACGGAATTATAAGGGTACGCTGACGGAGAAGAAAGCCGCGGCGGCGGTAGGCAATCCTTTACTGATTCAATTGTATCATCACTATTTTTCCCAATATGGAATTACCATAGCTCAGGCGTTATGCGAACGCCACCATTTTTCCAGGCGTTCCCAGTTTCTTCAATTGAAAGATACGTTCCTGGAATTTTGGGAGAATAATATCATTCCTGTGGTGAATGAAAACGATACGGTAAGTAACGTGGAATTAAAGTTTTCTGATAATGATGAATTAGCAACTCTGATAGCGATAGGGCTTCACGCGGAAACACTGCTTATTTGCACTTCAGCGGGTGGTTTTTTGAATGCAGAAAAAAAAGTAATACCGGTGGTTGATAAGATTGATCATGAAATAGCGTCTTTTGTACATGCAGAAAAAAGCAGTATCGGATTGGGTGGAATGCTTTCAAAATTAACCTTTACCCGCCTCGCCACCTCGCTGGGCATTAGAGTTATCATCAGCGGGCTTTCCGGGGAGGGGCCGGTATCGGCTGCATTGGAAGGAACAAAAGGTACTATCTTTAAGGCCCATAAGTCAGATTTAAAGGCAAGGCAAAAATGGCTGGCCAGTGGTTCCATAACGATTGGAAGCATCTATGTGGACGAAGGTGCTGAAAAAGCATTATGTACCCGCAAAAGCTTGTTGGCAGTAGGTGTCGGTAAAGTAAAAGGAAAATTTTTGCCGGGTGAGGTTGTGCAGTTGGTTAATCTTAGAGAAACGATCATTGGAGTAGCTAAGGTAAGATTGAGTGCTGAAGAATTAAAGGAGCGGGTTTCTAAGAAAGGGTCTATTGCGGCACACGCTGATGATATTGTACTTTTCTAAAAAAGGAGAAAAATCAAAATTATGAACGCAATTGAAAAACTGATTATAAAAACCCACAAAGCGGCTGCTGACCTCCGTAATACTAAAGAGGCGCAGATTGTAAAAGCATTAAAAGCGCTGTCCCGGGAGCTAAATGAAAATACAGCATTGTTACTGAAGGCAAACAGCAGGGATATGGAGAAGGGCGATGCCAACGATCCGAAAAAAGACCGGCTGCTGTTGAATACCGAAAGAATAAAAAGCATTGCCAACAGCATTCTACAGATCAGCAAATTGCCCGATCCTTCAGGAAAAGTACTGGAAAAAAGAATACTGTATAATGGGTTGCAACTGGAAAAATTGTCGGTACCACTGGGCGTAGCAGGTGTTATTTATGAATCAAGGCCCAATGTAACTTTTGATATTGCCGCTCTCTGCCTGCGTAGCAGGAATGGATGTGTTTTGAAAGGAAGCAGTGAGGCAGAAAACACGAATAAAGAAGCTGTCAGAATCATCAAAAAAGTTTTAAAGGAGCATACTATCAATCCTGATTGTGTTACGCTTCTTCCTTCAAACAGAGAAACGGTTGAAGAACTGTTCAAGGCTACGAGGTACGTTGATGTGTTGATACCCCGCGGCTCAGATCAATTGATTCAATTTGTACGAAAGCATAGCCTGGTGCCTGTGATAGAAACAGGAGCCGGTGTGTGCCATATTTATGTAGAGAAGGAAGCTGCCCTCGATAAAGCGCGGGATATAGTAGTAAACGCCAAAGTTTCACGTCCTTCTGTTTGTAATGCGGTGGATACCGTGCTGGTGGACCAGTCGATAGCTCCCGTTTTTTTAAAGAAATTGCAACCGTTGCTGGAGCAATACAAAGTGGAAGTTTTTGCTGATGCCCCGGCTCATAAATTATTGAAGGGTTATGCTTATTTACAAAAAGCAACTGCAGCAGATTTTGGCCGTGAATTCTTAAGCCTGAAATGTGCCATAAAAGTGGTTAAGGATATAGATGAAGCATTACTGCATATAGAGAAATATTCTACCAAACATTCAGAAGCAATCATATCAGAAAATAAAAAACAATGCAACCGTTTTATACAGGAAGTGGATGCCGCGGCTGTTTATTCTAATGCATCTACCCGCTTTACGGATGGTGAAGAATTTGGGTTAGGCGCAGAAATAGGTATTTCAACCCAAAAGCTGCATGCGCGCGGACCATTCGCGTTAGAAAAGCTCATTACCGAAAAATGGATCATAAAAGGAAATGGCCAGATACGGTGATTAAAGGTTTGTGAAGAAACGAAATCAATTTAGCCCAGCCTGCCATTACCTTGTATTGTGGGGTAAAACATGAACTTTTAATTATAAATTTGGCAACGGTTCCGGCAGAGACAAATTCTATTTCCATGCGGATAAATGCGGGTCGTTCGTGGCAATTCCAGAAAGTTAATAATCTCATCTTTCAACAATACATATGACATTACACTCTTCTGCAGCACAATTAACTTTCGCTAGTAAATTTTTAATTGCCCTTAAAGCTTTATTAATAGGCTTTATCGTTACTTTTTTTGGTATTACATTATGGACATTGGATTTTACTTATATACCAATGCCATGGTCTCTACCACTGATGCTTTTGATTTTATGGTTATATCTTAAATATTTTAGTGGAAGCTTCTACCCCAAAAAAAACCAGGAAATAAGACGCATAAATTTTCGGTCTATAAATTTACCTTCCCGATTGCTGAAATGGAGTATAGTTGCAGCTTTACTTTTTGTAATTTTTTTTGAATCAAGCTTTGTCGTTACTTTTCGGCTAATCCCCTTTCCTGAAACCGCTTTTAAATCGCAATATAAAATATTAAATACACTACCCCTATGGTTGGGGTGGGGTGCGGTGATAGTGAGTTCCCTGGTTGCAGGTATTTGTGAGGAAACCGGGTTTCGGGGATATATGCAGGTACCTTTGGAAAAAAAATTCGGATTTACGTTTGCAATTATATTTTCCTCTGTGTTTTTCTTTCTCATTCATCTCAGTAAAACCTGGGCTTCCTCCATTTTACCACATATATTTATTGGCGGTTTTTTACTGGGACTTCTTGCTTATTGTTCGGGTTCTCTTATTCCAGGATTCATTGCGCATACTATAATGGACATTTGTAATTTTTCTTACTGGTGGACAAGCATTGCAGGGAATTTTGATAAGAAGACTGTTTTTATAACTGGTGTTGATGCTCATTTTATCATTTGGTGTTTAGTTTTTCTTTCGGCCGGTTTTCTTTTTTTCCGGACAACAAATAAAATAAATAAAATAAGACTTCAACAGATCAAATGAGTTTTACAACTTACAACTTCCTGTAACAAGCGGTTCCAATGGCAATAAGCTGGCTAATGAATAAACTTCAGCTGCAAATCAATATCAGCAATAGTTCCAGCACAACAACATGCTGTGCCGAACTACGAAAGGAATATTCATTTAATTTTCTCAGTCCTTTTTTCACTCAATTCAGGCTATGGAAGCGGCTTTGCGATTAGACAGATTAATGTGTTTCATCTATAAAAATAAAAATTGCAATAATGATAGAATTGGTATAATTAAATGAATTGAAGAAACCGGCTGAAGGCAAATAAGAATCTTTGGTATTTGTTGGTATGCCGAAAACCTTTTAGTGATGAGCATTAGCAAAAAATGTTCATTAAATTTTGCTGCATAAAAATTCTACTCCATAAGTAGGTAGAAGGTTAATTTATGAAACGCAACGTCTACTGCGTGAGATGTTGCTATGAAACAAACTTAATGTTCATTTGGCAAACTTAATGTTCATGTTTGCTTTTTACATTTCTTTTCGCAAATATTCTTTCAATTTGTCAATAAAGCGTAAAAAGAGGCACTCGGCCCCGTGTGATCTTACGATATAGCCTCAGTAGTTTTATCTGTTTTTATTTTCATCGGAGATTGTTGATCAAAAACGCGCCACGTTTTGGTCGGTAGTCGTGACTTGACACCGGTTTTACACTCCCATTGTTCTTTTAAACATTTCTTTTACTTTCGATCTTTTCATAACCTATTTTACTTCATTATACAATTGAATTGTCATTGTTTTCAAATCATCACCTTCAAGAGTAGTTAATACTTCATTTTTAGTAAATTGTAATCTGATTACTGACCTATCTTTTATAAATGTAAATGTGTTTTTAAAATCTCCATTTTCATTTAACCATTTTTTTGCTTCATCATAAAGAAGCTGTTCCATAAAAGTTTGATTATCCATAAATTTATTTTTTTAAAGTTCTAGATAAATATACTAACGGTTTTATAATAAGTAAATAGCAAATCTTTTTAGTACAAAACTTTTTTCAATTGATTTTGCCGCTATTGCTCCATAATGGTAATACCACTGCACAAATCCTTCTCCCCACTTTTTCATTAAAACCCAATTATCTCTAAAGTTCCTTAATTCTATAACTTCTGGGTTATTATAACTTCCCATTGTTGCAGTTGCAATAAAACATTTACCAGATTTATCTTTAATAATCGAATTTCCTTTAATGGGTAAATACCAGCAACAATAATTTCATCCAAATTTTTTATATCTCTTTTGATGAGAGACAATTCGCCACCTTTCTCTCTGATGGCAGAATTCTGAGAAAACGAAAGGTGTTGAATAGTTCCCTACTTGTTTTAGAACCGGATGAAAATATTGCTTCAACAGAAATTGAGAAGATTGAGTTAGACCGATAAGGATAAAGCAAAAGCCTCTCGACCTATGTCATTTCAAAAAAAGAAATCCAGTTCTCGATAGGGTAGTAAACAAATGAATTCGCCTTGTTTATATTTTAATATGGTGATTATGAATAAGCGATAATCGGAATAAAAATCTTTCAGTAAACAAATAAATACGGCGGATTTTTATTTTTATTTTTTTCAAAAACATACTTCCATTTTCTTTCTCTCTCAAAAAAATAAAAAATAAATTTGTTGATTTGAATTTGTCACTTATTTTTGCGTAGCAATGACGATCACAAAAGCAAATACCGGTTTCTTTTATTTTAGCTACTATTTTAGAAATAGTCCGGGATGCCTTTGTTAAAACTGAAACAATCAGAATTAAGATAAAAAGAATCCCGGCAAAAAAAGCCGGGATTCTTGTTTTTATATGAAAAAGAAAATAGCCATACAGGGTTTTGAAGGCAGCTTTCACCAGGCAGCCGCCCGAAGATTTTTTGGAAATGAGGTGGAAGTAATTTGTTGTTCCACTTTCCGTGATGTGGTGAAGATTGCTGACGATAAAAGCAGGAGCGACGGTGGTTTGATGGCAATTGAAAACTCTATTGCCGGAAGTATTTTACCGAATTATAATCTTCTTCAAAAAAGCAATTTAAAAATTGTAGGAGAAATTTATTTACAAATTGATCAGAATCTTTTAGTGAACCCCGGAGTGCGTTTGGAAGACATCCGGGAAGTTCATTCACATCCGATGGCCTTATTACAATGCACCGATTTTTTAGAAAAATACAATTGGAAATTAATTGAAACTGAAGATACCGCTCTCAGTGCACAACATGTCCATGAACATAATAGCAAACATATTGCGGCGATTGCAGGAGAATTAGCTGCGGAACTTTTTCAGCTCAATATGATTGCGCCAAACATTCACACACAAAAAAATAATTACACGAGATTTTGGGTTTTAGAAAATGAAGAAACCGCTGTTGAAATAGCTGATGCGAACAAAGCTTCCTTGATTTTTCAAACAGATCATTCGAAAGGAAGTTTGGCAAAAGTGCTTACAAAAATTTCGGAAGGCGATGTGAATTTAAGTAAACTGCAATCCATGCCCATTCCCGGAAGTGATTGGAAATATTCTTTCCATGCTGATTGCGAATTCACCAATCTTGAACAATTACAAAATGTATTGAAAAATATAAAACCATTTACTGCAGATATAAAAGTTTATGGAATTTATAAAAACGGAAAGAATGGAAACTCTTAAAAAAATTCTAAAGAATTTTTAAAAATGAAAAATGAAAATAAAAAGATAGGACAGCTTGCTGACCGCCTTTCAGGAATTGAAGAATATTATTTTTCCACAAAGCTTCGTCAGATAGATGAAATGAATAAAGCCGGGAAAAAAGTGATCAACCTTGGTATAGGCAGTCCCGATCTTCCTCCGCATCCGGATGTAATTAAAAGTTTAGAGTCAGAAGCTGAAAAGCCCAACCAGCACGGTTATCAGAATTATAAAGGAAATCCCGTTTTAAGAAATGCCATTGCAAAATGGTATCAGAAATGGTATGATGTTCAACTAAATCCTGATACAGAAATTCTCCCGTTGATCGGAAGTAAAGAAGGAATTATGCATGTCTGTATGACTTATGTAAATCCGGGAGATATCGTTTTAATTCCCAACCCTGGTTATCCTACTTATAAAAGCGCGGCAAAAATTGCCGGAGCTGACGTGCATCCGTACACACTAAAAAAAGAAAATCATTGGCTACCCGATTTTGAGGAATTGGAAAAGCTGGATTTGACAAAAGTGAAATTAATGTTTGTCAATTATCCGGAAATGCCAACGGGCCAGTTGCCTACAAAGGACATGTTTGAACATTTAATTTCTTTTGCAAAAAAACATCAGATTCTAATCTGCCATGATAATCCTTACAGTTTTATTTTGAATGATAATCCCATGAGTTTATTAAGTATTGAAGGCGCAAAAGATGTGGTCATAGAATTAAATTCTTTTAGTAAAAGTCATAACATGGCAGGCTGGCGAGTTGGGATGCTTTCCGGGGCAAAAGAAAGAATTGAAGAAGTGCTTCGATTCAAAAGCAATATGGACAGCGGCATGTTTCTTCCGCTGCAACTCGCTGCTGCAAAGGCTTTGGAGCTTGATCAAAGCTGGTACGATTCAATAAACGAGGTTTATAAAAAGCGAAGAGAAAAAGTTTTTGATTTATTGAATCTGTTGAAATGTTCTTTTGATGAAAACCAGGCAGGATTATTTGTGTGGGCCGGAATTCCTGGCGAATGTAAAGACGGCTTTGAATTAAGTGATAAAGTTTTGAATGATGCAAATGTTTTTATTACACCCGGCGGAATTTTTGGAAGTGCAGGTCATAAATATATTCGTGTCAGTTTATGTGCGACAGAAGAAAAATTAGAAGAAGCGATTAATAGAATTAAGAATAGATAATAAACAAATTATGTTTGAAAACGTTACCATAGTTGGTGTTGGTTTGATAAGCGGTTCATTTGCCCTGGCTTTGAAAGATAAAGGTTTTGCAAAAAATATTATCGGTGTCAGCAGGACCCAAAAAAGTTTGGACAAGGCAAAAGAACTCGGAATTATTGATGAAAGTTTGCCACTGGAAGAAGCAGTAATAAAAAGTGATTTTATATATGTGGCGATTCCTGTTGATGCAACCATTCCTGTAATGAAACAGATCATGGATCTCATCAACGACAAACAAATTGTTGCAGATGCAGGTTCTACAAAGATGGTGTTGTGCGAGTCATTATCAAATCATCCGATGCGCAAACGTTTTGTTGCCACGCATCCCATGTGGGGAACGGAATACAGCGGGCCGGAAGCTGCAGTAAGAGACGCTTTCAAAGATCGCTCCTGTGTGATTTGTGAAAAAGAAAGGAGTGATCAAGATGCTGTTTCGGTCGTTGAAAATATTTATAAATCTCTTGGAATGCATCTTACCTATATGAATCCGGAAAATCATGATGTGCACGCAGCGTATGTAAGTCACATTTCTCACATCACTTCTTTTGCTTTGGCAAATACAGTTTTGGAAAAAGAAAAAGAAGAAGATGCGATCTTTCAATTGGCTGGTGGTGGTTTTGAAAGTACAGTGCGATTAGCAAAAAGTAATCCTGCCATGTGGGCGCCCATTTTTATGCAGAATAAAGAAAATGTGTTGGACGTTTTAAATGAACATATTTCTCAACTAAGAAAATTTAAAGCGAGTTTAGAAAAAGAAAACCTGGATTACCTGATTGAGTTAATGGAGAATGCAAATAAAATAAAAAGGATTTTGAAATGATGAAATGAATGATGAACAGTGAATTAAGAAATAGTATGATAGTAAACAAACAATAGATACAATTTTAATTAATAAACAATAATTTAATAACAAAATGCATCCGGACCCCGAAGGGGCTTAATGTGAATAACCAGGGATGCAAATCGTAGATCAAACAAAAAACAATGAACAAAACAATTGAAAAAATCTGGAACAAACGTCCTCTTATTATCAGTGGCCCATGCAGTGCAGAAACAGAAGAGCAAGTTGTTGAAACCGCTGTCAGACTTGCTAAGACAGGGAAAGTAGATGCGCTTCGCGCTGGAATCTGGAAACCAAGAACCAAGCCAGGAATGTTTGAAGGCATTGGTGTAAAAGGTTTGCCATGGCTTGCCAATGCAAAGAAAATTTCTGGACTTCCGATAGCTGTAGAAGTAGCTACAGCAAAGCACGTAGAGATGGCTTTGCAATTCGATGTAGATATTCTTTGGATTGGTGCAAGAACAACCGTAAATCCATTCAGTGTACAGGAAGTGTGCGATGCTTTACGCGGAACTGATGTGCCTGTCCTGATCAAAAATCCAATCAATCCGGATCTGGAGTTATGGTGTGGTGGAATTGAACGTTTGCAAAAGGTGGGAATGAAAGATATCGGAATGATCCATCGCGGATTTTCAAATTATGGAAACACGGAATTTAGAAATGCGCCGATGTGGCATTTACCAATCGAAATGAAAAGGAGATTTCCCGACATGCTGATTGTTTGCGATCCATCGCATATATGCGGCAACAGGACGGCATTGCATGAAGTTGCACAAAAAAGTATTGACCTTGATTTTGGCGGGCTAATGATTGAATCTCACATTGATCCTGATAAAGCCTGGAGCGATGCGAAACAACAAATTACTCCCGAGCGTTTATCAGAAATACTTGATTCGTTGAAATGGCGTTTAGAAAATACCAATGAAAAAGAGTTTGTAAATGCGCTCTCAAAACTTCGCGAACAAATTAACCAGATAGACGATGAATTGATGGCGCTGTTGGGCCAACGCATGAAAATTTCCAATAAAATCGGAGAATACAAAAGAGAAAATAACATTACCATTTTGCAAACCAATCGCTGGAATGAAATTCTTGCGAAGGCTTTTGTGAAAGGTGATAAATTGGACCTGAGCAAAGATTTTATCACCAAATATTTTGATGCAGTTCACATGGAAAGCATCAATCACCAAAATAGAGTAATGAATGAAGAATAAAGAAATGATTGCCCAAAAATATACTTTTTCAGGAAAAACAATTGATGCCTATTTCAATGCAAACTTTATATTACTTGAAGATTTGGTTGATAAAACAAACACCATTCTAATCACTGATGAAAATATTTTTGCGAAGCAGTCTGAAAAATTTCAAGGATGGAAAACCATTGTTTTAAAAGCAGGCGAACAATTTAAAAATCAATCTGCGGTTGATGAAATAATAAACCAGTTGATTCAATTAAATGCCGACCGGCAAACTTTTATTGTTGGCGTAGGTGGCGGCGTAGTTACTGATATCACTGGTTTTGCGGCTTCTGTTTATATGCGTGGAATAAAATTTGCTTTCATGCCATCAAGCATTCTTGCTATGGTTGATGCAAGCGTTGGTGGTAAGAATGGCGTCGATGTTGGTGTTTATAAAAACCTGGTAGGAACAATTAATCACCCGGAATTTTTATTGTATGATTATTCATTTTTAGAAACGTTGCCTGATGAAGAATGGATCAATGGATTTGCAGAAATTATCAAACATGCATCCATCAAAGATGAAGCTATGTTTCATCTCCTGGAGGAAAATACATTAGAAGATTTTCAATCTTCGAAAGAAATTATTGGAAAATTAATACAGCAGAATGTAGAAATAAAATACAATGTTGTTGCAAGTGACGAGCGCGAAACAGGAGAAAGAAAACTATTAAATTTCGGTCATACGATTGGTCATGCAATTGAAAATACCGCAAAGCTTCCGCACGGAAGTGCTGTCAGTATTGGGATGGTGGCCGCTTGTATTATTTCAGAAAAAATAAATAATTTTTCAAAAGAAGGAACTGAAAAAGTAAAACAACTTCTTTCAAAATATAAATTGCCTGTTGCTTTTGGTTTTGATAAAGAAAAAACGTGGGAGATTCTTTTGCATGATAAAAAGAAATCCGGCAGCGATATGAATTTTGTAGTGTTGGATAAAATCGGGAAAGCATCTATAAAAAAAATCCCTTTACCGGATTTACATGAAATCTTTTTTTCACTTACTTGAATCCCATTTTATATAACACGAATTTTTTAAGCACGAATTACACGAATTGAAAATAATTCAAATTTTAAATTTTAACTCTTACTTCAACAGTGAATATAACTATTACGCCTTCTCCGGTCTTTGGAAAAATAAAAGTTCCACCTTCTAAAAGCTCCATGCAGCGTGCTTGTGCGGCTGCGCTTATTACTCCAGGTACAACTGTTATTGATAATTTTGGAAACAGTAATGATGAAAAAGCAGCAATAAATATTATCACCAAACTTGGCGCTACAATAAATATGGTAAGCAATAAAATGGCGGTTACTTCCAATGACTATATTTTTCGTTCTCCGTTCCCGGAAAAAAATGTAATTGTAAATGTTGGTGAAAGTGGATTGTCCATGCGGATGTTTGCGCCCATTGCAGGCCTTTTTAATTATGATATTATTTTCACAGGCGAAGGAAGTATTCTAAAAAGGCCGATGAATTTTTTTGATGAAATTCTTCCTTTGCTTGATGTGGAAGTGAATTCGAACAACGGAAAATTACCCGTCACGCTAAGAGGTCCACTTCATCCAAAAAATATCACAGTTGATGGTTCACTCAGCTCCCAATTTTTAACCGGGCTACTTTTTGCCTATGCAAAATCGTGTACGGCTCCCGTTAGTATCACAGTGAAAGACTTGTCCAGCAGGCCTTACATTGATTTGACGATTTCTGTTTTAAAAAGTTTTGGCTTTCGTATTGAAAATCAGAATTATGAAATCTTCAGCATATTCCCGCGTGAACCTTTGCAGGCGCACAGCATAAAATATACGGTTGAAGGTGATTGGAGTAATGCTGCATTTCTTTTGGTTGCGGGTGCGATTGCCGGAGAAATAACTCTAAAAGGCGCGGACTTAAATTCATGCCAGGGTGATAAAAATATTATGGAAGCATTGTATGATTGTGGTGCGGAAGTAAAAATTCACAATAATGAAATCACCGTAAAGAAAAATGAATTAAAAGCATTTGAATTTGATGCAACGCATTGCCCCGACTTGTTTCCGCCACTTGTTTCTCTCGCTGCTTATTGCCAAGGGAAAACCGTTATCAAAGGTGTGAACCGGCTCTTATTTAAAGAAAGCAACCGCGCGATTTCATTAAGAGATGAATTTAAAAAGATGAATGTTGACGTGGAACTGAACGGCGATCTGATGATGATCAAAGGAAGCAAAGAAATTAAGGGCGCCAAAGTTTCTTCACACAATGATCATCGCATTGCGATGGCTACTGCTGTTGCAGCTTTGGCGGCAAAAGGGAACACAATTGTTGAAAATGCAGAAGCAGTGAAAAAATCTTATCCGGATTTTTATAAAGATTTGAAAGCGATAAAAACGAATTCGAATACTTCAAAAAAGAAGGATGTTATTTAAAATCAAACTCCTTTAATCTCTATGTGAAAATACTTTCCGTTCTTTGCATTACGAATTTAACGTAATTAAACCCTAATCAAAACCTTCTAAACTCTCTCAATCTTTATTCAATCATGTCATATACCGTAGCAATTACCGGAAGGCCGAATGTAGGCAAAAGCACTTTTTTTAACCGGATGTTGGAACAACGAAAATCAATTGTTGATGATTTCAGCGGCGTAACCCGCGACAGGCAATATGGCGTGGCGGAGTGGAGCGGAAAGTCTTTTAACGTCATTGACACAGGTGGTTTCGTTGCGGACAGTGATGATATTTTTGAACGGGAAATTCGTAAACAGGTATATACTGCAATTGAAGAATCGAATGCAATTATTTTTATGGTTGACGTAACAACAGGAATCACAAATCTTGATCAGGATATGGCTGAAATGTTGCGTCGTTCACCAAAACCGGTTTATCTTGTTGTGAATAAAGTTGACAATCATACAAGACAGTTGGAAGCCGCAGAATTTTATAGTCTTGGCTTTGAAAGAATATTTTTTCTTTCTTCAATTAGTGGTAGCGGCACTGGAGAATTGCTTGATGAAATTTGTTCAAGAATTCCTGAAGAAAAAATTGAAGCGCCCGGAACGCTCCCGAAATTTGCAATCATCGGACAGCCAAATGTAGGCAAGTCTTCATTGCTGAATGCTTTAACAGGACAGGAACGTACGATTGTAAGTGAAATTGCCGGAACCACAAGAGACGCGGTTCACACCACTTATAATTTATTTAATAAAGAATTTATTTTGATTGATACAGCAGGGATCCGCAGAAAGAAAAAAGTGAGTGAGGACCTGGAATTTTATTCTGTAATCAGAGCGATCAGCGCTGTAGATGAAGCGGATGTTTGTATTTTATTATTGGATGCAGAAAAAGGAATAACTGCGCAGGATTTGAATATTTTTTCTTTGGCAGAAAAAAAAGGGAAAGGAATCGTAGTGCTTGTAAATAAATGGGATTTGGTAAAAAAAGAAACTAACACAGCGCGTGATTATGAAAAAATTTTAAAGCAAAAATTGGCGCCTTTCAATGATGTGCCCATCATTTTTATTTCTGCAACAGAAAAATTACGCATCTTTCAGGCAATGGAAACTGCCTTAAAAGTTTATGAAAACAGGCAGCAAAAAATTTCTACGTCAAAGTTGAATGAGGTGATGCAAAAAGCGATGGAATCATATCACGCACCAGTTGTAAGAGGCCATGCAGTAAAAATAAAATTTGTTACGCAATTGCCAACTGCGGTTCCATCCTTTGCATTTTTTTGTAACTATCCTATGGACATAAAAACTCCTTATAAAAATTATCTGGAAAATCAGCTGCGCGAAAATTTTGATTTAAAAGGAGTGCCAGTTCGAATTTTCTTTAGGAAAAAATAAAACAGAGATCTACATTATTTATTGGTTTACTATCCCAAAGTTTACTTAATGAGGTAAACGGGGTTTTAAATAACTGTAAACCCATGTTCCCAATAATGCACTTATTAATGTGACCACGGCAATGCTGAGGCCACTTCCGATCTGTACATAAATTGGTCCCGGACAAGCGCCGGTTAATGCCCACCCGATTCCGAATAAAATACCTCCATAAACATATCCCCAGTTAAACTTCTTTTTCAAAATTCGCACCGGCTGGCCGTCCAAAGTTTTTATTTTAAATTTTTTGATAATAAAAATTGATAAAGCCGCAGTAGGAATAGCAGTCATAAAAATTCCATACATCTGGAATCCCTGGAAACGAAACATTTCCTGCATCCGAAACCAGGAAACTGCATCTCCTTTCATCAACGTAATACCAAAAATGGTTCCTAATAAAAGGTATAAAAAATATCTTTTTTTCATTTTATTTTAGAAGTAAGGGTAAAAGAAAATTTGAAGTTAAGATACCACTGATAAAAAACAAGGCAACTGCAACAAGTGATGGCCATTGCATTGTTGCCAAACCAAAAATTCCATGACCACTTGTGCAACCGCCAGCATAGCGGGTTCCAAAGCCCACCAAAAACCCGCCACCAACGACAATCAATAAATGTTGCCATGTAAATAAATGTGCCCAGTTAAAAATTTCTATGGGCAAAATATTTTCTTGCGGCGAAATACCGTACCCGCTTAAAGCGTGAAGTGTGGCAGGGGAGAGGGGCATGTTGGCTACAGGTTTTAAAAGTACTCCTCCAATAAATCCACCTAATAAAAGTCCAAGAGCAAAAAAAATATTCCACAATTGTTCTTTCCAATTATATTTTAAAAAAGGAACATTTCCTGGGAAACACATTGCGCAAACCTGTCGTAGCGTGCTTGAAATTCCCAACATTTTATTTCCCGCAAGTAAAAGCAGCGGAACCATTAAACCTATGAGCGGACCTGCAACATACCAGGGCCATGGACGTCGTAATAATTCAAATATTTCCAAAGTATCTATTTTATTTTATTTGTAAAGCTATTATAATCTCCGGATTTTTTTAAAATTGAAACAATAACGATAGATACTGAAGGAGTCATCAAGCAGAATTAATTTGGGATTGCCGCTTAATTTTTTTTTAAGAGGAGTTAAATAATACTAAAAAGAATTTTTTAATAAAAGCAAAAGAAAATCTTTTTTTCGTGTATGCATCCCGTTATTCTGATATATAAAAGTAAACCAAATAAATCTCAACTTCATTCAAGTATAAAAAAGCAGTATTATTTATAACTATCTTATATTGAAGCTGTTGTATAACTATCTAATTTCAATTGAGTAATTTGATAATTTGTTTACCTTAGCCTGTATCATTTTAAATTAAGATTCCTATTCTTTTGAAAATGCCAGTTACATTTAGGACTTTATCACTCACAGTAAAATTATTGCTGATTGGCTTCATTCCAATTCTATTCTTGATTTATTTCTCTATAATGATTTTCCGGGAAAAATCACAGAAAGTAGAATTGATTGGCAATTATATTGAACATGTAGAGCAATCAGCCAATATCGGCGAATTGATCTCCGAACTTTCAAGAGAACGCAGGTACAGTTATTTTTATATTTTAAAAGACAGCGTTTATAGTCAAATTTTGCCACACCGCGCTAAGACTGATTCTATTATGCGCATTCTAAATAAAAGCAAAGATCTGGCTTTAAAAAATTATGCAAAATATACTTTTTTGGATAATCTTTCCACCACGCGTGCTGCGATAGATTCTTCAAAAATTAATACCGACCAGGTCATTCAATATTATACTGACGCCATTTTCAGATTGAATACTCTCGCCTCTGAAATTCCGGGAAATACGTTTTTAAAACCGGTCTACCAGGATTTGATAGCCCAACGAACATTGTCACAAATGATCACTTATTTTGGAATTATCCGAACCAATGTATTTAATGTTTTATTTACAAAAAAATATATGTTGGAGACTTTGTTTGGAACACTCGGCGTGTACAAAGTATATAAAACCTATGAAACAGAGTTCATGCTCAAAGCTTCGCCCGGAGCGGTAAGCAAGTATAATAATGTAAAAAAAATTACGGATTTAAAAATGTCTAATGCTTATTTAGATTCGTTGTTTACCACATTTAAATTTGACAGCACATTCGATGCAAATCGTTGGTGGACAGTTTCTACAAATTCTATGATCGCTTTAAGAAAGCAACAAAGAGCATTGTGGCAAAGTGTTGACATAAGAATGAAAGAAATCTATCAGCAGGAAAAAAAATCAAAAAATGAAACACTTTTATTTTTGCTGATGGCGACTGCTCTTGTCACTTTTTTTGTTTCGTATATATTAATGCATATTCATAAATTATTAAGCGAAATAAAACGCGCCGCCACAAAAATTTCAAAAGGCGGAAGTGGATTGAGGCTCAAACATATGCCAAATGATATTATCGGCGATCTCGCTGATTGCATCATTGATATAGACAAAAATAATTTAAATCTTGCGCAGGCAGCAAACCAAATTGGAAAAGGAAATTTTGATGTGGAGGTGAAGCCACGGAGCGAAGAAGATCTTCTCGGAATTTCTATAAAAAAAATGAAACACGATTTGCAGCAATACGCTTCGCAAAAAGATAAAATTCAAAAAGAAACTGAAGACCTCATTTACAGAAGAGACGAATTTTTCAGCATAGCCAGCCATGAGTTGAAAACACCAGTTACCTCACTGAAGGCATATACTCAATTGTTGCTGATGGACGCTGGCGGAGCGGAGGATTCACAGCAAAAAAATATGCTGGAAAGAATGGATCTGCAGATCAATAAACTTACTGCTTTAATCAATGATTTGCTTGATACCTCAAAGATAGAAAACGGACATTTGGTTTATAACCAAGAGAGATTTTTATTGAAGGATCTTGTCACTGAGATTATTGAAGATGTAATGGTAACCTCATTAGATCATGAAATTGTTTTTAATTCAAATTCAAATGCCGAAATCTTTGGAGATCGCGACAGGATTGGGCAAGTGGTCAGTAATTTTTTGACAAACGCTATAAAGTATGCGTCAGAATGCAAAAAAATTATCGTGTCATTATATGACGATGATCATAAAGTGACTTGTTCTGTAAAAGACTTTGGAAAAGGAATTATTGCTGAAGAACAGGATAAAATTTTCGAACGTTTTTATAGAATTTCCGGCCACAACTTAAACACTTTTCCGGGTTTGGGATTAGGGCTTTTTATTTGCAAAGAGATCATTGAGAAACATCATGGAAAAATTGGTTTGAAAAGTGAAAAAGGAAAAGGAAGCACTTTTTATTTTGAAATTCCTTTTGAATGAAAAAAAATAACGCAAAACTTTTTACACGAATACCCCGAAGTGAAAAAACAGCCTCCTCAAAATGACTTCACCTTAAAAAAAAATTAACTCTGCCGTACACCCAAAAAATATCGCATACTTTTTAGCGATAGTAACCAAACAAATATTTCGAATTCTTGTTCGTTTTCAGAAATTATTTTTGTGTGAAAAATGCAATTTTAAAACCACTTATTTTTTACTTTATCCCAACTGGTAATTCCTATTTTAAACTGCACTGGGTTGCTGAATTTATTGGCTGCGGAGCCAACAATATAAACACCGAGTTTGAATTTGGTTAGTGGATTAAATGGCCATTTAATTACGCGCTCTATTCCTGCAAAGCCTTCCGCATAGCGAAGATTACGCTCTGGCGCTATTAAAAATCCGGCGCCAGCAACTTCACGTAATTCTAGTTTTCTCAGCAAAGGAATTTTATTGATAATTGCGCCGTTAAATTCATGAAGATAATGCGCTTCATAAAAACGATTGAACACAGCAAAAGTAGAATCAAGCGCCTGGAATGCTTCTCTTGGATTCAGAAATAAGAACGGATCACCCCGGCGTTGAAATTTATAATCAACCAATCTTAGATCCTGTCGTGAAAGAAATGATCCGGATTTAATTGTGTAAGAAGAAACTCCTGCCAGCCCAAGTTTTATTTCCTGTCTTATTCCAAATTCGAGATAATCAAAATTTACTTTGCTAGCCAGCAATCCGGGAATTCCTTTTCGCCATGAGGTGTAAAATGTTGGCCATTTTGAACCAAGAATAATTTTCTCTTTGGGTTCGCGAATGTAGCGCTGACGCGGTGTGTATTCCAAACGAACTTGTCCATATACCGCATTATAAGGTTCAAAATAAACAGGTTGGTTATCTTCCAGTATGTCGCCAAAAAGACTGTCCACTTTTGAATTTATTTTATAATCACTTACCGATCTTCTGAAAGCCGCGTTCATGTCGGTAAATAAATATAAGCCGTTTACAATTTCGAAACTATGACCAATGCCAATGCCATTTTTTAAATAAATATTACTTCGCTTGAGCATATTGATCCATGCATCACCCTGAAAAATAAATTCAAAATTGCGTTCTAAGGTGATGTGGTAATAACTCCGGTTGAAAGGATTATACAATTTGGTAAACGAGATATTTCCATTTACATCATGATTACGAATCCCATAACTGAGATTGTTGCGTAAAAAAATAGCCTTCTTAGATTTATAGGTTTTCTCATAATTGAAAAATAATGAAATGCGGGTTCCTCCAAATTGAAAGGGCTGATAAAGTTGCAGGAGAGAACCAATATACCAGTTCCTTTCTTTTTTGTGATCGTTAAATGTAAGGCCGGTGAGTAATAATTTTTTAGCAGTAATTTTATTGATAACTCTGTCGATGGAATCAAGATAAATTTCTGTGTGCGTTGCTGTGTAAATGCTATCTTTATAACGGATGTAACGAATTTCTTTTTTAGTCAATGGTTCGGTTCGAATGGTTTGCCAAAAACTACTGTCTCTTTCATAAGCGGATTGCGCTGTCGAGCTTATTTCTGCACCAAAATATTTTTTATCAAAAGTTTTATTTAAGTCAAAATCTTTATAATCAACAATGGTTGTTCCAGACAATTTTTGTTTACCCGATTTTGAAAAATAAGTGAATTGCTGATGGGTAATCATCCAGGCTTTTTTATTTACAAAACCGTAGCGTTGTTCCACCTGGAAAAAATCATATTCAGGCAAATGATATTTTGGAAAACTAAATTTTGTATGAAGAATAACCCACGAACTATCAGCAATACTTATTTCTCCTTCAACCACTGCATTGCTTAACTGGCGCGGCTTCACACTAATGATGTAAATTTTTTTGCCTCCTTCATTTATTATGTCAATCGTTTTAAATCTATAAGCGATCAGGCCGCTGTAACTAACCGGAGAGAGAATCGGGACTTCCGAAATTGCCGGAACTTTTACAAGATTATTGTAAAAATTAAAATCGCCATCAGTGGTAGTCAGATAAAATAGCCCATCCGCTTTTTTCCTTTTCGTAACGCCGGTTCTTTCTTCTTTTGAGCGCTGAGACGATTCATAATCATAATTAAGTGCCACTTCACTCATCGCCATTCGTTTCAAATCTTCATTCGCATCTTTTGTTGTGTCCTCTTTATTGATCCTTTTTCTTTCTTTTAATAAAGAATTTTCCTGCACAGCTTTGATATAAATTTTGCAGGAATATGCGCCGGATGCAGCCATAGTTTTATCTTTAGTCCTGATCACATTGCGGATAATTTCTTCTGCATGGTCTTTTCCTTTTATCACCACTTCAGCTAGCCCTTTGGAATCTTCGTCTTCCAAAATAATATTTTTGCTTACATCAGTTTTTCCGACAATGACGGTAATTAAAAGCGGTTTATAGCCGATCATAGTTGCCACCAGATCATACTTTCCTTCATCAAGCAACAATTCGTACGTGCCGTCTTCCTTGGTGACAGCGCCGCTTTTTAATTCTTTTACTTCAACGCTCGCAAAAGCCAATGGTTCTAATTTCGTATTGGTTATCTTTCCGGAAACCTTGTGAGACTGCGCCGTTACAGAAGCGGATAAAAAAAGAAAAATAAAAAAGATAAAATTGCGGCGCATGTAATAAAGTTAGTTTACGCCAATAAAAATGCAGTAATAAACCCGGAAGATTAATTTTTCTTTCATTTTTTATAATTGTTTAACAATAACCCCTTTGGTGATACATGTTTGAATAACTTTCAACAGTAGACAAACAAATAACACGATTTTTACTTTATTGAAATCAGTATTTATAAAAACAGATTGTCGTTTTCATAAGAAAAGCAAATGCGCAAAAAAAATTCATTATAACGGTCATGCACAAACGAAAATATAACAATTTTGAGAGCAACAGTGAATAAACAATTATTAATGATTCCTTTTTCAGATTTTTATTTCAATCTTTCTTTGATATCAAGATTAAATTTTCTTGAATAATCTTTGGCTACATCATAACCGGCATCCGCATGGCGAATTACGCCAAGGCCGGGATCATTGCGTAAAACGCGCGAAAGTTTAGTCGCTGCTTCATCGGTTCCATCGGCCACAATTACCATTCCTGCATGAATGCTATAGCCCATGCCAACGCCGCCTCCATGATGCAAACTAACCCAGCTTGCTCCGCCGGCAGTATTTACCAATGCATTTAATATTGGCCAGTCAGCAACTGCATCACTTCCATCCAACATGGACTCTGTTTCGCGGTTTGGACTGGCAACCGAACCAGTGTCCAAATGATCGCGGCCGATCACAATTGGTGCTTTTACTTTTCCGGTTTTTACAAGTTCATTAAACGCAAGGCCTGCTTTTTCTCTTTCACCTTGTCCAATCCAACAGATTCGCGCGGGTAATCCCTGGAATGCAATTTTTTCCTGCGCCATTTTTATCCAGCGAATCATGCCTTCATTTTCCGGAAATAAATCCATCATAACGGTGTCGGTTACACGAATATCTTCAGGATTTCCGCTCAATGCAGCCCAGCGAAAAGGTCCTTTGCCTTCACAGAAAAGCGGGCGGATATATGCGGGTACAAATCCTGGAAAATCGAATGCATTTTTTAAACCTGCCTCTGACGCACGGGCACGCAAATTATTTCCATAATCAAAAGTAATAGCACCACGCTTTTGTAATTCAAGCATTAATTCTACATGCTTTTTCATGCTTTGATAAGAAAGCGCAATGTATTTTTCTGGATTACTTTTTCTTAATTCATTTGCTTCCTCGAGAGATAAACTTTGGGGAACATAACCAATCAAGGGATCATGCGCAGAAGTTTGATCCGTTAAAACATCAACCGTAATATTTCTATCAATCAATCTTTGCAAGAGATCAACTGCATTGCAATGCACGCCAATGCTCCACGCTTTACCTTCTTCTTTTGCTGTCACCGCTTTATCAATCGCTTCATCAATATCCTCAATTATTTCATCCAAATATTTTGTCTTTATTCGTTTTTCCATTCTTGATCTATCCACTTCCGCGGCAAGACACACGCCATTGTTCATAGTTATAGAAAGAGGCTGTGCGCCTCCCATTCCTCCAAGCCCCGCGGTAACACTCAAAGTATTTTTGAGCGAATTATTAAAATGTTTTTTAGCAACCGCACCAAAAGTTTCATACGTCCCCTGAACAATTCCCTGGCTGCCAATGTAAATCCACGAACCAGCAGTCATCTGGCCATACATCATCAAACCTTTTTTTTCAAGTTCATCAAACACTTCCCACGTGGACCATTTTGGAACCAATTGGGAATTGGAGATTAAAATTCTTGGTGCATTTTTATGGGTCTTCAACATGGCAACCGGCTTTCCGCTTTGAATCAAAAGTGATTCATCATTCTCCAATTCTTTTAATGCTTTAATAATCAAATCGAGGCTTTCAAAATTTCTTGCGGCTTTTCCCCTTCCGCCGTAAACAATTAATTCACCAGGCTTTTCCGCTACTTCAGGATTCAAATTGTTGAGCAACATTCTTAAAGCCGCTTCCTGAATCCAGCCTTTGCAACTGATTTGTGCACCGATGGGCGTTTTGTATTTTACAGGATCGTATTCTTTTTTCATTTTCAACGTGTCATTCATATTTATTCTTTTGTGAGCCTTGCCTCGTTTAAAACAGGGTGATGATGTAAATCGCTTTCGCTTTTATTCTATAAAAAATTTGTCCTGGGAAGCAATTCCTTTTTTATTTCATTGGGAAGATTTCATAAAAATGTTTCATCAAATTTACGATTTTAAATACCTAACTCTTTTATGAACTCCATTGATTTTTTTGACATCTGATTCATCAACAAATTGAATTGAACAAGACCTATCTTTGAATCTGAAAAAATTATTGAAAAAGTGAGGCCACAACATAAAACGTTTACCCAACAACATCGTCCCAAAAAAAATCTATTAATTGGTGGAATTCCTTCCATCATTGAAGCTCTGAAAAGTGGAGAACAATTAGAAAGAATTTATTTACAAAATACTATTTCTTCGATTGAGGCAGATGAATTAAAACAGGTGGCTTTGGAATTTGAAGTGCCAGTAAATAAAGTTCCTTTTGAAAAAATAAGAAATTTTAACCTTGAAAATCCGAAGGGTTGTATTGCTATAAAATCAAAAATAAAATATCAGAATTTACAAGATGTAATTTCTTTTATTGTTGAAAATGGAGAGGCACCGTTATTATTAATGCTTGATGGAATTACGGATATCAGAAATATCGGCGCATTGGCCAGAACTGCTTACTGCTGTGGAGTTCAGGCCATTGTAATTCCAGAGAAAGGGGTAGGGGCTTTGAATGAAGATGCCATTACAACTTCTGCGGGGGCGCTTGAAAAGATAGCTGTTTGCAGAGTTAAGAGTTTACATAATTCCATAGATGAAATGCACTTGAATGGTATAAAAGTTTTCGCCAGCGAAATGACTGCCGGCGAAAACGTATTTGATATGAATATGAAAGAACCTTGCGCAATTATTATGGGGAGTGAAGACAAAGGAATTCAGCCATCTTTATACAAATTGTGCGATGGAAAATTTAAGATTCCGATGCAAAAAGATTTTGAATCATTGAATGTCTCTGTTGCCGCAGGAATGATTTTGTATGAGGCAATGAAACAAAGAATTAATTAATGAATTATTAAATTATTAATTTGAACTCCAATAAAATCAAACTCATAGAATGTCCCCGTGATGCAATGCAGGGATGGAAAGATTTTATTCCTACAGAAACAAAAATTGAATACATCAATCAATTGCTGAAAGTTGGTTTTGATACACTGGATTTTGGAAGTTTCGTTTCCCCAAAAGCCATTCCTCAAATGGCAGATACAAAAAAGGTTCTTGAAGAATTAAGTGTAGAAAATTCTAAAACGAAATTGCTTGCCATCATTGCAAATGTAAGAGGAGCAAGCGATGCAGCCGAATTTAAAAATATTTCTTTTCTGGGTTTTCCATTTTCAGTTTCGCCAACTTTTCAAATTCGTAATGCTAATAGCTCGATTGAAGAATCTTTAGAAAGAGTAAAAGAAATAAAAGCTATTTGTGATAAATATAATAAAACATTAGTCGTTTATATTTCGATGGCTTTTGGAAATCCATACGGTGATCTTTACAACGAAACGATTGTTTTGGAATGGATAAATAAAATAGTGGGAGAGGGAATTGGAATTATTTCTCTTGCCGATACTGTCGGTCTTGCACAACCTTCACAAGTTGCTTCTCTTGTGAAAAAAGTAATTGATATTTTTCCTGGAATTGAAACAGGCGTTCATCTTCATTCAACCAATATTAATTGGAAAGAAAAAATTGATGCGGCTTTGGACAATGGTTGTTTGCGCTTTGATGGTGCTTTAAAAGGAATTGGCGGTTGCCCAATGGCGAATGACGAATTGGTTGGAAATATGAATTCCGAATTGATGATCCCATATTTCAAACAATTGGGATTTCTTAAAAGTATTAATGAAGCCGAATTATTAAAAGCCGGAGAAATGGCTTCTCAAATTTTTATATAAAATGAATTTTTTTTTACCATTTCAAATACAATCTTTTCCTTTCAAAATTTGTTATGGGGATAAAATTTTATTGATCGGATCGTGTTTTTCCGAAGAGATCGGTAATAAAATGATCGATCTGAAATTTGATGTTTTACAAAATCCAAATGGAATTTTGTATGACCCTCAAAGCATCTCTGATGCTATATTTAGCTATATTCAAAATAAAATATATAAAGAAGAAGATCTTTTTCAATTAAACGATTTATGGCATAGCTGGATACATCATTCAGTTTTTTCGGGCGTCAATAAAAATGATGTTTTGCAAAAAATAAATGTATCACAGTCATGCGCACACGATTTTTTAGAAAAAGCAAAATTTTTAATCATTACCTTAGGAACTGCGTTTCATTATCGCCTGAAAAATAGTAACGAAAATGTAGCAAATTGCCACAAGGCTCCAGCGGATTTTTTTATTAAAAAGTTACTTTCAATAGAAGAAATTAAAACAGCTTTGCTAAATGCAATTACAGCACTTGAAATATTTAATCCAGGTTTAAAAATTATTTTTACCGTTAGTCCGGTGAAGCATGTCAGAGATGGAATTGTTGAAAATAATCATAGTAAAGCAAGATTAATTGAAGTTTCTCATTCTGTCTGTGAACAAAAGCAAAATGCTTTTTATTTTCCCTCCTATGAGTTGGTAACTGAGGTTTTGCGCGACTATCGTTTTTATAAAAACGATCTTGTTCATCCAAACGAAACTGCCATAAATTTTGTTTTTGAGAAATTCTGCGATTCATTATTAGATGACTCATCAAAAAAAATTATGAAAGAAATAAAGAACATTTTATCAGCTATAAATCATAAACCTTTTTTTAAAGAAAGTTTAGAACATCAAAAGTTTGTTGCAGCCCAATTAAAGAATATTAATAAAATTGAAAGCGAATATCCTTTCATCAATTTTGCCAATGAAAAAGATTATTTCAGCAAATAAAAAATAAAATTCTAAAAGTTTATTACTGTAATTCAATTTTTCCTTGCTTTCTGGTTTTCACGTACGCATTTTATTATTGGTACAATGTTTGAAAGTTGGTGCGTGAACTAAAAAAGTAAATAATGAAACATTTTAAAAACATAATTTTTGCCATACCGGTTATTGCATTTTTAATGATTGGTTGTAATGCAACACGGACCCAAAAAGGCGCAGTAATTGGCGGGGCGGCAGGTGCAGTCGGAGGAAATATAATTGGCAGGGCCGCAGGAAACAGTACGTTGGGAACCATTATCGGCGCGGCCGTTGGCGGGACTGCCGGAGCAATTATCGGACATGATATGGATAAGCAGGCCGAGCAAATTAAAAATGATATTCCCGGCGCAAAAGTGGAGAGAGTGGATGAAGGAATTAAAGTTGAATTCAATGAAAAAATTCTTTTTGCTTTTTCAAAATCAGATATAGGGGATTCTGCAAAACAAAATTTAAACAAACTCGTTACTGCCCTAAATGATTATCCAAACACAAATATCGAGATTCAGGGACATACTGACAGCCGCGGAACTGATGAATATAATATGGGCTTATCGCAAAGGCGCGCTAATGCAGTTAGAGATTATTTGGTAGCCCAGGGAATTTCGGCCTCACGTTTAACAACAAGAGGATTTGGTGAATCAGCTCCTGCTTATTCCAATGATACGCCTGAAGGAATGGCGCAAAACAGGAGAGTGGAATTTTTAATCACCGCAAACGATCAAATGAAAGCTGACGCTAAAAAGCAGGCTGGCAATCAATAATACTTTTGCAAACATCCAAAAATGTAACAGGGTTTTCAAATTGAAAACCCTGTTTACTTTTATATATTTTATCAATAGAAATTTAATTTATTTATTCGGTTACTGGCGACCGTTAGTTGCTTATAAAACTTCCGTTTTTTCATTAAATTTTATTCCGTTTACTTCCAATTCTTTTAAAACGGGTTCATAAATTTCAGAAATAACCGGAATATGCAAACCAGTTAACTGAATCTTTTTTTCTAAAATTAATTTTGCAGCAATTCCTAATGGCAAACCCACTGTCTTTGCCATGGCTGTATAAATTTGGTCTTCACCTTTTACGATCAAACAACTTCTTGTCCTTTTATTTTTTCCCTTAACAAAATATTCAATTTCATGCAGCATAATGATCATGTCTTTATCATCCGGCTTCATCACCAATTTTTTTTCTAAAAGATACTGAAGCAATAAAGCGGAATTGGAAACCGCAACAGGAACTTTTTCTTCTTCATTCAAGCCCAGGTAATTTATTTGTTCTAAAAATTCGGAATTGAAAAAACCACTTTCATTAAAATCATTTTCATTTTGCGAAGCAAACTTTTCTTTTTTTAAATTAAACCAATCAGCAAAAGTTTTACATTCTTTAATCTCCTCGTGATCATCTTTATTGGTTAGATCAAGTTTGATTATTTTATTCCAGCCACGACAAAAAGAAGGGTAACGCAATGTTGTACGAATAAAATCATTGACGTCGTGAAGTTGGTAAGTTTTCATATAAGAAAGAGAATCTCTGTTGGCATACCAGGCTAAAGGAAATAATCCGGGCACATCTACAAAATTATTTTCATCATCAAAAATTTCCGAATAAGCAATTTCAATTTTCTTTCCGCTACCAAGATAAATAGCGCCTGAACTACCGGCCATTACTACGTTCGCTGGATTCCAGGTGATCTTGTAATGCCACGGATTATCATCACTTTCAGGAGAAATCAAACCGCCACAATGTGATTTGAAAGAAATGATTTTTCCTCCTTCATTTTTTATTTCATGGAACATCTTCATTGCACTCATGTGATCAATCCCAGGATCCAATCCCATTTCTCCTAAAAATAGAATTCCTTTTTTGTCAACCTCATCTTTCAATGATTTTATTTTTTCATCAATGTAAGAAGCCGTCAAAATATCTTTTGAAAGAGCAACACAATCTTTGGCAACTAAAAAATGCAAAGCCGGTGGAAGCATGGAAATTACAAGATCAGATTTAGAAATAAATTCATGACGATTTTCATCATTGCTTACATCAAAAGAAATTGCTTGCGCGGAAGAAAAGTTTTTTGTTTTTGTTTGAGCAAGAAAAATATTGGAATCACAAACCAATAATTTCCAGTTATTTTCATCGCAACATTTTCCAAGATAATCAATCAGGCAGGTTGCAGATTTTCCAGCTCCGAATAATAATATTTTCTTCATTGGACGAAAATAGTACAATTAAGAATCAGGAAGAAAAGGTTTAAATTTTGATAAGCATGGTCAGGTTCCCGGCAAACAAACAAATTTTGGCATTTTTATCTCTCAATAAATAAAGAAGAAATTAACTGCTAAATCTTAATCATCCTCCAATTACATATCCACATTTTTCACTTAAAAATGGTGAAAAATATATGGTAATAAATGTTGGTTTTTAAGGAAAAACGCACTTTAAAAAGTATATTTGCAAATACTAAAAAATTATGGAAACTATAGGAGAAGAATTGCCGGAAAGCGGCCAGCCACGGGGAAGAATTATTCCCGTAAATATTGAAGATCAAATGAAATCCGCCTACATTGATTATTCAATGAGCGTGATCGTAGGCCGGGCATTACCCGATGCACGTGACGGTCTGAAACCAGTACATCGCAGGATTTTATACGGTATGTATCAGATGGGAAATACATACAATAAACCGCATAAAAAATCTGCCCGTATCGTCGGTGATGTGATGGGAAAATTTCATCCGCACGGCGACTCATCTATTTATGGAACCTTGGTTCGGATGGCGCAGGACTGGAGCATGCGTTATACGCTCATAGATGGACAAGGAAATTTTGGCAGTCAGGATGGAGATTTTCCGGCAGCCATGCGATATACTGAAGTAAGGCTGGAACGAATCGCCGAAACCATGTTGGACGATATTGAAAAAGATACGATTGACTGGCAATTAAATTATGATGATACCATCAATGAACCGTCAGTTTTACCAACACGAATTCCTCAATTGCTTTTAAATGGCTCAAGCGGAATCGCAGTAGGAATGGCTACCAACATGCTTCCTCACAATCTCACCGAAGTTGCCGATGGCTGTATCGCATTTATCGATAATCGCGATATTACCATCGATGAACTAATCAAAATAGTAAAAGCACCGGACTTTCCCACAGGTGGAATTATTTATGGTTATGATGGCGTGAAACAAGCTATGAGTTCTGGCCGTGGAAGATTGGTTTTGCGCGGAAAAGTCACAGTGGAAACTACAAAAACCGGCAAAGAAAAAATCATTATTACCGAAGTGCCTTACCAGGTAAACCGTGATGCGCTTACAGAAAAGATCGGCCATCTCATTAATGAAAAAGTGATTGAAGGCGTTTCTGATGTAAACAATGAAAGCAATAATAAAGAAGGAACAAGGATAGTTGTTGATCTGAAAAAAGATGCGATCTCACAGGTAGTGATCAATCATTTGTATAAACATACTGAACTGCAAACTTCTTTTGGAATTAATAATGTGGCATTGGTAAAAGGAAGGCCCCAGGTTTTAAATATCAAAGATCTAATCCGCGAGTTTGTTGATTTCCGTCATGAGGTCGTCATCAGAAGAACAAAATTTGAATTAAAAAAGGCGGAAGAAAGAGCGCATATTTTAGAAGGATTTTTAATTGCCCTGGATCATTTGGACGAGGTAATAAAATTAATCCGTGCATCATCAACTCCGGATATTGCAAAAGAAGGGTTGATGGCTGATTTCGGGATGAGTGAAATTCAGGCAAAAGCGGTATTGGAACTAAGGTTACAACGCCTTACCGGAATGGAAAGAGAAAAGATCAGGGAAGAACATTCAGAAGTAATGAAATTAATTGCAAAGTTGAAAGATATTCTGGGTGATGAAAGCAAAAGATTTCAAATAATTAAAGATGAGCTGAATGAGATTAAAGAAAAATATGGCGATGAACGCAAAACAGAAATTACTTATCTCGCTGATGAAATAAGTATGGAAGACCTGATAGAAGAAGAAGATGTGGTGGTTACGATTTCGCATTTGGGTTATATTAAAAGAACTTCCGCTACAGAATACCGCCAACAACGGCGTGGTGGCCGCGGCGCCAGAGGAAGCAGAACCCGCGAAGAAGATTATATTGATAAATTATTTGTCGCTTCAACGCATCATACTTTATTATTTTTTACAGAAAAAGGAAGATGTTTTTGGCTCAAAGTTTATGAAATTACCGATGGCGATAAACAAAGTAAAGGCAGGGCAATTCAGAATCTAATTCAAATTCCTTCTGACGATGCGATTCGTACAATTATTACTGTAAAAAATCTTTCAGATGAAGAATATATAAATAACCATTATATCGTACTTTGTACCCGAAAAGGGATTATTAAAAAAACAAAAGTTGCAGATTTTTCACGACCAAGGCAAAATGGAATTAATGCAATCACTATTAATGAAGGCGATCAATTATTAGATGCTTGCCTTACTGATGGTAATCAACAAATTATGATGGCAGTTAAAACCGGCCGTGCTATCAGATTTCCCGAAGAAAAAGTAAGACCAACCGGGAGAGGGGCGATAGGGGTTTTTGGAATTTCTGTTGATGCTACCACTGATGAAGTAGTTGGTATGATTTGTGTAAATGTTAATGATCCGGAAGTTAGCGTGTTGGTTGTCAGCGCAAAAGGATATGGAAAAAGAACGGCAGTCGAAGAATACAGAATTACAAATCGTGGCGGCAAAGGCGTGAAAACTATTAACGTCACGGAAAAAACGGGCCAGCTAATCGGATTATTAAATGTTAATGAAACGCAGGATTTAATGATTACTTGCAAATCCGGTGTAACTATTCGCACTTCAATTGCATCTATCAGAGAAGCCGGGAGGGCGACGCAAGGTGTAAAATTGATCAAATTAGACGAAGGAGATGAAATTGCAGCTATCACCAATTTGAATGATACTGAAATTGAAGAAGAGAGCGGTGAGACTCAAATAATTACTGAAGAAAGTGTTGAAAACGATTCAATAATTCCATCAGGAAGCGATGAAGGGAAAGAAGAAAATGAAGACGAAAACGCTGATAATAAAAGTTCAAATAAAACTGACAACGAACTTGATAATCAATAAAAAATAAACACATGAAAAGAATAGTTTTACCAGTTCTGTTTACATTTCTTGTCACCTTAACTTTTGGGCAAGATCTAAAAAAGGCGACCTCATACACAAACGATAAAAAGTATGAAAAAGCCAAGACTGAAATTGATGGCATTCTCGCAAAAGACCCAAATAATACAGAAGCTCTTTATTTAAAGAGCAAAGTATATTCAGCAATGGCCGATAGTGCTGCTTATAAAAGCTTATTTACCGGCGATCCCCATGCCGAAGCTTTTGAAGCGTTCAAAAAAGCAATCGCAGATTCTAACAATCCAAAAATAACTCTGATGGTTGTGAAAGACAATTACCAACCAATATTTGGAATTTATGCGGGTTATTATGGTGAAGCTGCAAACGCATTTAATGATGCGGCTACTTCCAACAATAAACCGGATACTGCCGGTTTTGCCAAAGCTATGGATCTCTTTATTAAAGCCAACGAAGTAGGGCAATACATTTCGCAAAATAAATGGGCAACTATTGGAAAGGTTGATACAACTCTGGTGCTTAACATTGCCAAAGCAGCCTTGAATGCGAAAAAAGACGATATCGCGAGCAAATATTTTAAAGAAATTGCCGATGCGCACATCAAAGGTTTACATAATGCGGCAGATTCTGCTGATCCAAATTTCGAACTTCCATACCAATGGCTGACACTCAATTACAAGCAAGCTGGCGATTCAGCCAATATGGTAAAATATGCAGAAATCGGGAAACAGCTTTTCCCAAAAGATGATTACTTCGATTTGGTACAGATGGATTATTATAGGGAAAAAGAAAACCATCCTTCTTTATTTAAAATATATGAAGAACTGATAACCAGAAACCCTGACAGTCTCCGCTATCATCTGAATTATGCTACGGAAATATTTAGTTACTTGTACAACAGTGATGAGGGAGTTGTAATTAGTAACAAAGAAGAATTATTGAATACATTAAAATCCCAGTTGGATAAGGCAGTCGCTATAGAACCGAATAATTCAAGTGTCAACTTACTATATGCGCAATATTATTACAATCAGGGAATTGTTACGATGGAAGAGGCATCAAAAATTAAAGGTGCAAAATTGACTCCTGAACAGCAAAAGAAAAAAACAGACCTCAACAGTGCCGGACAAAATTACTTGAAGCAAGCAATTCCTTATGCAGAAAAAGCAATGACGACTTTGGAAGAAGGCTATAAGAAAGCTGAAAAATCACGGTACAAATCGGTGGTAAATTTATTACAGAATATTTATCAAAGCATTGGTGATCAGGCAAAATTGAAATTCTACCAGGAAAAATATGATCAGGCGGACGCCAAGTTCGTAGGTTGATTTTGTTTAAAAATTAATTTCTAAAAGCCCGGAGGAATTCCGGGTTTTTTATTATTGTTTTTGAAGAATTGAAAACAGAAAAAACAATTAATTTGTTTGTTTACTATTTGATCAGCAAAATTGGGGAATAGAAGCTATTGGAATTGAGCCAGTGATTTAAATTATGTTACTTAACATAATATAAATTATAGGAAAATACTTAAACGTAAGTCCGTCTTATTAATCACCCAGGTTCTGTTCAAATGAATTTATAAAATCAAAAATATTCTTTTTAAATTCTGATTCCTCTGCAAATAAAAACTGATGTGCCATCGGCAAAACATACACCGGAAATTGCGCAAGTTCATTTTTAAATTTTAAAAGCCTGACTGCATCTTTTTCAGTCGTAAGGATAATTTTTTTTGTGTTTTCAATTTTTGAGAATCGCTCTTTTATTTTCTTCACATCATTAAAATGGAAGTTGTAATGATCTTTATATCGAAGTATTTGGAAAGATGAAACTTTTGATTTTAAAAAATTTTCAATCGTTTTCGGATTAGCGATTCCACAAACCAAAAGCACTTCAAAATCTTTATTTAAAAATAAATGCTCTTTTGAAAATAAATGGTAGGGATTTTCATATTCAATTTTTGTAAAAAAAACTTTTTGTTTTGGTAACGGATTTAATTCATCAATAACCGATTTTTTTTCTTTATCATGTAAATCTGATTTGCATTTTGTGACAACAATAATATCGGCGCGTTTGCTGCTGCTTTTAATATCTCTCAGATTTCCCGTTGGTAATAAAATATCTTTTGGGTAAAGATTATTGTAATCAGTTAACAAAATATTCAATCCCGCTTTTACTTCTCTGTGTTGAAATGCGTCATCAAGAATGATTACTTCTGTTTCTGGCTTTTCAAAAAGCAATTGTGGAATCCCGCTCACTCTTTCTTCAGCGACTGCTACAACAATTTTAGAAAATTTTCGATGAATCTGCATCGGTTCATCGCCAATATCAATAGCTTGTGCTTGCTGGTCTGCAATCAAAAAGCCTTTATTTTTTCTTTTATAGCCACGGCTAAGCGTAGCAACTTTATATTTTTGTTGAAGAATTCTTACGAGATATTCTACCATCGGTGTTTTCCCTGTGCCGCCAACAGCAAGGTTTCCCACGCATATCAATGGAAAATCAAAAGTTGCCGAGCGCAAAATATTCTTATCAAAAAGTTTGTTGCGCAGCAAAATAATTGCCCCATAAATAAAAGAAAACGGCATTAAAATATATCTGAATTTTTTAAGCATTAATAGTTTGTAATTTTTTGCAGAAAAGATAATTTTGTTTTTTTTTCTACAATGAAAAAGAAAAGGTCTCTTTCGGTGTGATGCAAAAATTTAACGGAATATCAAATCCCGAAATATCTTTTATTTCATCAACAGGATCGAAAAAACTTAATCCGGCTTTTATTACATTGGGCTTACAGCGGGAAAGAAATTTATCATAATATCCTTTTCCAAAGCCCACTCTAAAACCTCTTTTATCAAAAGCAAGCAACGGTATTAAAACCAAATCTATTTCATTTTCAAAAATTAAATTTCCTTCCTTGGGTTCATCAATTCCAAAAGTGTTTGTAATCATCTCCACACCTTCCTCGAAATGATAATGCACCATTTTCCCAGAGTGAATATCAATCTTCGGAATGACGATTTTTATCAAAGGATTTTTAAATTGCAAATACCTTATAATGGTTGCTGTATCAGGTTCTCCGAGTTTTAATGAAGCAATATAGGTGTGAACACAATTAATAAACGGAAGTTTTAATTTTTGAAAATTAATCAATATCAGATCATTAAACTTTTCAATATCATGCACAGAAAGTGCCTTTCTTTTTTCTTTAAAAATATCTCTTAGTTCTTGTTTCTTCATAAAATAGCTTTCAATTTAGGAAGCATTTTTATGGCTTCTGCTTTGATCGTTTCTTTAGAAATTACTGGTAAATGTTTTACACTTGCAATCACCGGATAACCGCTCCAATCTGCAATTTCATTTTCATAATGTTGATATTCTTCGGTAAAAATCCAACCCAAAACATTTATTTTCTCTTTTTTTAAAACCGCAGCGGTAAGTAAAGAATGATTGATACTGCCCAATTCATTTTTACTCACGACAATCACTTTTGCTTTCAGCTTTTTTATCAGTTTTAAAATCATCTCATTTTTGTTCAAAGGAACCATCAAGCCTCCGGCACCTTCAATAATTAATTGATTTTTTGTTTTGGGCAAATGAGCAATGATCTCTTTTATTTTAATTTTCTTTTCCTCTGCAGGTGCAGCTAAATGTGGTGATGCCGGCATTTTTAAACGATACAATTCAGGATGGATTTTTGTTTTATTATTGGAAATCATTTCCTGAATAAATAAAGAATCTGTACCATCCGAAAAGCCAGCCTGCACAGGCTTCCAGTAATCGGCGTGCAATGCTTCTGTAACAATTGCGGAGATAAAAGTCTTGCCAACGTCTGTTCCGGTTCCGGTAATGAAAATTGGTTTCAAAATATTTTTTTTATTTGTTTATAAAAATTGAAAAAACTGTCGTTCCATAATTGCGCATGGTTTTAAAAAACAATTCATTTTCATAATTATTTGCGGGCGTATGTTCCAGGATAAACCACCCGCCATCAGCTAATAATTTTTTTTCGCGGATGATTTTTGGAAGGTCATCAATATTTTTTAACGCATAAGGCGGCCCGGCAAATATCAGGTCAAATTTATCTGCACAATTTTCCAGGAAACGAAATACATCACTTTTTATGACAGTGCAATTTTCAATTTTAAATTCCGCGGTTTTATTTTTAATAAATTCATACATTTTAGGATCTTTTTCCACGATCGTCAGATCTGTTGCGCCACGAGATGCAAGTTCATAACTGATGCTTCCTGTTCCTCCAAAAATATCAAGCGTTTTAATGCCTGGTATAGAAATATTATTTTCGATGATGTTGAATAATCCTTCTTTGGCAACGTCGGTCGTTGGCCGTGTGTAAGGCATTTTAGAAGGTGGATTTATTTTTCTTCCACCATATTTTCCGGTAATTATTCGCATTGATCTATGGCAAAGATATAACTGAAATAATGAGAAGGGAATTTGGTAATTTCTTTTGAATAAAGATTTCCTTCAGGCAAAGTAGCAAATTCTATTTCATTAAAATATTTATAAATCTCTTTATAAAGCGGTGAGTTTTCTTCGATCAATCCGCTTATGATTAAACGGGCATTTTCAATTTTAAATTGATTGCAAATGTTTAATAAAACGTAGGAAACATCTTCCGGCGATTGATAATTAAAGGTGTTTACAAGCTGATGTTTCCCATTTTTTATTAAACAAACAATTACTTTTTGCGCATAAAAAATTACCGATAAGTGATCAGTTTCAACTCCTTGCTTTTTCATCAAAAGCGAGTATTGGTGCATATTTGAAGCATCCGGAAATTGATTCTGAATCACTTCAGAAATCGCGGTAGAAACGCGGTAAGTATTATATACACCTTCATCGGTGATCACATCTGTCAGAATCGTTTGGTTTGAATGAGCGTCGCCAAACATCATATTTACCAGTGTCGAATCTTTTTGCCTGTCATACAATGAAAAAGGGATCAACACACTCTCACGAAATGAATAAACAACGCAAACTTTTTTAAATTGTTTTGATAAAATTTCTTTCTGATGAAATATAATTTGCAGGGCAATGGGAAAACCAACGGGAGGTTTGTTTTTATCAAAATGATAAATTCCCAATCCGAGGAAAGAATTTCTTTCTTCATCTTTTATGCAAAAAGAAAATCCTTCATTACTCACCTCACAAAGAAGTTTGCAGGCTTCCGGATTAAAAGAAGAAGGCAATATTTCGAATACAGTTCTCATTTTTTTACTTGTGGCAATATTAGAATTTTTTTTTGAGTACTGATACTTTAGCAAGCGAATTACACAAAATTCAGATAATTAATATTTCTTCTTATTCGTGAAAATTTGTGTAATTCATGGCAGTGTCTTCATTTTAATTCGAGGCTAACCTTTACCTTCGCAGCCAAAATAAAAAAAATGACCAACAGAACTTTCACGATGATTAAGCCAGACGCCACTTCCAAAGGAAATACCGGCGCAATTTTAAAAATGATCAATGAAGCAGGATTTAGAATTGTTGCTATGAAAATGACACATCTCTCTGATGCAAAAGCCGGCGAATTTTATGCAGTTCATAAAGAGCGTCCTTTTTATGGCGAGCTTGTAGAATTTATGAGCCGCGGGCCAATTACTGCTGCGATTCTTGAAAAAGAAAATGCTGTCCAAGATTTTAGAAAACTGATTGGGGCAACAAATCCAGCGCAGGCTGAGGAAGGAACTATCCGAAAATTATATGCAGCATCAATCGGCGAAAACGCAGTGCACGGAAGCGATAGCGATGAAAACGCGCAGATAGAAGGGGATTTTTTCTTTAGTAAATTAGAACAGTTTTAATAAACATTTTAATCAGTTTAATTTTCCGTTTTTTTTAAACCCACCGGATCTGGTTTATTTTATTTTGAATTTCAGTAATCAAACAAATAATCCAAATTTGCATTTCAAAAATGAATTAATATTCAAAACCCAACCTGATTTTTAAAAACAGTATTTATACAAATTGAGTAGGAAGGTAGCCATTATTTGGCTACCTGTCCTCTCACACCACCGTGCGTACCGTTCGGTACACGGCGGTTTGTTAGAAAAGATTTCTCTGATGTTCCGTTTTCCAATAGTAATAGTTA